>Ga0315913_1001769_pt1 | contig 24481 bp, 13 predicted proteins | sample MpolsnodulesMG_FD_207736 | JGI IMG/M metagenome (GOLD analysis project Ga0315913, IMG submission 207736) | Medicago polymorpha root nodule microbial communities from Los Angeles, California, United States - small nodules | ecosystem: Host-associated > Plants > Roots > Nodule | place: USA...
GTTGCATGATTTATTATGCTTTTAATTATTGAATTGTGATCTCACCCCTTCTGTTGGAATTGCCGCCTCGTGGGCAAGTGCAGATTTCCAGGACTAGCTGTTGATGTGATTGGACTCCTCACGTGTCTAGGTGCTCTGATACGTAACGAGACGGACTTTGATTATTGGATTTTCCTTGTTACGTATTAGTTTATGATTTTATGTTGAAAAACAATTATGTTGATTTTAATTACTATTATGAACCACGTTGAGGCCTTAGTGCCAAACTTTGATGGAACAATTGTTGAATAAATATTGTTATATTTTTCCGCTGCAATTTCAGTGAATATTGTTGACAGAATTGATTTAAATAAATAGAAATTTTCCTATTTATTACTTGAATGAATAGAAGTGTAATACTCCGTTTTATGATGTTACTCTGATTTATCTATTAAATTGCGATTTTTGGAAAACGGGGTGTTACACCCTCTAACAAAAGGTTTAAATGGGTCCCACCAATAACTTTTCATCATTCACATTCCAACAATAAATAATAAATAACATAAAAAAAGTCAAGGTACATTGCAATTGAAAAACAATAGTACAATGACAATGATTATTTTAATGAAAAGTAATGTGAGGTTCAGATAAGCATTGAGGTCTTAAGTGAGATCCTGGATCTTAGAAGACCTTAAAAAAAAATCTAAATGATAAGCTTATAAAAAATAAGTAAAAGCTTCTTTATTTCTATAACTTGTTTTTATAAGCTTAAAAAGTCAATCTACGGACCATAAAATCTTAAGAAAAACTATAAGTTAATGAAAAAAGCTTGCTACCAAATACATCTAATTTATTTAAACAAGCTTATAAGATAGTTGAACAAGCTATAAGCTAGCTTATTTGCATCCCAAACATTTGCAAAATGTTTTATTGCTTGGACTTGGATAACATCTTAATTCCACAACTCGAATAAGATATAAGTTAGCTTATTTAAATCACCAAACATAAGCACAATCTTTTATTTTTTTATTACAACAATAAAATGTTTTATCGTTTGGACTTGGATAACTTTTTTTTTTTTGGTCTAATAGCTTAGTGGCTAGAAATTCACCTTATAAAGATGAATAAGTATCCGGGGTTCGAACTCTACCCCTTACATATAATATGTAACGTTCCTACCAACTAAACTAAGCTCACGAGACGACTTAGATAACATTTTAATTCCACACGTTACAAGTAAAAGTCTTCTTAATTTATCAACATCTTGTTACGTAGTAGTAACGTGGAACTCAATTCATTCTCAACTTAACTTAATTACGTAGTAGTAACACACGTTATAAGGCTTCGAAAGTCAACTAACAATGAGCTCCCACTTTATCCTTTCAAAAGAAAAAAACGAGCTCCGACTTTCCTTTTTCTTTTCTTTTCTTTTTAAATGCATAGATTAATTGCAACTTGCATTTAAATAATTAAACGTTTTTGTTAACATTAGCTAGCTAGCTATAAGATGTTAAAATAGAAAGTTGTCCATGAGTCTTATCTCAACAGTAAAATGTCAAAACCATTAGGATGGACGTCGTGATTGGGATTTGAACATCGATCCCTCCATCCGTGTGAGTTTTAATGGTTATTTGTCATTTCGTTTATCTAAAAAAAATGTTCAAACAAAAAATTAAATGGATTTTAAAATCATTGGTTGAAAGTGTCATTGGATCAAAATTAATAAAACAATATGAACCAACTGAACACCACAACAAGGCAAAAATCAAACAACATCACATTAAGTCGACAAAAAAACATCTCCGCATTTTGACGATGAGATCACTAAACCACGAAATAAAAATTAAATCTATATCAAAACCACTTATCTAGATAAAAAAAGAGAAGAAAAAAATACATATAAATGAATTCAGATAAAAAAGATGGCAAATCATAATCTACACATGATCACACGAATTTAGCCGAGTATCGATGCATGATTTGCCATCTTTTTCATCTGAATTCATTTATCTGTATTGTTTTCTTCTCTTCATTTATCATAGTTATGATAAAAAAAGATGGCAAATCATGATCTACACATGGCAACGATCAAGACTAATAGGACTTAGAGTCTAATATCTTAATCTACAAATACCATTTGTAAATATCATTTTAGATATACACTCAATCAATCAAACAACTTCTTATGTTTATTTAGTTTTTAATTATGTTTTTTTTAAAGAAAATTATGTTTATTTAGCATTCTATCTCTGAAAATATTCTGTCTCACTTAATACACTTTGGAGTAAACCCATGGTAGAAGACAAGTTGATATTTCTTCTTTGACGTAATCGCTTGAAGAAAAATAAAAACGTTGTTGCAAAGTTATTAATTGAATCATCGATTGACTTTTAAATTTGACAATTAAATCTTTTACACAGTCTTATGTGTGCGTAATATAAATTCAAGTTCATCATAACTATGTCATACGAAAATAAAAAAAAAATGTATTCATCGCAACTAGTTATTTTTCCCGTTTTTTTTATATAGTGTTGTCATCCCAATCTCTAAGCAATAGTTCTAGCTATCAAACAAATAATAGTATCCTTTACCTTCCCTGTTCCCACTAAACATCAATATTCAACAGTCAAAACTTTTGAAAAAAAAAAGGGCAGTTTCTTGTGCAAGTTCACATACTTTTACAAATAAAAATGAAAATGACCTTATATTAAAGTCTTTGTTTGCCATATTATTCTTCACTCCACACACGTATTGCACGCATATATTAAACCAAAGAAAAACCAAACCTCTATCTTCATTCTTGTTCTCCCTCTCTCGCAAACACAAAACACAAAACACAAAGCATATTTATATATTATAGCTATGAGTAACCCCAATAATGATCCAAACCATGATGATCATGATTATTATCCATTCGGAAATTTCTATCGTGGATCAAGTCAAAGTAACTTCAACAAAAAAATCTTGCTTACTGCCATAGTTTCTTTAGCACTTGTATTGATTTTGGTCTTAGCTCTTCACCTCTATGCAAGGTATGTTCTCAAACGCCAAGCTCGTCGGAGAGCTGCCATTCAACAACTCAGCCTCACCGTCGCTCAAGCTCACACTCAATTCTCCGAGCCAGCAAACACCGGACTCGACTCTACAATCATCGCCGCTCTTCCCACTTTCATCTTCAAACAAAAGCAACAAGAAGAAAACAAAAATGTATCCAATAATATTGTTGAATGCGCAGTGTGTTTGAGTGTTGTAGAAGATGAAGAAATGATGAGGTTGCTTCCTAATTGTAAGCATAGTTTCCATGTTGGTTGTATTGATAAGTGGTTAGCTTCACATTCCACATGTCCAATTTGTCGAACCAAGGTTGAACCGCGGCCTGAACTAGAGCCACGTGAGGGTCCCACTCCGTTTAAACCATCATTTGAAGGTACATCGGATGGTGGTAGTGCTGCTAGTGGGTCCCCCAAAAATATTTCAAGGCTAAACTCTTTTCGTAGAATTCTTACTAGGGATAGATCTTCCAGAAGAATCCAACCTTCTAGTACTCATCGTGAAGATATTATTATTGATCGTGATATAGAGAGACAATAAATTTTGTTATGCAAGACAAATTTAGATTAGAAACGATACACCATCATTTAAGGTCAACAAATTCATTGATGTTTTACATATATCTTTTTTGTTTTTTGACTTGATTTACATATATCTTGTCGACCATGAAATTTCAAATGTAAGAACAGCCCACAAAATTCAAGCATCTTTGTCAACTGCTGTTGGTGTGAAGCATTGATTATATATATTGTTATTATTATTGTTGAGGTATCTCTTGTATGGTTTTACCGTAATTGGCAGGGAATCCATAATGGGTTGAAAATTTGATGATGTAATGTTTGACATTTTTTTGTACATGTTGTGTTAGTCAAAATATGAGCGGTTTTGGTGTTGAATTTCAATAATCGTATATTATTAAAATTATTTTTGAGAAAGGATTTGGTGTTTGGTAACGTGGGTTAACGTAATATAATGACTCCTAGATATATATAATATGGGCAGGTTAGGTAGTTGCTCCATGTGATGTGAGCTTAGCATATGTTATCTGATCATTTTAATTAATGTTTTTTAATTTGTGGTTTTGTTTTATTAATTTGGTGAGGGAAACCAAGAATCATGATCCCGATAATTGGGATTTACGTTGACTTGCTCCTGCTAATATATCAAGTTAATAAAGGAGCAGCTGGAATCTCTGATTAATCGTATTTGTTTTTATCAAACTAGGTGCAGTATTACTATTGTGATCTAGTTTATTGGTTCCTTTATTTTGGACCTTCATGAAAGTAGCTAACTACTCCCTTGGATACTTTTTATAAGGGATAAATGAGTTAAAAAAAAAGTTGATGTATTTGATCTTTGTTATAAATCAAATACATTAAGGATCAGAGAAATTTTCTTTTTTGCAATAGACGAACAGATATACACCACATAAAATTCACACATAACTGTGAGATTTCATATTCCAATTTAGTGAAGACGTCAAAACCAATAATATTGAGTTATTGACATTGTTAGTTGAACTAGACGGTTAGAGACTAATTGCCTATTTGGATATGCGGCTAAAACCTTCAGATTTGTGAAAACATGAAGCTCCATTTTCAAAAGTCTCGATTTTGCACTGAAAAAATGCATTGGAAAATGTGTAAACTTGAGTCTCTTAGTGTGAACAATAAACTAAACACATACTAAATGGAGCATATTGGTGGCCGGTTATACCCAATTTTTTTAAAAGGAAAACTTCAAACATGACATACTCTCGTAAACTTTGTTGCTGCAAACCGGCAGAGGTCGATGACCACAAAGTGTGTATTGTGTGATACAGGGTGAGACAAAGACTCGGGCCTCACACATTTGAACAAGAGGTGTGAGTGTTGTGGAAGTAAGTCCTCGTTTTGGAAAAGTGTAGAGGAAAAAAGGAAGGGAAGGTATTTGACTATTTTTTGTTGAAATTAGGAGTTAGGTTGGTGTGAATATGCATATAAGGTGACCAAAGTGTTTGAAAAAAACAACACAGAAATTAAAGATATTATTATTGTATAATGACAACAAAAAATGACATTGCATGTGAATCATTGTACACTTATATATACTTTTCTTCAAACACTTGTACATGACTTCCATTACACCCACCTTCTTTAAAAATATTTGAACTACACCTCAATTATTGTGAACATCAAGGTTGATTGAAATCCTAATCAAAATAATCTTGAGAGCCAATGATCACTTCACTTATTTTAAAATCCTACTAAGTCCTACCACATTCTTTTCATAAACCCTAATCTTTTCTCTCCCAAACCAAATTAGTTGACCCTAATTAATATATTAAAGCAAGGAAAAAAAAACCTTTATGTGCAATGTACTTGGCAGAATTTTTTTGCTTTCCCATAACATTTCACTTCTGAATCTGATGATAAGCATTCAATTCCTATGTTGTTTGCCACATTAAAAAAAGTGACTAATTCTAAAGAATGGCTACTTGAATTATATACGAGACTTTAATGCAAATGAACTGTAAGTTTTCTTTTTACAAAGTTTTTTTTATTTGAGATATTTTACAAAGCTTGTTGTTGGACTGGTTCATTATCAATTTTTCATTTTCTAAAAAATTCCACCATCATTGAAAGCTACTAATATTTTGAAGTTGTAGGATATAATGAGACAATTATCGTTGAGTTGCTAAACGTAAATTAAGAAGAGAATTAAATAATATGAGGATTTTGCTGTTATGAGTTTGAGTACATGAAAACATCTCGGTCATCCACAAGCTATGGATTTTGCATATATAGTTTTTGGCATAATTCTACTCTTATTTATGCTAAGGGGGTTTCACATTTAATACATTGTGTTTGTTATGATATATTCTGCAACTGGGGTTTTGATTTGATATGGTGAAAGGAAATCTTTACCTTTTCTAATTCTATAGATTATGCAATTTGGAGGACGGTTTAGATGGTCTTGATGGAGAAGAAATTAACTAGACGGTTTGATTTAAATGTTCTTACCACTGCATTGCTGTCCGCAAAAAGATCTTATGTAGTAAGTATCTAGTAAGTATCTTATTTTTTCTGTTGCATATTTGTTAAACTTTTCTATTAGTATATTAATCAACTATAATTTGTCGTCGTGAACTTACTTCAATTGTTAAGGACAATATATAATATATGCAAGATGTGATGTTCAAACCTCGGACACCACAAAAAAAAATCAACTATAGTTTGGTCAAAAATATTTTTCATGAAACTGTACCAAAGCATTCATAGGCCATGTAACTATTAACAGATGACTTTCTGTTTTTTTCTTTTTTTTTTTGTTGCAGAAAGAGAGAAAGCTATTGCAGTAAATCATTCTCTGCAATATAATTTATATTTAGAAGCTCATTCTTCTACAAGGCGTCATTAAAAAGTGATGTTTGTATAAATTTTCTAATACATATGTCTCACTCCTTTTTTTTTTTTTTTTGGTACAATATGTCTCACTCCTTTAGCGATTCATGTCTAAGGTTAATTTTTTCCCCTTAATCACGATAAGCCATCTTATATTAATTCTACAATCCACTGTAAGTGGTCATCTTATTCATATTAAGAGATTTTTTCTTGACAACACGAATACAGAGACGTTCTGATGTCGAGTATAGATAATGTCTTTGGTAAGATTATTTATAGAATTCTATAAGCTAATTTGGTAAGATCCAAATGTCCTAGATAGACATATTATGATAATTTTGATTTTAATAATAGATCTTTGTTAAAGTTCTTATGTGTTTTTTAATAAACCTGCGCATTCATCAAAAGTCTAGTAAATCATACATTTAATCAAGGAAAGTTGTACCTTCTGAGTGAGGCGGGTTATGCAACATAATTCAAAACCTAGAATGAGTGTTGAAACAATTACAATGTTTTTCAAGACTCGCTTAATGTATACATATACACTCAAAAGGAATTGAAGGAAAGGAGGGATGTGCATATCGATAGAAGGGTTATCCGTTTTGATGATTTAGTAGAGTAATTAGGTAGGAAAATGTTGCGTTTTAGCTAACATCGATCTACTAAATTGAAGTATGGAGAACTAAAGTCTTTCGAGAAAAAGAATAAAACAAAAATCGGTGGTTCCATTATCAGATGATGTAAAGACTTCTGATATTTTTATCATTTAAGATTGTTTGTTACTTTACCGCCTTATTTCATCTTACAAGTATATTGTTTCAGGACAAACAATGGTTCAAGTGTGGGCTATGATGACAGTCACTCAATCATATAATGTTTTTAACATTGACCAGTAGTCATTTTAGAGTTATTCTAACAAATTTTAATTTTTTTAGTAAGTTTTGCAAATAAATCAAAGGAAGGATCATGGAGGAGTGATTATGCGTACAAGACATTGAACCACATATAATCACCCAAACTAGATAACTTTGGGGTCATGTTATACATTTTACAAGATATATGGTCACTTAGGGTATGGTCACCGCATATGTTTCAGTGATGAGAAATGAGACAAGAAATGAAGAAAAGCAGACGGTTCAGTTGTTGCCTCATGTGTGATACCTGCTACAAGTTATGCGTCACGCAACAGTGGAGAAATTACAAGTGTTTAACTACTGTCTCATGCACAATACACATAAATTGTTCCAGAAGTATCGGAAGCGCGCGTCTATGAATAGAAAGACCCTACCTCGTTGGAAAAACACTCTGATGATTATAAAATGCAAAAATGCGATTTAAGAATGCTAAGAGCGATCGAAACATGCTTGAGGCGTGGAATCATCACACGATGATCCGTTACTAATGCATATTTTTGCTTAGTTTTACTTCGTTAATATTCACTCTTAATGCTTTTTATGTGTTTGCAAATGTTCATAAATCGATCTAGCTCTTGAATAACTATTGACCCTATCCTTTGGGACTTGACCTAATATTACCTGCTCAATCCGTAATAGCTTCAGATATGTTTACTTACTGCATTTGTGACATGAGTTTTAACGTGCATTCAAAACTTTGATGGTCCCTATATATAGGAACAACCTGGTAGTTATCTAGATGTTGGTTATACTTTGAGGCACGGGAGGGTGTATGCGCTTATGTTGGTGTACGCGGTGGTTCATACCATCTTGTTGAGGTTTAAATCGCACATTGATCCAAGGTGCTATTATTGACAAGGTGGTCTTGTCTAGTAGATTGGGTCTTGTTTTATGCCATGTGTCCTATCGAGGTGCCTTCATTAGACCTTCCTATGGTATATTTGATAGACCTTGTTGTTAGGGTTCCTTAATGAATGAATAAGTTGAGCCTTTGAGTCCCATACAAGTACAACTTTGCTTCTTTTGTATTGGAATAATTTATCCCACGCTCCAACAATTGTATATCTACCCCTTTTAAACATCAATTTCACTCTTTTCATTTTCACCATACACACGCGAAAACATAAGAAAATTATTTCTAGTGTGTTATTTGTTTTTATTATAAACTTTAATGTACGATTTATTGGAGTTCACACCGAAAACTTGAAAAAGGATGTTTTTGGTTTGTTATATAAACATATGTCAACTGGTAGCTCTGAAAACACTGTATTTTTAGGAGTCTAGCTAGTGTAAGCCACAATCTCAAGTAATAGTATAAAAAGACCGAACCCATATGGACTGGGGCGTTATAGCTTCCTGCAGCTTTTCAATTTGTAAACTTGTGCACATAAAAATAAATAAATCATTCAAAGTGGCAACTATAAAAATAAAGTTTTAAAGCAATAAAAGTTGAGAGAGCAACAAAAGTACTTAGGAGATCTAAATGAAAAAACGTGGTTTAGAACAACGAATGAGTTATGACATGGATTTGTAAAGATATAGACATTTGCATCTTTATACAACTTCCTAGTGGCATGAGGGGTCTTTCAACTTAACCATCATGGTAAACGGTGGGACGGTTGCCCTCATGGGGTACACTCACATTTTTTACCAGGCACTTTACTATGTCAGGTCTCAGTAGCTATTCTCATGGAGAGGCTGAGCCTTTTTGCTTTGACAAGAAGCTTGTATAAACCTTCGAATTATACACTTCAAGTCTATAGTCATATCAAACAGTCTTTCAAGATCCTTATCCTTCACGATCTCACAAAATTTATGTAAAGTGATCAATTTTTACTTTTAAAGATTAGCGTGAACATAATTTGTCTAAAAGAAGCTCGAAGTTGTAATGGTCTACATTTATGCAAATAAAATCATAACCTCATCATGTCTAGGTCACTAAAATGGTTTAACTCATGCTGAACTTAACCACAAAACAAATGGTAAAGAATAAATGAATGAAGCCATAAATGTTATATTAACACAAGAGTTAAGAGTTAAAATAATTATACAATCCTTGAGTGGAGTGAACTATCTGCATTACTAACCCAAAATAATCATAACTTTAACTCTCTAAGAACTATCACTCATGTTCATATATGGAAGAGATAAGATGGTGAAAAATTCTAGTGGCCGCTAACCTTAACTGGAACCTGGCCGCTCAAATCAAACACCAATTTTCTGACTTTTGGTATCATAATTTCGCCGTCTTTTTATAGTACAAGTCCAACCACTACAAGCTGTCTCCTTTAGTAATTTTCCATTTGAGTTATCCTTGTCTTATCTCTTGGAAATCAACATATTCCTTATCTTCCTAGTAATAACAATCATATGCGACAACTCATTAAACTTCATCCCCAAGCTCCGCCAATGATGGACCCCAAGTTCATACACTTGCACGAACCGTCTTGAAAGTCCTTCCTCGATGCAGATCCCAAATCCATTCCAGCGCTGCATCTTCTCATAGCTTCACAAATAGTACTCAACTTGTTTCACAAAACCAACAATAACAAGCATCACTAGTTCAGAATAAATAAATAAATAACAATTGAAACTAAATAAATACCTAAAATCCTAAATAGACATAGATTAGATGCTATGGGTCATGCAATCAATCAAATTATCATAAAATATGAGGGATAAATGGAAGATAACCAACATTTTATTGCTTATGACTAACATACCAAATACCTGTAAATAGAATTTTTCCAGTTTATGATAACTTCAAAAATTGTGTTAGCATTGGATGTTTCCAGTAAGAAATAATACACCCTTTTTTTCTAATCACAATTTATAAATCAGAAACCTGTATGTGTTGGTAAGAGCGGGTTGAAGTTTATGGTTTTATAAATTGTTTTTGTAAGTTCTTGGAAACTTGTATGTGTTGGTAATATTTTGTGTGGTGGCGAAGATGGAAAAAATTGTAAAATTAAAATACAATAAGGGTAAAATTGGAATTTTCAAGTTTTGTACGGGTAAAGGGTTTATTTCATTGTTAATATTAATTGAGGGGGTGTGAAAACCACGTTCAAGAAATTATTGATTTAGACATAGGCCCATCCATAAGCCCAATATCTAACCTAAACCTAAACCCTACATATATATAGATTTTGTCAACCTCACAAATCAATCTTGCAAGGAGACAGCACAGAACGCAAGGAACGCAGCGCAGCCATGGGAAGAAGTAAGACCTAAACCCTATCCCCCTTTCATTTTCTCATTCATTTCTCTCTGTTTGTTTCGTTTCTTCATTTCATTTCAATGAATTCGATTTATTTCAATTTTTATAGAGATATGATGATCTTTATATTGGTCCGTGTTTCTGATTCACCGTGACAGATAACCCATTCCAATTTCTGATCTCTCTTTCAAACTTTGATTTGTGATTTACGATTTAGTATTTAGGGTTTATAAATCACGAGCTGAATTTTCATTATATATACAAATTATACTGCTTAATTTTAGTTTCTGTGTTGATTTGGTGTTGAATGATTTGTTTTGAATCAAGTTTTTTTTTTCTTTCTTCCTATGTTTCATTGTTAAAATATACTAATTAAAATCTGTTTTGATTAAGTGCCCTTTTGGATCAGCTTAATTTTGAGCTTATTTAGAATAACTTATTCAGCTTAATAAGCTTCTACTTATGAATTAATGTAAAGGCTTTGTTTATTTGCATAAGTTAGTTTTCATAAGTTCAATAATAATTATAAACCAATCCAAACGGACCCTTAATATTTGCCTTCATGAGTATCCAAACCTTTATGTTTTAGTAAACCTTTTTGATTTTTTATTGTGGTAGAGGCTACTTTTTGTTGGCATTGCTTGTCATGCTTAATGTGATCTTATACTTCATACATAATACATGATGGAGTCTATTTTAATGTCTATCATTCTTTGTTGTCTTGACTTTGGTACTATTAGTAAATGAAATGCAAGAGAAATGACGATATTTATCCATACGGTTCTGTTTTTGATGATGAAACAAACATGCACTACCATCTGATCTGTTGCAAGCTATTATATCTTCTGAATATAAATTTTATAATTAATAAAATTAATTCTCTTATATTGTTTTATCTGTTTTCATTGTTTATGTTTCATGTATATTGCCTATGGTATCTGATGTCTAGAATTCTGACTTTTGTCTAGTAGCTTGACATTTCGTTTTTACTGGCATAGATCAAACTTTTACAGGTCTTGCGACACATGGGTTTACTTAATTATAAACCTACTGTTACTATTTCCCTGTTTATATTTTGTGTGTACTCAAGTACTAATTTTAATTATAGTTATTCAAATCATTATGTTTTTTGTTTGTTTATTGTTCTGCAATCTATGATGCAATTTTTATATCCTTACTATTCTGATTGTACTGTGATTATTTCGAAATATCACCATCTTTCGGCTGAGATTGCAGTTCAATTTTTTTATTTACTTAATAATATTAATTATATCTATGTCTTTATTAAGCATAAAGTCATATATATACCCAAGTACAAATTTTAATAAAAGTTATTCAAATGATTATATGTTATTTGTTTTGTTATTGTGTATTGTTCTGCAATCTATGATGCAATTTTTATATCCTTACTATTCTGATTATACTGTGATTATTCAGAAATATCACCATCTTTCGGCTGAGATTGCGTTTCTAATTAAGCATGAAACATAACAAAAACCTCTGAATGTTATGATATTTTAATGGATGAAACTGATTCATAGTGCATTTTTCATATCTTGATCATATGATGTGTTGCTTAGTTTTTGTTATCTATTGCACTATTTGTGTGATTGTAATCATGTTTGTTTTATTTATAGGACCTGCTAGGTGTTACCGTCAAATTAAGAACAAGCCTTATCCAAAGTCTCGTTTCTGTCGAGGAGTTCCTGATCCCAAGATCAGAATCTACGATGTTGGCATGAAGAAGAAGGGTGTCGATGAATTTCCATTCTGTGTTCATCTGGTCAGTTGGGAGAAGGAAAATGTCTCAAGTGAGGCACTTGAAGCCGCTAGGATTGCCTGCAATAAGTACATGTCGAAGTTTGCAGGAAAGGATGCATTCCACTTGAGAGTCAGGGTTCATCCATTCCATGTACTCAGGATCAACAAGATGCTTTCATGTGCTGGTGCTGATAGGCTTCAAACTGGTATGAGAGGTGCTTTTGGAAAGCCTCAGGGTGTTTGTGCCAGAGTGGCTATTGGGCAGGTGCTTCTTTCTGTCCGTTGCAAGGACAACAACAGCCACCACGCTCAGGAGGCCCTCCGTCGTGCTAAGTTTAAGTTCCCTGGCCGTCAAAAGATCATCGTTAGCAGGAAGTGGTAAGTATTTGAAAAATGAAATATCACTTTACTTCCATTGTAGATTTGTAGTCTGGGATTACTTTGACCTTTAACTTTAATCCATGTATCAACTCTTAATTATTTTTGTTTGAAATGCTTCTTCAGGGGATTCACGAAGATCAACCGAGCTGAGTATCTGAAGTTGAAATCTGAAAACAGAATTATGCCTGATGGTGTTAATGCGAAGGTAAATGTGAAGCTGCACTTAAATTCATTGTACTGCTTGTTTCATATTTTCTTCCTCGTGCCAAGGACTTGTACTTTTTGCTAACTTGAATCATGTTAGTTTGGAATATATTAGGGCATGTGTCTGATTTGTGATTATAATCTGTTTGGACACTCAGTTAGATACTTTTCTTCAGTCAGTTTTGTTGAAGTAATTGACCTTTCAACTTATAAGTTCTTTTTGTGATTTTGCAGCTTCTTGGATGCCATGGACCATTGGCCAACCGTCAACCTGGAAGAGCTTTTTTGAATGCCAGCTGTAATGAGGCTTAGGCTTGTCTGTTATTTTGAAATATTAGTTTTTGGATCACTTTTGTTTTGCAAGAATGAATATGAGGTTGCTATTTTATCAGTACTTTTTGTTAAACTGAGTTCGGTTAGTTTCTGCTTTGAAGACAACCTTGAATTGATAATTAATGTTATATTTTTTATGGTTAACTTACTCTATTTCTCCTTTTAGTATTTGATGTGAGAAAAAAAAGGTTCCATAGAGATTTGGTTTGAAACAAAGCTTTTACTTACTCATCTAAATCTACTTTGCTTGCAAAGCTCACCACTCAATTCACAGAATGGGTTCAGTTTCTGAGTGAGAAATTTTTTTTATTTATAAACCAACTAGATTTTCTTATTTGTGGTTCAACTCATAACTTTTTTTTTATTTTCATTGGATCACATTTGTCTTGTATATTGATCACTTTTTACAAGGTTCAATGACTTAAAAAAAAGGGAATTGTTCTAACCGTCAGCATTATTGCCAACATTCTACAAATTACAAGATTTTACCGATTTGGCGCCCTTGCCGATTTACCTGTACATTTGGAATTTTATTTTCTTTCTAAATGATAGAACAATAGGACCTTTGTAATGAAATTTCTTTGTATTTCTAAAGAAATCTACAAGCGTAAATGACCATTGTAAAATGAAATACTTACGATTTTGTTTTTTAGGGCAACTTCTAAAAATTTGGTCTGCAAACCGATTACCCCCAAGTGTTAAGTCATAAAACCAAAATGTTTTATAAAAAAAAAATCACACGCTATGAAGAATCACTTCACCTAGTTTTCAATAGAAGTTCCTCGTTATATTACATTTCTTTTTTTCTTTTTTTTACCAAAGAGAATTCGAAGAGTGTTGGGAAATTTGATGGACACAAAAAACTTACAAAAATATGATTAAAATGTACACAACTTACAGAAAAGATTGAAACTTAGTATAAAACCACAAATTGTTTTTGGGACTGAAGTAAAACATAAAATTAAAAGGGATGAAAATTTTGTTTCAATATTAGTTTTTAGTAAAATTACTGGCATCCCCTCCCCTATATGAGTTATCCTGGGGAGGCATTTTATTATAGAAGGATAAAAACTAGGCTCTTTAGAGAATAATGCATACACCACATGAGTAGTCAATGAAGGATAAGTCTTCTGGAAAAGTAGCATATTAGTCCATATAATTCTCTCGCAACTAATTTTCTCTTTATTTGTCTTCTCAATTTCCATGCAAATGACAGTCTCCTCCAATACCTTTCTCAGTTCTCGTTAATTTTATCATATAGTTAAGCGTCAATATTCAACGGTCAAAACACTTAAAATATTTTTGGGAGTTACTTGTTAGTCAATATTCTTCACTCCACACATGCATTGCACACATATATCCAACACACCAACCCAAGGAACTCATGATCGTTGAATCGAGATGAGACGGTTTAAATATCAAGCTTTGCACTTTTATTTAAAAAAATAGAAAAATTAAATTATATATTAAAATTTAAATTGTCTGATCTTAATTCAACGACCATATATATACCAAATACAGAAGTCAAACACCCGTATGTCAAAGAAAAACCAAGCCCCACACCTTCTCCAACTTCATTCTTTCTTTTATATATATCACACACACAAACACAAGTTAGAACATAAATTATACTACCATGAGTAACTTCTATGGATATAAAGACCATGAGATCGACTTCAACAAAATAATGTTGCTCAGCATCATAGTTTCCTTAGCACTATTTTTAATTTTAATGTTCGCTATTTACATGATCTACTCTAGGTTTATTTTCAATCGCGGAGTTCTCAGGAGAGCAGCCAATGGCGAAGTGAGACTCACCGCCACTCAAGCTCACACCCAATTAACAGAACCACCCAACACTGGTCTCGACCCTAAGTTCATCACTACTCTTCCTACTTTCCTCTTCAAACAAAAGCAACAAGCAGAAAATAACAATGTTTCCAATAATATTGTTGAATGTGCTGTGTGTTTGAGTTTATTGCAGAATGAAGAAATGATGAAGCTGCTTCCAAATTGTAAGCATAGTTTTCACGTGGGTTGTATTGACAAGTGGTTAGCTTCACATTCCACATGTCCAATTTGTCGAACCAAGGTTGAACCGCAGCTTGAAACAGAGCCACGTGAGGGTCCCACTCTGTTTAGACCACCATATGAAGGTGCATCATATGGTGGTGGTGTTAGTGGGTCCCCCGAAAAATATTTCGCGATCGAGCTCTTTTCGGAGGGTTCATACTAGGGATAGAATCCAACCTTCTACTCCCCACGATTACATTAATATTGATCATGATTTAGAGCAGCAGTGGCTTTCTTCTTTAACGATAGAAAGTAGAGATTTGGAAAGACACTAGTCATCGGTTAAGGGTTGCCAAAGTCGCCAATTTCATTGATGATTTGCCTATAATTTGTGAGTTACATTCAAGTCACAAAATTCAAGCCTCTTAATTAACTGCCGTTAGTGTGAGGCAGTGATTCTACATTATTATTATTGTAAGAACACCATGTACAATCATGATGTTGTTAGAATAACATTTGATTTTCTAAATGTGTGTTTGTTTCAAGGTAAGAAATTACATTCCTTTTTAGGAATAACATTCATACACATGTGTATGGTAAAAAAATTAGATTTAATTGGAAAGTTTTAGAAATTATTCAATTAAAAAAATAAAAATTGAAATAAATGTGAATAGTAGTGATAATTTATAGTAAGTTGAGTTCTATTCTCATGGGAACGTAAGATTCCTATACTTTAATCATGAGAATAAGAATAATAGAAATCATGTGTAAATAACATTCCTAGAAACAAATTTTCAAAACGTAAAACAAACATGAGAATGTTGCATTTCCAATCTCACATTCTCGAAAATCATATTATAAACCTTGAAACAAACACACCTTTAAGTCACGTTTGAATTCAAATCTAAAAATTCATAACTAATGAATTGTTTGTTTCATTGTTTCCACCTTTATATGTGGGTATAATTTTTTCTCAACCTTATAGCAAATATGAGTATATGACTACCATGTATTCAAGAATGTGATACTTAGACTTAAAACATACACCTCGTAAATTCTTTTTTATGACTAGCTCTTATTATTTGTGTTGGAGATTTTTTTTGTCTTAACCCTCCTTTTATCAAGGAAGGGGTGTAGTTATCCTACGTTTAGTTGAAGATAGCTAAAATATTGTCATTGATAGTTTCATTCAAGATTTAAACTTAAATTTTTCTAAACAATTCTTATCAAATATTAGGTTTCATTTCACCCCTACCCAAGGACGGACCCATAAATTTTAAGCAGTGTAGGCTATATATACATACATACACACCATTATATAAAAGCAATTCTATGGTTAACTAACACTTAACTAATTTTTGATCGGATCTTTTTCTTGATAAATTTACCTTTAATTACTCTCTTTTTTTCAAACTTAAATTTTAATTCAAATTCTAGTCTAAGTATAGAAAATTTGAAAACTATTTGTCTATTTTAGTTAAACTTCTCTTGTTAAAATTCTTTTAGAATCTAGATAATATAGATACAATAAAACATAAACAAACTAATTAAAGTTAACATCAAATGTCAAATTAAATTTTAACACCAAATCTCTACCTTTTATTTTTTAAAATTCAATGGCTAATAATACTATTCTGAATTAAGTCTCATGTTGTAACCAAAAAAAAGAATTAAGTCTCATGAATGTCTACATTGTTTTATGTTACACCAAAAAAGATACAATTGTGTTATGTTGTATGACTTGTTTCTAGTGTATTAGTATTTTAAAACCACTACCACTCAAACACTACCACACACATGTACTAGTATTTAAAAAAAAAAAAATCTTAACTAAGTGAAGGCCAAGGCCCAAGGCCCATGTATAGCTACAAGTGGGTCCGTCCATGATAGTTGAAGATAAGTAAAGTTTTGTTTATCATTCAAGATTTAAACTTAAATTTTTCTGAACAATTCTTATGAATATTATGTTTGATTTTACCCCTACCCGATAATGCAAATTGAAATTGTGAATACATTTGTATTGGACTCCACATCAAGTTCCATAGTTGGATTCCCATTCATGGAAGATAACATCTTACTTAAAAAAGTTTGCGATTGAACTAAACTGTTTAGGATTAATTGAATTGAACAATAGGTATCAAAGCTTTTAGTTTTTTTACTCATCAATTAGTTTTTGGCTTAATAGCAGTTTTAGCCTCCTAACTTTTTCGAAGTTGCGATTTTGGCTCCTAAGAAAAAAAAACTACAAAACCGTCCCCTAAGTTTTGCATCTGTGACAGTTTTGGCCCCCAAGGTCAATTTTGACTCGGTCTACGCTGACGTGGCACCCTAAGTCAGGTGCCATGTGTTATTTTTTTAATTTTTTTTTTACCAAAAATTGACCTTGGGGGCCAAAACTGCTATAGTTGCAAAACTTAGAGGACGGTTTTGTAATTTTTTTTTCTTAAGGGGCCAAAATCACAATTTTAGGAAAGTTAAGAGGCTAAAACTATTATTAAGCCATAGTTTTTTCCCTTATTTTTTTTCTTAAATTCAACTTGACAACCTAAATACTACTATTACGACATTTTGTAAGCACTTGTGGCTGTGAGTACTACTATAGTACTATTGGTAATGGACATATGCATTTACGACGTTACATGGACTATGTTTTGTCTATAGTATATTTCTTCAATGTTTTAGCAAGAAGTTATGTACTAAGAGTCATTTTGGATCTTTCCTAATTAATCAAAAGACATGAGTCAAAACAAAACAAGCCACCCTAATAACACCTCTATTTTCTAGAAATACATTTCTTAGGTTCCCACAGAACTTATTGAAAAGACACTATAATATTGATGGATCACCTCCGGTCACAATTCATACATTCACTTAGTTAAAACATCGATGTACGTTGGTTTGAGATTGAACCGTTTAAATGTTGTATTCACACTTTTTACACTAATCTAGATTCAACTGTTACCAATGTTGTAACTGTATGAAAACTGGTAAAAATTGAAATTATGTAACTATATAAATGGAGTGGAACACAAATGGAGAGGATCTTCACTCCTATACAATCGCATATTCCAATAATGGAATCAACTAACCATAACCCCACAATTGAATCTTATTTGGCCTTTTCTGAATTTTATCATTACACAGTTTTACAATACCAAATTACCTTATCCTTTGCCAACATTTCCATATTGTCCCCACTTAGTAAAAACCATACACAAAATTTCCTTCATGAAATAGTTAAAACTCCATATATACAGCGCAAATTGAGTCAAACTGACTATTTACAATTTAGATTTTAATTAATATGTCAAATAAAAATGATTACATAATAATTTCAAATTACAATTTACAACCAAACCCATTAAATCCAAGACCTAAAAACTGACACACCTTTCTTTCATTTTATCCATATATCCATCACACGCCACATTCCACAAGCCATTGTCTTTGTTTTTCCAAATGGATTGAAAAAGATAAAAAACAAAATAATAGAAAAAGAATCAAACACAACAAATAAAGAAGTGAAAGACTCATCAACAAACATTATTATACCTCCATTCAATTTTTTCTATATAGATTTATATATAGAGATATACATCATGTTAAAGCAGACACAACTGTTTCTTCCACCCTTTCTTTTGATGCCACTGATGCACATGTGTTTCCCTGCATTCCAATCATGCAAACTTTGAGTGGTCCCTTTCTTTTAAGTTTTAAAGCAAAACACATCACGTGCATGCTCTGTTTCATAACAGAAAGAACCCTACTTGTACTAGTAGTACTACTACCACACCACCCAATAACGTGACTCTTCAAACTAAATTTAGTTTCCTTTTCAAAATGGATATTTTACACTTGTTTTTATGCTACATTTGGTTGTAGACCGTTAAATAAATCCAACCGTCTATAACCGACTGTAATTTCAGCGGAAGAAGATCTATTTTGTTTCGAATTCACTAATAAAAAAAATGTACACCGTATCTAACAACTCAATAGAACGTAAGTTGCATGCACGATCTTGTGAATGTATGTTGTCAGCCATATCTAAAGTGTCTGAGTAAGATTAGATGGTCTAAATTTTAAGTTCAGTATTTTAAATTTAAAGAAATTAAAATTCAGATGCGACCGACCGACTATGCACACAATTTTAGCTTTGTACACCAAAAAAAGACTATGTACACAACTACAATTACATAAGAAAAGAAAACTTTTGCTGTTTTTTTTCCCTCATTTCTTTTCCCTTTCCTTAAAATCTGTCATTTGTCTTATAATTTTTTTTTTGCAATGTCTTTTTTTATAAAAACAAAAGAATCAGAGTAATGTGTATGATAATAATAATATATAAACTAGCTAGCTACTTCATTACTATGGGTTTTCTGAAGAGTTGAGTTCATACATTGAGAAGTTGTTCGTTTTCTGTTTGAGAATCACATATTGGCTTTTGTGATGGGGATGGTAAGGGTGATCCATTAGCATTTTCCATTTTCTTGAGATTCTGATGGTGATATACTTGTCTTAATCTTTCTATCTCCCTCTTCAGTGCCTCTTGATGAGCTGCATGTAAATATATAAATCATTATGATAAGTACAGTATCTGAAGCTTCTTCTTGGCTATATGTGTCTAAATATTGAGGTAAGAGACTATTTTGACTAACATTTTAACGTAAGAATTTTGACCAACGTAATATACAATTAGAGACTCTTAAAATTTTGATACATAATTAAGACTATTGTACCTATTTACTACACATTCAAAGACCAAAATAACTATTATACATTTTGTATCTATCCAATACTTTTTTTCCCAGTATATTAACTACTTTGTGATGGAGCACATGATCACATAAATACGCGCGCATGCAAACAAAAATACATTCACTAAATTCATTATAACTCTGTGTGCATTCTCATAACTATGGACCTGTTTCACTCTTATTAAATTTAATTTTATAAATACCACTAGTTCTATTAATCCTCCATAGTGAATACTTGACCAACTTCAAGTAACTACAGTGCTATATATAGCTTATTGGTGTGTTTTCTCCATTTTTATTTTGTCATTTCATGCTTGACTTGTCATGGTCTCATTAGGACCACAGTGTACATATTCTTTTACTCATATATCAACATTAATTCACTAGTAATAATAATTAAATTGAACAATATAGCATTGAAGAAATAATTAAATTACCATCTTTGAAAAGCTTGTCTTGTGCAAGGGCTGCAATTCTTTGCTTGAGAGCACTGTTGTCAACATTTAGAAGCAAGCGTTGATGATCCAAAAATGCAACTCTTGGAGATAGCACTGAAACTTCAGCCTTCAATATTATGGTCAATAGAAGGAATAACAAAAAGTCAATAACATTATTATTTGATCATTCCTACGATATACATCAAATTTCCATATATTATAGTACTGTAAATAAATAAGTATAAAAATTATAGTGAAATCATGTTATGTTTATGTTACGTGACAAACCTGTAATGAAGTTACACTACGTTCAAGCTCTGATATGTATTGCAGCTTCCTCACACGTGACCTTTGTGCTGATTGCCTATTTGCCAAGATTCTAATGCAAGAAAACCAGAATCAGTTGCAAAACTCAAAGGAAAAAATGCTTTATTTTCATTTACAAACAAAGAAAAAAATATATAAAAAGTTCAAGAAACCAAGATCAACAATATTTCAATTATAAAGAGCAATGCATGAAACTAATCATCAATTTCAACTAGAATATCAAAATCATACTTAAAAAATAATCTACAATAATAATAAATTACTCGAAAATTATGTCATGTGTGGATTGCAAGTTTATTAGCAAAATTAAGCATATGTGTAGATAAAAATATACTATTAAAAAAAGTTGAATTATGCAAGAAAATTAGAAGAAAAAAAAATTGTTTTAAATTTCATCCTACATGTTAACATATACATCAAAATTTAAGATATAGGAGTGTTTGATAATTACCTTTTGACTCTCTTTGGATCAGTAATTCTATCATTAGAAGAAGTGACATTGTTGTTGTTACTTTGAGGCTGTGAATTTTCCTGTTTGCATTGGCTTTCTACCTCATCAGGTTCATATTTCAATTGCTTCTCATCTTCCTCTTTCTTCATATCTCCTAAATCATTCTCCTTCTTCTCTTGTTTATTCCTCTCTTTCTCATTATCATCATTGACAAAATTCTGATCTGAAGGACTCGAAGGGTTCGACGAAGACAATGTTGGTGGCATGTTATTGACACCAGATATTTCATCACTGAACATGGACAAAAATTGTTCATCATCAAACTTGTCGAACTCGTTGTCATTGTTGTTACCATCGTGTTTTCCATCGAGCATTGGTGTTTCTAAGAATGTGACTGAATCGCTGACCGACCTTCTATGAGCGCCTCGCCTTGCCGAGGAAAAGTCGAGGAACTCGTCCACCCATGAAGGGTTTTGATTCTGATAATTGTTTGTAGTGACAATGTTATTGGTTGAAATTGATGTTGGCATAATATTTTTTTGGTGTGTGGAAAATTCTGGCCAACTAGGTGACATGTTTGGGATCTTAGGAGGTAATTGTGCCATTTGAGAGATATGTACAAAACTATCTAACAAACAGGAATTTTCACAAACCTCAAATTTGTTGTTGTTAAGGATGTTGTTAATTATAACAAAATGTTATATATCTATATATATGAACATATACAATGTATGAATGGGAGAGAAGAAAAATGAAAGTGATGAGCCTCTAACACAACCCTTTAATAAATATGTATATTTCCAGAAACCACAAGGGAATGTTAGAGGGAAGAAAGCCAAGTTAATTAAAAAAACAAAATCATGAACTTTTTCTCTCTACTTTTTTTCTTTTTCTTTTTTGTGATATGCAATATGTTGGTATTTTAAAATTTTGCTAAATTTTATTTAGGGTATATTATCCTATAAAAAAAATGTTAAAGGGTATCTTGTGTGCAGTAGGGTCACATGGGAATGGAGAAGGAATGGACAGCTATGAACAGCTGGGAAGAGGGACTCAACGGTGTAACTGGAAAGTCGCCAGTGGATTTAATAGCTAGTGGGAATCAGCCACCACGTGCCCTTGTGACCTTCTCTTTAGTGACATGCCCTTATAATAATGATAACCCTTTGGAACACACTAATTTTAACCTAGGTTAATTAATTTGAAAATTCTGTTGTATTTTTATAAATTGCAATATTAATAACTTCAGTTGTTAGGTAGAGAAAAAGAGTCAAAAACTAGTTAACAAATTTAGGTAGAGTTAGAGTGGTTAAAGAAAATATCTCAAATTAGAGTGTGTAGAATATATATGTAAGTTTATTTATAGGAAGCAAAATGAGAAGCATATATATCTATTTTCTAAAATTAAGATATGAAAACAGAATTAGGTAATTGATTTGATTCCAAATGAATAGTGTCCACGTTCTTGATGAAAAGGAAAGAGAACCCCACTTAAGGGAGTTAGTGATTGGTGAAATCATATGGTTTTGTGATCTTTAACTTAGAGGAGAACAAAGACCATGTGCATAAGATATTATTAATATTTATAAGGGGTTATGCATGGTGTGTGACGTGTTACATTAATCATTTTTCATTAAAAAGTTAAGTATAGGTACAGTAGTTTTAAGATATAGTTAAAACTAGAATTGTGAGGACTCGTGGGATTTGGGGTATGAGCTGTGAAAGAGAGGGAAAAGTGAGGTCTTCTTGTGAAGATCATGTTATGCTCCCATGTGAATTGTTTGCATGCACTATATGCTTTCTTTGCTTTGTCCCCAAACCATTCCCACATGTAGGGTATATGCTCTCTTTCTCTCTATGTGGATGTGCATATGTCTTTCTTGGTACCTTCTTCTATCATCTTATCTTATAAATTGAATTAATTTAGTTTTATAAGGAGGTAAAAGTTTGACATAGCACATGATTAAGAGCACATTCATGGAATTTCATATTATAATCAATGGTATCTTTTAAGTTCATAGGTATGTATGTAGAGTTGTGTAGCTTCTAAACGTGGCTATCGAAAGCTAGGGTTTCTAGCTAGCTTCAACAGATTCACGATTAAATAGAAATAGACACGAGAATAGAAAATAGAACAAAAATCCAAACACACTTCAACACTATTGGATCACTAATGCATCTGAATAACTGTTGATTGTCCTGCATATATGATCTTCTCCTAATTACCACATATTTAAATCTCGGCCACCTCAAGGGGATGCAAATGAAACATCTATTTTAGGCACCAAACTTGTATTTTAATTCAAATAGTAATATCCCTCAACAAAAAAATAAAAATAAAAAAATAGTAATATAATTTTAGTAGTATTTATCTTTTTTTGGCCTTGTAATATTAAGTTCACTCACTCCCTTTACTACTAATTAATTTAAGAGCTGTGTTGTTTAATGGGAGAGATATTGTCCCGAAATCATCCCGAAGCACAATTCACCGATTAAAACTCTTCATGGGCGAAAAACAAGGAGGTGGTGGGGTATGATTTTTTTATGAAAATATCAAGTGAAGGAGTCGTGAATTTGTCACTATGAAATTTCTCGGGACATATAACATTTTTCTTAATTTAATACAAAATTAATCAATCATGATTCATGTCAATGCATTTAATATTTATTTTTATACAGTTTAATATTAATAAAAATTATGCTTAAAAGGTCTTTTAATTTGTTTTTATTTTAGTTTTTAAAAAGTATCTAAGTTTCTGCTTTAAACCTTCACATTTGTTGAGCCAAAGCATATTTAAAGGACTCACGCGATTAACAACTGATACGGTTGCATCATATTGGTCGATGTTATATTCTAATGAAAAATGATATTTGTACAACTATTTAAAAAAGGCTTAAATGCTCTTTTGGTCCCTTAAGTATTTATTTGGTATCACTTTCGTCCCTTAACTACCGTTTGAGTACTTTATCTTTATCTCCGTTACCTATTTTGGTCCCTTCTGTTAAAAAAATCAAAAAAACGTTAGGGTTTGTATTATTCATCTTCTTCCTTCTCCTTTCATCCTCTTCTTCATGATCTTCATCATCAACAACACACCAATCCAGAAAAAAAAATATTTTTCAACATCTTCATCAAATCTATAAACATAATCAATTTCATAACTTAATCAATAACCAATTTTTCCATTTAAAAACATCCCTTTCAATCTAAACAACACAATAAGAACAACAAACAAACTCAGGAACCTTCATCATCATCATCTCTTCCATCAC
>Ga0315913_1001770_pt1 | contig 24480 bp, 23 predicted proteins | sample MpolsnodulesMG_FD_207736 | JGI IMG/M metagenome (GOLD analysis project Ga0315913, IMG submission 207736) | Medicago polymorpha root nodule microbial communities from Los Angeles, California, United States - small nodules | ecosystem: Host-associated > Plants > Roots > Nodule | place: USA...
ATTGAAACAGTTTATCCTTGAGTACTTATGTGATAAGCGCTCATGCTATAAGAGCCCAATTAGTGTGTTCATCCGAACACGATCATAATACTAATTGTCTTTGATAGAACTATAAACCCGAGTGTATATACGCTTCAGCAACTAATACAAAATTCGAACGTTGTTCTAATTGTCATTGATATCATTCCACGTAAATATACATGTAGATGCAGATGTTTTAGTTGAAACACTTTCCCCTTCCTAATTTTAAGTTGAAAAATGCATATATTATGTTTAACCACACCACAAAAACCAATATATTTTTACACATAACAATGTTTCACCAATTAGCAGCAACTTCTTTCTGAAATTTATGTTCATGCTTTTCAGCTTTAGATTTTAAACTCTCGAGATAACTAGTAAAGCCGCTACAAGCTTCCTTCAATTCTTCAAGCTTCGTTTCCATGTTCTTTATTTCATCCTCTACCTGACCGTGTTGTTCAGTTCTATAGGCCATATATCTTCTAATCTCTGAGGCATCGCCGGTTTCATAAGCTATGCTAACAAGCCTGCGCAACCGAACTCTTAAAAATTCAACATTCATGCCCAAATGTTCAAAAGCTAGCAATGTTTTATCCCAACTAGAAAATTCAACACGCGGTGTAGATATCACACTGACTTTTATTGCATCAGCAATATTAACAATTTCAGATATAATTCCAGCAATCAGCTTATAATGCAAGCCTTTGATGAGATTATCATGAAGAAAAACTTGTTGGCTGTGACATAGTTTGTAGTACTTGTTTCGAACTTCTATAGAGAGTTCTTCTTCAATTGGCCTTCCATCAACTATGATTCTGAAATTTTCAAAACCTTTTAACTCTTTAAATTCAGGCATTTTAAATCCCTCAAATATTTCTGACAAAGCTTCGTCGCTATCAATTTCATATCGCTCAGTATATTGTTTAGGCTTAGTCTCCATGTTTGATACAATCATTTTCTTTTTCTTTTGGATGTCTTGTGGAACAGGTTTAACGCTTTTTCTTTTTGGGCTATTACATGCTAAAACATCAGGTTCTATGTTGTTTCTTCCTGAAAACATGAAGGAGAAAAGTAAGTAATGTTAAAGTATTATTCTATATATAACAAGATTGTATGAATCCTTGATGATTTCATGATAGACAATAATACAACAAATTTAAAGTACGGAGAAGCAAATCTTGCCTCCCATTTTTTGTTTTGTGCAACTCTCTTGATTCTCTAGTTCTGCTCTTATTATATAAACCTGTAAAAAAAAAATGGTATGAGTAAAGAACCAAAATTAAAACTAACAAAAGAACAATTAAATAAAATATGAATAAAAATAAAAATAAAAATAAAAATAAAAACTATTACCTTAAATTTGGTGGGTTCAATTAATTGTAATACCACGACATCACCTTCTAGCAATTTATGCACAGCAGAAAACTGTCTCCAACCAGCACTCAATCCTGTCTTACATGCAATGTATTTTGTTTTGTATTCTTTACCATATTCATCTTCTAATGTGATGGTTGTATCTTTATCAGGTAAATGTCTTTTACAAAACGACACAGGCAACCCCTATACAAAAAGAAATCACAAGACATGATAGTGTTATTTGGTTTATCTAATCCTAAAACAATTGCTTCATTTTTATTGTCATTTTATCAGGAAAATATTATTCTTATATATTAGTTATATTCAAATTTAGAGGTTACATTAACTACAATTTTGCTGTCATGTTTACCATCCAAAAACAACTGGCTACATGTGATCTGACCAACGACTTCACAAAACTAGGGAATTCTGGTTCCAAATGTGATCGGAGTCCTTCGGCGTGAATCACAGCAGATGATATCGCCTCGCCACGAGAATATGTTCCATCGGTTGCCCCTTTAGTTGAACTGCAATCAAACAAAATATCTTAATTTATCATAAATGATTACTTACTTTAAAAATAAGTTGGATTATTTAATCGATGATACTTGATGTTTTACCAACCTCGCAAACTTTTGTGATTGTGTCTCATCTAATGTTGCCTGTAGAAAATGTATAAGTTAGATTCGTTATCCATTTTGACTTTGATTTAATTTATATAGAATTTAACATTCAATTAATGGGCTTAAGCTTGTAGCATAATAACCTATTGAGATTTAAACAAGCCTTTGTTTTTAACAATCTGGATTGAGAACACTCAGATCAAGATCAAACATCTAGATTGCAAAAGAAAACCCTTCAAAATCTTACTTGTTTTGTTGGAGTATTTAAGAGCTTGTATTTATTTTCCACCGCCTTGTTCTGTTTATACTGCAAATAATACAACATAGTTATAACTCATCATTATTAACTCATAATCCAAAAAGAAGCCAAACCTATAGGAATCTTAAGCCAGAAACATTATCAATAAAAATTCAATATATAAACCCATCAAACACATTTTTCTTTATTATGCAAAACATAGAACAAAGAAAAATAAAATAACAAACTTTTACACATTTTGTGGAAAAAATGAGGATATGTAAATAGAGAAGATAGAAAAGAACATTTAAAGGAGACTTTGGAGAGAAATGTGCCATAGGAACACCCTCATACACCTCTTTCCCATAAAATGCAACAGTCACTCCACGATCATCATTTCGTGGAAATTCCATCACATCTTTTTTCACCATTTGATCCCTCTTCTTTTCATCAACCGCCACCATTTTTGACATTAATTACCAATTGGATTGCATTCTCCGCAACCACAAACACATTTCCTCCTAAAAAATCATGATGAATCTATGATGCAAAAGGCCATTGGATGGGTTGTGACCGGGGTGGTGTTGGTTCTGATAAAAAAAGAGAGATGGTTTACGTGATGGATGGTGATGTGTCATATGTAGAGAAAAAACCAAAATTTGCGTTTAACGTTTGAGATTTTCCAGCTTTGGTGTTGTGTCTTTCTGTTACTAAATCATATTGATGATAACAAATAAAAGTTTGGAATTTAGAATGGAATGGATTACGTGGTACAAGTAGGTAAACATGAGAACAACAATGTACGAAATATGCGGCAATACCAATTCATTAAGAAATTTTTTATTTTAGTACAATAAAATGTTAGTAGGAAAAAAATATTTTTGGAGTAAAAATATGAACATAAATGTTATTGGAACAATTTTTTTAAAAAAAAAAATATAGAAGAATATTTTTGTAATATAAATCTGGGGTTATGTCTTTAACAACTTTGATTATTCTGTTAATTGTTATTAATCATTTATTTAAACTTCAGTTCTCGCAAAAACAAAAAGAATTTTGTGGGCAGTCTGAGGAAATGTGTCCCATAGCCCACAAGTTAGAGAACTATCGACCAACAAACTTATCAAGTTAAATTTTCAAGGAAATGTGTTCTCAAAACACTATATAAATCGTTGTTGATGGAAATAGCTGTCGGACACACAAAACAATGGCGATTTTAGAGGAATTGTGTCCTTAATGCCTCATAAATTTTTTGAAAATTACGCAAAAGACTATAAAATAAGGCATTGTTTTTTTTTTTCATAACCTCGCTCAAATTATTCAACTCTTTTCAGCATTTCTCATTCAATTTTTTTTTACTCTAACATTGTTGGATGTGGATCCTCTACAACCCTTTTGCTTCATCCATCTCTCCTTTTCCAATCCAAAGATTGATTGATACATGAAGGAAAGAATAATAATAATAACGAAGAGAGAGAAAAAAGTTAGTGAATTTGTGAGATTAAGGTAGGATGGACAATATGAGAGAATGAGCATGAGAGGATCCAAATCCACCATTGTTACTAAGTTTTTTTAATCTCCAACTCTTCTCACAGTTTTTACTATCTGCTTAGATGTTACCATTCTTGACGTTTTTCATAAGATTATTATTACCAGGTAGATTTTAGAATTTATTTTAATTTTATATATATATATATATATATATATATGTATGTATGTATGTATGTATGTATTTATATAGTGTTAATTTAGTTGTTAATATAATATTGTTGATGGAAACGTAATATTAGCCAAGGCCAGCTGAGTTTCATCAAATTTGATTCCCTCTTCTTTAAACAATTGACATTGAGGGAGAAACTTTATCCTTCAGATCTGGATTCCCCAACTTCTTCAGTAAAGTGTCAAGTATTGTTGTTTTGAGTTTTTGAGCTACACTAAGAAATACATAAAAAATAAAGATAAAGACAAAGACATAAATATGAAGATATAAAAATGCAAAAATAACTTGTTTGATTAATTGGATGTGTTAATTACAATGTATGAACTTAGTATTTATAGCAAAAACTCTGCATATTAGCCAAACGACATGGCCTATAATGATGAGCCTTTGCTCGACTAATTTTGCAGAGTATGAATGATAACTCCTTTGCTCATGGAATCGTGGCGCCCCACATCCAAGTTCAATCTCCTTCTTCACGGTGTGGTCCATTGACAAGGTCCTTAGTGCGCAACTCCATGAAGTTTGTGTCTCTTCCCTCATTCCTCAATGTGGTTTGTGGTGTTACAAACAAGGAATGTGAGTTTCTTACATCATTTTCTAGTTCCACTATGTTTTGACTAAGTCCTGAAGCTTTGACAATCCACATATTGAATTGTGGCCTTGAGAAAGAATCAAATCCCTCGCTCGATTGCTTGAACATCGCCTAACCTTCAATCAACTATGAGGCTTCCATACCTAATATCTTATCACCTTAATTTTTTCAATCGATTAAGAGATTTGTATTCCTAACATTAGGTCGTCACTCCATGTAAATATCCATAACTGAGAATCTCTCTATCATTCTGTTTCTTGATTACCTTATAGATTTTTTATTGTTGATTTTAATCTTTCACTAGAAAAATGTCCTCTCTATCTTCTAGTTAAAATTCTCCAGAGAATGCATATCATGACACTCTTCGCTTAGTGTGTGTCAACATTTTCGTTTAACCTTGTACAAGCAAGGCGACCAAAAAAGTTGTTTTTCTTAGCAAAGATGCGAAATCCGTGCTTCCCTTTTCCTGTGAATAGTTTACCAATAATAGTTCATCACTATTCACCAGGACTCAAGCTTCAACCTCATCTGAAACAAGATTATATCACCTAAAGGTGAAATTTGGAAACGACGGGGTCTTTACGACCTAATTATGCTCTCAAAGATGAACATTTCTATCCAAATGGATCTATTCACCTTTTTATCATATTGGTAAGTGACTTTCAATCTTTTCATCTTTCCATGGGAAATGATGACCTCCACTCTACTCTCTTTGATGTAGAAGCAATATTTTATAGTGTCAGTATTATCACAATTTAAAAAAAAAAAATTGCGACACAAAAAAAAGTTCAACTAAAATAGACTTAGTTTCCAAATACACTATTATTATATACAGTAAGTATAGATAAGAGTAAAACCAATTAAGTGTAATTTCGGTATATTGAAATAGGCAACACCAAAAAAATACACATCACTCATTTTTTGGTCTAAACTCCCTTGATCTAAATGGGCGGGCGGTAAATTCTCATGCTGTTGTTTGTCCAATGTTGGATTCGAACCAAAACGTTGGTTAAACTAAAAGAGACATTTGTCATCTCGTTTAAACACTCTTACGTATACATATCACTTTTTTATTATTAGTATAGATTCTATAAAGTATTTGAAACAAATCAAATATCGTTCAATCTTAGCGGCTTAGGTTTATTTTACAATTCCTATGTCTTGCGTTTTTTTCTTTCAAAAAGAAATGGCTTGCGTTTTTTATGTCGAAGGATTTGCTATGCGTTTTTTACAATTCCTATGTCTTGCATATATGCCGGTGAATGAAGATTTTTTTTTTTAGGGAAGTGAATGAAGAATTACTGTGAATTTTACTAAAAAAAAAGAAGAATTATCGTGAATATGACTTAAACATCTTTTTCTAAGGGGCATGACTTAAACATGAAAGCGAGAGCATTATAGTACGTGTAATAAGAAGATTGTTATTTTCTCTAGCATGTCTGTGTAAACAGATAAGGCTAAAATGGATTGACCATCTGTCATAATCCTATTTATGACTGATTTGCTCGAAGACATCATCTAGTGTTTGGATATCCACTTTTCTCAAATGAAGTTGAGAGCTATCATCATAACATAAAAAAAAGGTAATGCTAACAAAAATTAGGTTGAAATTTTGGAAGAAGTTCTACCATTTACTTATTATATTTTTTAATTTGAAATTGAATCAAGGTCGGTTTTGATTTGATTTTCTTTTAGAGGGCAGTTTAGATTTGATTTGTTATAACCGATTTAAAAAATAAATTGAATTAGATTTAGTTTAAAATTTAAACTAGTGGGATATGGCAGCTCTTAGGGTGGGGGTTAGGGGTGATGATCGGAAGTAGCGGCGTCGTTTATTTGTGTTGGGAGGATGTGATGTGGAGGGAATATTGTGTTCTTTTTGGATAATTTGGTTTTGCATGACGTCGTGGAAGACTATTGAAGGTGGTAGCAGTCGTCTCACAAAATTTATAATGTTCGAGGGATGTATTGACTATTAACGGTAGCGGTGGCTCCCAATCGTGATGACATTCAAGATTTAATTTGGAATAAAACAGTTCAATTCAAGGTTTTTATTTTTGTGTGTCTGTTTTGTAGGAATTGCATTGCTACAAAGGATAATCTTGTTACACACAGAATCCTCAAACATAATTTAAATGTTAGTATTGCTGGTTGCAGGCAACACAAATCAGTGGATCATTTGTTTTTGCGGTGCAATTATTTAGGCACCATTTGGATTTTAGTTTTGTAATGGATGAACATTTCTACGATGACTTCCTTTCACTTATCGGTTTTTTCCCTCCATTTTAGTTTGTTGTGTGGCTTTGCAAGAACTTTGAGGAATATCATTTATATTGTTTGCTTAGCTTCAGTTTGAGTTATTTGAAAAGAACGCAACTCTCGTTGTTTCAGACAAAAAACCGAAACGCTATAAAAAATGCTTGATAGAATTAAGCTTATTTCTTTTTGGTGGATAAAAGCAAAAAAAATCAAGAGCTTACTTTTGATCTAAATCATTGATGGGTTAAACCCATGCTGTATATGGGGTAGCTTTCTTGTCGATGTTCCTTTGCTTTTTGGGATTTTTTTGTAAATCTCTAACTTACTCTTGCCTCTGTGTTCTTCCTGTGCACTTGAGGGTTAACCCCAAAAATGCTTTATGGAATTAAGTTTTTATTTTATTTTTAGGATTGAACCTTAAGATATGTTTGTGGTCAACCTGTAACATATGCATATATTGGAACAAAAACATCGCTAAAGAAATTAAGGACAAAAAGGAAAGGCAATCCCATAACTCAAGCTAGCTACCCCTTATTATCAAACCAACTGTCAAACAAGGCATTTTAATATTAGTATCAATTTTGTCATTCTAATATTTTTTTTTTATTGGTGTAAACCAGGTATCCTCTGTACGCAACTGCAGAGACTAATCCCTCGAGCATTTGACATTTTCAAAAAGAAGAACAACTATTATCTTTGACCTTCTAGTCCTTGCTTTTTTGTGACCTACTCTTATATTAATTCATTTTTTTATAACTACTATTTAAAATAGCAACAAAGTTTCTAAAATTGAATCAATTATTATAAAAATGTAGATTGAAGATGCAATTTAGTCATTCACAACCTGAACGCGGGTCAATTTATAACGACAAACATCAGTACTTAAATTTGTCATGGACTATTTCACACGAAGGATGAATTATTCTCTTTCGTTAAATTTAATCAAAATTTAACCCTTTATAAAAGTAACGATTTTTTTGATATATTTTTGTTGCATTTATAAAAACATTTCACACAGTTTTTGTATACATACAAATTAAATTCATGTAATGATTTTGATAATAGATGAACGTTGTGAGTGAGTCAGAACCCATAAGTCATAAAAAAAGCCAGATATTTGATAAATAAACAAAACAATATTAATTGTGCACTTTTTTTAGGGTTTTCATAAACTTTATAAATTTAGGGTACACTAATATCAATCAATTATTGCTATATTATATTATGATGATACCATGATATAAAATATTCAGCAGCCTCTCTTATTTCAAAGCCCATGTTACTTTTTAGTTGCCAAAATCCTTAGAATGATTCTAATTTAGTTGAGTTTAGTTTTTATCGTTTTCTTATTTAGTTTGTCTTCACCTTGCAACACACGCCATCAATATACCTTCTTGTTTTTTGACCTATTAATTCTACCTTTTTTCTCCTTTGACTTCCATATTCATTTTCTTCATTGCAACTTAACTTCTTCATGATCCTTTATTACTAGTATCATGGCTTTTCTTCCTAATTCTTTAGAAGATTGGATTAAAGCTTCTTATGTTGTTTTTGCATTCTTTTCTGCTCTCTTCCTTGGTGCCATAAAAGGTTCTTTTTACCTTTACCATTTTTCATACTTTATGTTGCATGATTAAATGAAATCTTGAGTAGAAAAAAATGAATTTTTTAGTTTTTCTTTTGAAGTTATGGATTCTAAAGTGAATTTTAGATAAAGGGTTATTGATATTTTTCTTGAAAATTATGCAGGCTTTATTGTGGGTCCTATTGCTGGTTTGATACTAATTGTAGGAAACGTTGGGGTGATTTTGGGATTGTTTCCTGCACATGTGGCTTGGACTGTTTATACCCTTTTGAAGTAACAAACTTTCTATAACTTCTTTTGTGTTTGGAATTTTAATTAGTATTTGTTTTGAATGTTTATTTTATTTATTTTTTGTGTTTGCAGGGTTCAAATATTTGATGCAGCTTTGAAAGTTGCTATTTTGATTGCTTTGCCTGCTTTGTTTGGCATATGGCTGGGTTTAGGGATAGCTGGTAGTGTTCTTGTTGGTGCTGGATATGGATTTTTTACTCCATGGGTTTCAACTTTTGAGGCCTTCAGATATGATAATGAGTCAAAGAAATTCTTGCACTGTATTGTGGTAAGATTCTATGATCAATAGTTTCTTAGCACTGTTTGATTCATTATTAGCACATAGTTTGCTTCTAGTAAAAATTAGTAGTTCATTTATTTCAATGTTAAATAGCGGCTATAGCAGCATTATAGCGTTATGATTAGTACAAAATGGTCCGCGATGCACTTTTTTAGTACAAAATGTTGTAGTAGCGGCGCTATAATATTGTTGTATAGCGGAATTTGAACAAACCTCCCTTTTCTGTAATTTGCGATTGACAACGTTTCTTTATTTGCTTACATTTAACTTAGGATGGAACCTTGGGAACTATCAAAGGCAGTTGTACTGTGGTTAGGGATTTTGCAGATATATGTTACCATTCATATCCAAGTTACTTGAAGGAACTACGCGAATCACCTTGTACAGATCAGTGTAAGACACTAAGGTAATCATCACTCGGTCCTTTGTTTATTTATGTGACGTTGGTTTCATTTGTTTTAACTCCAGTTAAGATAACGCTTCTTTTGAGCTTTCTTTGAGCGCAAATTATCAACTTATTAAGGTTAGGTCGTTTGGACGAAATGATTGATCTTTTATTGTTGGTGGAAACCATATAGATTATGTCATTTCAATTATAAATTTCGGGTCTGTTCGAATTGACTTATTTGAGCTTATCTACTAACATGAGTACAGGAAACAACTTATGACATGTTGATAGGTTTTTTTTTCAGCTTTTGTTCAAAAACTCTCAATGATAACTGAAATTAAAACAGTTTGAATTTATTTTATCTTTTGTTATATGAATAACTTTTACTTAATCACTTGTATGATAAGTGTTTAGTTAAGCTGTTTATCGAAACATGTCTATTATTAGCAAAATATGAGTTACATCTGTTCCTAAACTCTGCTTATTTGCAGGTTAATTCATGTTCCTGGATGTGTGATTGTAGGGATAGTGGGACTAATTGTTGAAGTTCCTCTTTTCACTGCAATTGCTATAGTTAAGAGTCCCTACCTATTATTCAAGGGCTGGTACAGACTTTTGCATGATTTAATCAGCAGAGAAGGTCCATTCCTCGAAACAGTTTGTGTCCCAATTGCTGGTTTGACAATCTTTGTATGGCCTCTTGTTGTCATTGCCAGCATTTTATTGACTGTTGTCTCTAGCATTTTTGTTGGACTATATGCTTCTATTATAGTATATCAGGTTTGTTTCATCACTGTTTTTGTTCTCCATTTCCAAGTCTCAGTGTTTACGTGGTTCCAATTTGGAGGAAGTGTAAAATTGATTTTGACATGTTTCGAAGTTGTCAAGTTGAATGATTTGCGTCATTGAACCTTCTTTTTTGACCTTTTTGTGAATGTAGGAAAGATCTTTCCATAGAGGTTTGGCTTATATAGTGGCAATGGTTGCTGAGTTTGATGAATATACAAATGATTGGCTCTATCTTAGAGAGGGGTCATACTTTCCAAAGTAAACTTCTTCCGATTGTTTTCTTATCGTATCTGCCATTTATTCTGTTGACATCGACACATCAAATTTCTTGCAGCCAGGCCCCAATATCGAAAGAAGATGGTTTCTCAATCGTCCGAGTTTTCTACTCAAGGAAACAATACATCAGAAAGCAGATCAAATACTATGGAACCACCTGCAATGTTTATGCCAAACTTAGCTCCTTCAAGATCAGTTAGAGAGACCATTCAAGAAGTGAAAATGGTGCAGGTATGCTGGTTTTCACCTCATGTCGATCAATCAAGTAACTAAATTTTTCTTCATTTACTTGCAGTTTTAAAGCACCGATAGTCATAGTAATTATGTCTATTAAGTTAAGAGTGAATCAGTCTCTGAAACTGTAGCGGTTAGAGAACTTGATCTTGAAAATTGAAGAAATTCCAAAGTGATCCCTAAGATTACATGATTGACCGACTCATAAGAACGAATGTGATTCAGAATTTTCAATTTTATGGATCATCTAAAAATTTCGTTAATTTTTGAGACCAAATTACACGACATCTATGATTCCAGGAATTAAATTAGTGATTCACTCATTAAGTAATGTAGTTTTGTTAGAACAATAACCTTGGTTCAAAGGAATCAGTTACCAAAAATGCAAACATAGAATGCACAAGATTCGATCAGGATTTCAACCATTGCATCCGTCTCCTAGTGCAGAGTGGCTGCAGTGCCCTACTTAGGGTTATATATTACAACTTGTATTTAAATACTACGGTCCAGTTTACAATATTACCCTTGAACCGTTCTGCAGGGTCTTTCGTCCCACTTATCAATAAACTATGAGCCATACCGAACAAGTTTTAAACATCTTTTTGATATTTTACAGCTGCTATTGTGATGTTACTTTATTTGAAAAACTCCCATGTAGTACTAAACTGTATTGTAACAGATATGGGGAAATATGATGAGGGACTGTGAGATAAGAGGCAAGGAATTATTGGATGCTAATGTACTCACAGCTGCCGATCTTTATGAGTGGTTGCGAGGAAAAAATGTTAACGAAGCATCCATAGTTGGTGTTGGACTGCCTTGTTATTCACTTCTACAAACACTTCTCTTTTCCATCAAAGCCAACTCAAGTGGTGTATTGCTGCTTGATGACTTTGAGATAACTCATTTCAACAGACCAAAGGACAAGTTGTTGGATTGGTTCTTCAATCCTGTTATGGTTCTCAAGGAACAGATTAGGGTCATTAAGTTGGTGGAAGGTGAAGTGAGATACTTGGAAAAAGTTGTTCTTTTTGGAGTTAATAAACAAAGGTTGAAGACTTGGGATAATGGTAGCTTATTGATTCCTGATGGTCTTAGAGCTGCTCAAATTGAGGGAATTTCCAGAAGGTATTGTTATATCAATCTCTACATGTTATGTGTGACTGAAATATTTTAGTAACTTAGCAATATTAAGTAGATATGTATGGAATTTTGTTTTTCATTCTTCATGTATGTTTGGATAAATAGTTTAATTAAGCGCTTATGGTATAAACATACACCAAAATGCTGGAACCCCTTCCCAGAACCTGCGTATGCGGGGGCTTTAGTGCACCAGACTGCCTTTTTTTTATGGAATAAACATTTCGAGATATATATCATGACCTAACACTTAGGCCCTATTTGGTTAAACACCTTCAGAAAAGGGCTTATGTCATAAGTTCAAACAAGTTATTCCAAACGTACGAGCTAACCTGTTATTAGATAAATTTAACTAATGTGTGCAATGATGAATGAATTGTTAGGATGATTGGAATGATAAGAGGTGTATCAAAGCTTCCAACATACCGAAGAAAGTTTCGTCAAGTCGTTAAGGCATTATTCACTCATTCATTGGAGAAAGATGCTTCAAAAAAGGCTTTGGTTACACATTCTCAGGATAGAGATGTTACTGAAAGGTCTTTGGTTACTCATTATTTGGAGAAAGATCTTTCTGGTAGATCCAGTACAAGGTCTATAGTATCAGTTCCATCAGATGAAAATGTTTAAGATAAACTATACTAGTTTTTCTTTTCTGTTATTTTCCACGAATCATTGTAAATTCCTTTAGATTGATGATTGAATGCTGCAAAAGAAAATATTGTGAGGTACAGTACAGATTGAAGAAATTCTCTTTTTTCACAACTCTTTCTCTTTTCTAGTTTTGAGAATCCATATAAAAGTTTGATGAATAGTCTTATAACAAGACTCTTGTTGATGCATTTCATAGAAATTTGATGAATTTAATTTGGACTGTTATTAGTATAAAGAAAAAGTCTCCCTAATGATGTGACAATATACGTCAATAAATTATAACCTAAAAGTTTTACACTAGTAATAATAAAAAAGGTTTTACACTAGTAATAATGTATCAAAAATAAAATTCAATGATTGACCATTTTCCATCCAAAATAGTTGTACAATATTTTTATTCAGAAACAAGGACATAATTGTTGATACTAGTTGTAACAACTCAATAAATTAATCAATCATTGGAGTACATAGCAAGTGGTTGGTGGTGTGCAGTTGTGTCACTTGTGTGAGTATTTGAAATAGTACGGTGTTGAGTTTCATTCACTGATAATTTTTGGGACGATCTTCTTCTTCTTCTCTTTTTTTATTGATCAAAAACAGAGAAAAATGAAGATAGAGAGTAAGAACACTCAAGTATTACATGGCAGCACAATTAATTTATGTACATAATGCCTTCCACGTATTGCATGGTTGTGGGTATGAAAATCCTTGTTGAGGGTGCTAATATTGTCCTAAAAAAACTATCAGATTATTGGAAATGCAATTTCTAACAATAAAGTTATCTGAAAATGCAGTTTTCAGACTACACAAAATTAATGAAAATTAATGAGCTTTTAGATGTATTTTGAACTCATGTTGGGGGTGAGAAAGATTTTCCCCAATAGGGAGCAAATCCATTAAGACAAAAGCATAGTATTAGAAAAATAATGTTGGAAAATTCTATATGCACCACCATAATTAGTTACACATAAAATATGAGAAATAATTTACCTCGTTTATTTTTGAGTTTAATGGAAAAACATTATCGGTGTTAAACTATTTTACACCAATAACATTTCACTTTTTGTCACTGAAGTCCATTTTAAAATCGAGTTTCTAAAATAACCATCAAATACTTGATTCTCATCAGTTACCAGTGTAAAATTAGCTTATAGTGACCGTGCATATCTCCCTTTTCTCTTTAATTTCCTCGATGTAATTAAAAATAAAGGTCAAATATATTTTTTATCTCTATAAATATTTTCAACTTTTCGTTTTAGTCCGTAAAAAATATTCAATCAACACTTTTGATCCTTGTTTTAAAGTCAACTCTTGTGTATCATTCAAAATTTTGATTTTTTTTTTCACAATCATTTTTGGAATACTATAAAAATCTCTCAAAAAAATTAGAATTTTTGACCTAAACATGAATTAAATATGAATTTTAATGTTTTTGACGTTTAAAAATTCATCTTTAATTCATGTTTTGATAAAAAAAATCTAATATTTTTTGGAAGAGATTTTTATAATATTCTAAACGATCCTGCAAAAACACATTAATTTTTTTAAAGAGAACACATGATATAACTTAAAAGTAAGGACCAAAACTATGGATAGAATTTTTTTGAAGGACTAAAAGTCAAACAAAATTTTAGGGGGGAATAAAACGAAAACTTAAAATATTTCTAAGGACTAAAATCATTTTTAACCCTAAAAATAGCTGTATTTTCTAAAGTACAATTTCTTATCATTTAATTTTGTATGAGAATTTGTTTTCTTGTATGATATTTTGAGAATAATAATAATAAATAGATTGCAGTTAAACTAGTGTGTGGCTTGTGCCAACGCCCAACACACAGATTTAGATATTATTTATCAAACAATGTAATCTAAACCAGATAAACAAATAATTACGACCGGTTTTCATTATATTATACCACAGCGACAACAAAATCATGATATGTATTATATGACATAACATAAATATTACGATATAAGTAAGGAAATTACAATAAATTAAGATGTTAAGCAACCTATAATTCTAGACCATCTTTCCAATCTAACTTCAAAGGTTAATTATAATCTATATCAAACCTAACTTCAAGACAACTATGATGAAAACCAACAAAATTCCATTTGCTATCCGCTTGCAAAGTCTTTCATCACAACACAAATGAAAAAAACTAAATCAGCACCCCACTTCGACACAAGAAACTTTGTCACGAATACCAAACATAAAAATATCATCTTATTCAATAGCAACAATTACAAAAATCACGACGATGATTAAATCTTTCTCTCAATTAGAACATATGGTAATAATCCAAATTAAACCTAATAACGGGAAAACACTAAATATAATTATTCATACGTAACCTATTGCCAATTCTTCAATATTGATAATACTAATAAGGAACAAAACAATCACAAGTAGAGTGATGCATATAAGAAAACATTTAACCATTTTGAAAGTATTAAATATTCTGAGAATGATGTGAAAAATATGAATGAAGGTGAAATATTTATAGAATGAATTTTGTAAAGTGTCAGTTACTATTATCGTTGATTTTTACTGATCATAACCGTTGATAAATGAGTAAAATACTTTAAGCCTATTCCACCATCTAAGTTTTTGATATATTTACTGTTCATTACTGTTGGATAATTAAAAAAATCACTAAAAAAAATTAATCTGGCTTTTATTTCATTGGGTGGCTTAATAGTACTGGAAATATTTTGCATCTATATTTTAGTCCAATAAACATGATTACTTTTTTCCCTTATATATGACTCCAGAATAATATGACCATGTCCATGTGGATCAATAAAGTCTCTGCACTCATTTGTTTATTGTCAAGACTAGTATTGAAACCTTGATCTAGGGAATTAAGCAACATGTCACTTAAACCAACAAGTGCTGATAAGAAAATATATTTGAAGTGTATGGGGATTTAAATGGGAAGGAAAATATAATAAATTAAATAAAATCAATTTATACTAAATGTACCAAAAGAAGAAGAGTTTTAGAGGGAAGATGATTTCCTCCAAAAAAAAGTTTGTCATGTGTTTTGATCTCAATCATTAAAATTTACTTTTTACTAAAAGTCTTTTTCTCTCTTAAGATTCATTCGTGTTTTGGAGGTTTTTGTAGTACATACGGTATAAATCAAATCAAAAACACAACTAAGGCAACTAGTCCTCCTTTCCCAATCTCTAAAAAATCAAATCCAAATCGCACATTGTTTGGTTATGCTCTAACAAATTTAATTATGAAAAGTGAGTTGAACTTTAAAGTGAATCGAACAATAAATGAGATTAAAAATCAATTTTAAAGACAAAAACTTCAAATTTTAACTTAAACCAATTCTAAAAATGAGATCAATTTTGTTCAACAAAATTCAAACATGTTAAAATTTTATACACGACAACAAAAGCTATATTATTGTTGCGGTAGCTTCCGCAACGACATCACACACACACACTTATGAAGTAACCTTCAATCACGTGTGTGATTGCAACAGAAACTACATAAGCATATTTCAATCATGTTTGTTAAAATCTTCTTATCAAAAATTAAAATTTTAGAACCCCAAATCTTAACCTACTTTTGCTCTAATAAAACATCATAGCTTTAACAATATCTGAAAGTCAAATGTTTATTTCAAGCACCTCTCAATTACGGAGCAAACTCAAACTCCGTAATGATGGATAAATAGTATACTGGCACGGTGATGTCACTTTATATAGTTTATGAAAATTTAAAATTATTTCACGTCGAAATGCACGTTGCAGCAACGTCAATCGCAACGACCACATCCGCGAGCACAATTTAAAACCATGCCTGCCGGCGGCCTCTTCCAAAATGGAATCAAACTACAGTAAGATACTGCTGTGCAGAAGCAGCAGGAGAACCACTCCCACAACAACATCCAACCAGGGAATAATTCAGATCCCATAAAATACATAGTTTGGGAATTTGAATTTTTCCAATAATACCAAGTAATAGGGTCAGTGTAGTCTGTAAAACTAAATAAACTATAGTCTGAGACAATAGTCTGAACCCAAATTTTGTTGTACATGTAAAAGTGTATAGTAAATACAGTATTACAGTAACAATTCCAAAACTTAGAGTCTTTTCACTATGCTTGCTTGAGCTTGACAATATACTTCATTAAGTTCTTTTGAAAATTTTAACTTTTATATCTATACATATTCATATAGCATTATAGTATATAATAATAGTAGTCCATATTTGAAATTAAGACCCACATACACACATGCATACAAATCATGGCAGAAAGACTGGTGAGAAAAGGCAATGTTTTTCCATAGTGTTAAGATAAGGAAAAAGACATAGCACTAAAAAAATTAAAGCAGTGAAAAGAAAGAAAGATAAAGAATTGGAAAAGGGAAAAGAAAAAAAAGAGAAAAAAGCCAATAAAGAAGTTAACAGTCACTGACTTTGTTGTACCCTTTTAAATCTATTATTGTTACTAAAGTTATTATTAAAAACAGAAATAGACACCAATGTTGGTAGATGCCTGTCTGGTTGAGCACAAAAGAAAAATGAAACTAGAATTTTGTTATAGCTAGCTAAATAGCTAGCCATTAACCAATTTGTTCTACAATCATTACCTATGACGCAGGAACAGATACACGAACATCGGACACGATACAAACACTAATGACACCGATAATGATTTGAGAAAATGATATAACTTGATGTGAATAGTAATCACATGTTTGGTATCGTGCGAGTGTCGGACACCAGACACGCCTTTAATCAGAAGTGTCGATAACATCGGACACACACTGACACGTTGACATCGATAAGTGTCGGACTCTAGACACGCCTTTAATCAGAAGTGTCGATAACATCGGACACGATACAGACACTGACACGTTGACATCGATAATGATTTGAGAAAATGACTTAATTCAATGTGAATAGTAATCACATGTGCTGGTATCATGTGAGTGTTGGACATCGGACACACTTTCAATCATAAGTGTCAATGCTACACAGATCATCAACAAGGGAATTTACTGAATTATGCTCTGGACAATAGTTTCTCCGTATAACAATGTAATAAACCGTACACAGATAAAAACTAGGAACCAAGTCCTTAGTTACTAGCCCCTAAAGAAAAACAAAGCTGTACACACCAACAAAAGGGTACTTCAAACATGAAAATAGGACTCTGAATAGAAATCAAATATTACCTAAAGTAAAATCAAATTAAGAATAATGTCAGCAAGTGGAAATTTAAACTGCATTTATAATATCATCCCTCTTCCTTCAAATAGAACTAAATGGGGTAATTTTATGGCTTTAATTGAACCCACTCATAAGGTCCTTCCAGTGGCATGTCCTTCACAATATCGTAGTTATACCTGCAAATTAACCCAAAACACTATATAAGATATTTGCATATAAATATACTACCACTACTTTTTATTCTTGTATAATTTTGTTTGAACAACTCCAACATAAACAAATTTGACATAGATAAAACAATAAAAACTTGAGAGAAAAAGTAAATGTTTTTGTTAACTGCAAAAACTAATATATCGAAGTAACCGAGATTTTTTTTAAGGGTTTGATCTCACTCAACAAATGTTTTTAAATATCCATTGGACAAAAATTGTATGCATCAAATAGTTAAAAGATTCAAGTATCTATCATTTTTCTTTGGACAAAATTATTATTTTTTTGAAAAATTAAAAAAAGTGATAGATGTTTTCGAGACAAAAAATATGTTTTCAATCATAATTAAAGACAAGGAAATGCTAACAAAAACCCTTGTAAATGCACTAAAGACATTTGCTAAAAAGTCCAAAGAAAAAACTTATATTGAAAATGGTGAACATTAAAACTTTAAAACTGAGCTTTTTCTATATGAAATTAAAAATTATTCATTCTTATGAATATTTTTTTTTTTGAAAGATTCTTATGAATCCGGGCATATGACCCTTAAAAATAATATTTTCTATTCATTTTTAGTTATATGGTATATATTGTATATTATTATATTATATTTGGGGCTATTTTGAATTCAAAAAAAAAAATACTCATTTTTAATATATAACCCAAAAATAAAGGTACTCTTTTGATCTTACTTGTTCTGAAACTGTTTCTGGACATCTTTTTCAGCAGCAGAGAAAAATTCATCAAGTTCAGATTCCTCTGGCATATTTTGCGGCTTCTTCTTCTTCTTTTTCTCCATTGAATGAGAATCCACCACTTCCTCTTCTTCTTCTGCTCTTGTGAGACCCATCTCTCTCCTCCTGCAAATTGCAATATTTCTGTTCTTAGAAAATGCATGTGCATTATTATTTATACATATGCATATATGTCAGAGACAGTTGCAGAATTCGTACAATTTCAGAACTCATACAATACACATTTCACTCACACACACATATCATTTCAAATTCATATTAACTCAATAATAATAATAATAATTGAAAACCTTATAGTTTGATCACCGCAGTGGCGCGTCGACGTTCCAACTTGCGCAGCAGCAGCAGTACTATCAACCTGAAAAAATGCGTTACATTGTTAATATGTTTAGATGAAAAAAGAATACAAAGCAAAATAATAAAAGCACATTAAGAATTGAAGGATGAAACGGAAGTTCAATAAATTAAAATCTTGAGTTGAGAGAATCCCATGATAGTAATAATAATAATATTAAAAAAAAGTTTAACCGAGGACATGTTTTTCAATGATCTGATGATTATAATTGATTGACAGTGTAAAACATAATTACCTCGGCATCTGTGATCCTATTTAGATTGAGGTTGTTATGGTTGCTAGAGCAACAAGATGTGGAGGATTCATCCGAAGTGACAGTGGAAGAGCATTGCTCCTCCACCGTCGAGGGTTTCATGAACAACATCCTAATTATGTCGCGGTAGGTTGTCATAACTCTTTTGTTTGGTTGAGGTTCATAGGACAATCTATCATCTTGAGCTCTTGGTCTCTTTCCAACACTATTTTCATTCATTATGAATTGGTATCTATGATATTGTATCAATATTCTCAACAATATATATGGAAATTTGTTTTGGAATTGGTGATGGTGACCTAATGAACTCGAAACAACGAATAGAAGAATGACACGTGGAGGGAAAATTGTTGTGACGGTTATAGAAGAGTGTGAGAGAGGAAGAGTAAGGGAGAAGAGTGAGTACTATATAAGATTGTTTGTTAGTTTGTTGCTTGGTCAGAGTAAACGTTGGTGGATGAAGATTTGGTCTTCACAAGGGAAATAATTGTGGTCATTTTTGAATTACTATTATATCCTTTATGTTACTTTATAATCACCAAACTGCAACTATCTTTCTCCAGCAAATGTGGGGTTGGAACCATGGTGCCATGACAGAAGACCCATAGTCCATGATGGGCCCGGATTCATGCTATAAGATTTTGAAAATTGCTTTTTAACTTCAAAAATTGTTCTTTAACACATCGAAATTACTTTAATGTCTCCGGTGGCTCACCTCCAGCGGCTGTTTAACGTTGTTCGTCCAAACGACAGTTAACTGCTGTTCGCTACATGGTACCAACGATAGTTAATTGCAGCAACGTTCTGGTTTAGTCCAGAACAACAACAACAGTTAACTCATAACTTCAAAACTTAATAAACAAACATTTCGCTCCCTTCAAACTTCCACAAACCAATTTTTTTCAACTTCATCAACTACAAGTGTTCATGATCCTTTTGCATTGAGTTTTCTTGTTTTATATGTTGGATTTTTTTTTTGTTTAAATTGATAAAATGTTAGTGTTTAGGGTTTATGTAAATGTTGATTTTTTTTGTTGTAGTAAATGATCAAAAGATTGTCTATTTGCATGTGGTTTAGACTAAGTTTAACTTCACTTTGATAGTTTAAAATTTGAAATAACACAATGAATCAATGTTTTGTATTTTATACTCGAAGTGTTTAATATAATGTTTGAATGAGTTTTTAGTTGTTTTTTTGTTGTTGTTGTTGTGTAGATATGTCTGGGAACACACATATGTAGAGACTTGGCAAATAGACGATGACCAGTAGTGCCCGCAGGGAGAGTACTATGAGGGGATGCATTTGTAGGAGTGATATGGAGGGGACCTCACTGACGAGTGAGTTTCAGGTTGTGGACCCTACTCAGGAGTAGTACTATGCCACTCAAGAGGAGCATTACTACAATGTCGTTGAGGAGCACTACTAGGACCCTTCTCAAGAGGAGCACTATCAATATGTGGAGCCTGAGCACCATGAGCATCCTGAACAACATGAATCACCGACAGCCCTACTGACACCTGATGCCTTACGCGGTGGCCCTTATGATCAGTCATTGCTACCGTCATTCGTTAACCATGTCGCCTGCAAGATTTGGAGTGACACCATACTAGAGCTGTCAAAATGGGCCGGCTCGAAAGCCCAAATAAAATGTAGGGCCTGGGCCGAAAAATAGCAGCTCGAATTTTTTCAGGGCTTTTTAGCCCGGCCCAAAAAAGCCCGCAGCCCGTTCGGGCTAAGGGCAGCCCGACAGTCCGCAAAAAAAAAAGGGTTATTTTTGACACTGGACTAGACGGACAACCCAAATAGTTATGTTCATTTGGTATTTAAGTCATTCTCTCTTCTAAAATTTGTATATAATTATGTTCATTTGTTTTGTTACTTCTAATTAAAATGAGGGAAAAACAAAAATCAAAGTGGTCGTGTTTCATCATTGGTTCTTAACTCTTGTTTTCCTGTAATGTTAAAAATGTTATGCTTTTATTTCCCACTTTTGAAACCCTTTTGCTTATGGTTGCACTGTGATTTCCTTTCTTTATTGTCAACTCAGTTTAGTACCTTTATCCTTTTTTTTTTAAATTTATTTTTACATGTGTTGGCTAATTAATTATATGTGGATCTTGCAAGACAATATAGTGACGATACTGTTCCTCTAAAAAAAAAAAATTAGTGACTATACTGATTAACAAATGAATTTAATAAATATACTTTTTTAGTGTACAATTATGTTAATGTTACTATGTTAGTATGGATAATTGTTATTCTCTTGGATCAAACTTAATTTATCTTTTGTTTACTATAAATTTTGTGTATATTTATGTAATTATATTTTCAGTCCTTAAAGAATGAAAAAAAAAACGGGTCAGGGTTGGCGCGTTAGCCCGTATAGGGCCGGGCTCGGCTCTATTTTTCTAGCCCATATTTAAACCGGGCTTTTTAGCTCGGCCCTGAAAAACCCTTGGCCCGACCGGGCTTAAACAGGTCGGGCCGCCCGTTATGACAGCTCTACACCATACGTATGATTATCAAATCTTTATCTTTCAAATGTTTAGCCTTTGTAAATATATTTTGTAACGATTTATTTTGTTTTTGTATTTCAGACTCATGAGTGCGTGGTAAAGGCAATCACACATGGGAGGAAGATTGCTACGTTGGAATTGTCGAAATACGATTTAGACTGGTTTTGGGATCCAGTTTGTGCATCCAGTATTTTCCTACTACTTCATATTGTGTTCAAGACCATTAGCAGTGTCATGCTTACCACATTGTCAGAGAAGTGGCATGAGGAGACCAACAACTTCCATCTGTCTATTGGAGTAATGACCATCACACTCAATGATGTAATGTGTCTTCTACACATCTCAATCATAAGAAGATGATGAGGCATGGGGAGCATACCTCACAGGATTACAGTTTTGAGCGTATGACGAAGTTGCAGGGTGCTGATGAAGATAGTTTGATTCAAGAGACTGAGAAACAATGGGGTGGTTTTATTAGTATTCCTTATTTAAAGCGATTATATGATGAACAACTCAGTGTGGCAAATCAGGGTGAGGATGCACATGGGAAGGAGGAGGAGGATATACATAACAAATGACAATGGTGTGTGAGAGCTTTCTTGCTCTTTCTAGTTGGATGTAACATACTCTTCGACAAGAGCAACAAGGACATTGACCTCATATGGCTTGATGTGATGCAGGATCTGAACAGGATACATGAGTGGTCATGGAATGGGATGACACTGGCTAATATCTACCATTATTTGTCTAAGGCTATTGACGCATCGAAGGGCCCACTCGACGGATGCTTGACTCTACTTAACGTAGTAATTTTTTTATGTCTGTTGTATAGCCTATTATAATATAAATGTGTTTGTTTGCATTTTTAGGCATGGGTTATAAAGCATTTCAAACGGTTGTTTACACGGGAGCTTAATCCACGATATACCGTAAACTTTCCAGGTGTTGCACTTTTTCTTCTAAAGAAGGGCCACATTTCACTGACTTCATATCGAAACATCCTTAATCGTTTGGAGGTGGATGACTTTATATTTAGCCATTATGGTGGTCATAGGCCGGTGCAACCCTTTGATGAGATATTATTATACTTTGATTAGATTATGGCAAGAAAATGGAAAAATCACCGACACTTGCCAGAGCTGGTGAAGAGGCAGTATGACCATGTCTAGAACATTCTCAGACATCCGTCATATGTGCTTACCCTTGGTTCAGCCCAGAAAGTACATGCCTTCTAGGTCTTCATGATTCACATTATTATACCACATGCTCAACAAGGTCTGATGGTAGCGAATCTGTAGCATTATGTACCAGGGTACATGACATGGTTATTTAGGGTTTCTTATCCGCTGTTAACCCCTCATGCATAGTTGGTTTAGGTACCACCCCCTAAGCCAACTCATGAGGTGATTATTGAGGAGGATCATGCTAGAGTCCGACCAAATACACTGGGTATCATGCAAATCCTATATGGCAAAACGAATGAGAGGTTGGGTGCAAGATGAGATGCGTCCGACCACCACATATCACATTTCGAAAAGTTATAGACAACAAATGTTGAGGAGACAACAATTTTATGTTTACTTGTGTTTTTGGTGTTTTGGTTGTAAATAAAATGATGTTGGTTTTATTTGTTTTTTTTTTTTATATATTTCATTATCGTATATGCAAATTAATGACATTTTCATATGAATGAATGTTTTTGTTTCTTTTATTAATATTTTGAATGAATGAATGAAAATATTTTAGAATGTATTTAAGAATAAATGATTGAATGGAAAAGATAGGGTCTTGGTGAGTGTTGAGCCTCTAATCTTTGTTATTAGAGCACAATGGTAGTTAAGTGTCCCTGAGGGTATTATGGTATTTTTAAGGTGTTCTCGAACAATTTTTGAAGTGGAGATAAGCAAAATTCTAAGATTTCACATCGAAAATTTATTATTATCAGGTGTCTTCCGTCTTTCCAATTTTACCCGTTCGCTAATTTCATTTCTAATTTCACAAGCCTTGGGAACATAACTACGCTAATTTTATTTTGACGGGCACCAATACATGACTAATAACATTTTTTTTACAATGAGAAACAACATGGAATTACTATTGCAAGTGTGGGATTCAACTCCTCTAAAATAAACAATTCACTTTAGAGTGTGAAGTAGACAATATTGATGGGAGAATATGTAGTAAACTCATTAGTACACTCACCATCAATTAAGGCAGCAAGTAATTCCAAGGCAAAGAGAGTGTTCTTCATTGAGATGTTTTATTGCATCAAAGATGTTGAAGTTAATCATGTTATATCCTCAAATTCCATTGAAAATGTCCTTGCATAAACATCAATTTTTGTTCTAGCAGTTCTCAAGAACGGTCTGCCTAGAATGAGAGTTGCCTTGCTGACTTAATTGATGATGAGTGTACTAACGAGTTTACTACAGATTCTCCCTCCTACATACGAAGCATGACAAAAATGAAGAATAGATGAAACTTCATGATCAGAGGTTAATTAACAAATCATGAGTTTGTAACCATAACATTAATCTTTAATTTTTTCACTTTACACTTACTAATCAGAGAATCCTTTTTGGGCTAAACTTAATTCTGAATGACTGTTACAGTGTAGGTGGCCAACTAAAACTTTCGGCCAATTCCACCAAACCCTCTTACGACTCCCAATATCTAAGCGATATTAACATATGATCAAAAAAAGAGTTGGTTATTTATTTAGTTATTTTTAAAACTATATTCTTGACATC
>Ga0315913_1001775_pt1 | contig 24465 bp, 11 predicted proteins | sample MpolsnodulesMG_FD_207736 | JGI IMG/M metagenome (GOLD analysis project Ga0315913, IMG submission 207736) | Medicago polymorpha root nodule microbial communities from Los Angeles, California, United States - small nodules | ecosystem: Host-associated > Plants > Roots > Nodule | place: USA...
ACTTCTTCAATCATTTGATCCATACTAATATTTTTGTTTTTAAACAACTTATCGTTTCTTGATTTCCAAACGCTCCATATGGCAGCAAACCAAATTACACTTACTCTCAAATAAAGAGCTCTTCCGCTGCTAATGAAGCCTTCAAATTGTTCTAGATGAGCCATTTCGCAGGGTTGTAACAGTCCCTAGCCGATTAAACACATGATACCATAAATCTGCAAAATTCAGATACTAAAAAAGAAAATGAGTCCACAACCACCTGCACACAAGGACAACCCTTGACCAATGACACCTCTCCTCAGCGGATTATCTTTTATTGCTACTCTATTCTGAAATATCCTAAACATTATTGTCTTGGTTAGCATAACTTTAAATGCTTGTTGGCTTAAGCATAACTATCTCAATTTGTGTAGCTCTATATTCTCCTTTCTTTGAGTGTGACTTGCTCAATCTGCCTAACTGGTACATCTCCAGATGCTAAGTGTATATATATATATATATATATATATATATATATATATAACATGTTTCAGATATAATTAATAAAAGAAGAAAATTAACCAAAGAACCCAGTGGAGATACCCAAATCCGTTGGGGAAGAGCTTAAATTTTCCATCCATGTCCGGGATCAAGTAGGGTAAGAGGTAAGGATATGAGATTCGAGAACGGGTACAGGGAGGTTGAAATCAGATTCCGCCCCATTGCCATATAAATGTCCAACTGATAAGAGATTTGACCCTTTTAAGCAAGTGGTCGTGGTTTTGATGTATAACTCTTGAGTTTGAAGAAAGTCTGGTTAGGAGGGGAAACCCCAATTTTGTGTCAATGGTTCTGAGATGAAGATTAGTCATCACTATAATGTAGCGAAAACATTATAAGCACCAAATTTTATTTTTATTAGCAATTCAGCTATGTTTACGGAAACATATTCATTTTTGTCATTTATTACTTGAAAACTGTAACATATTTGCTAACAAAAATTAACCTATAAAATAGGTTCGTTCAACAAATGATGTATCTGGGTTATATTTAGACCACATACATCATGAATAAATCTAAAATATTAAAATTTTCTTATAATTGAGATGAAAAGAAGTATTGAAATAAATGAATAAGTGATTTTTAAATTCTAAGACACAATTTTTAACAAATTTTAAAATCTCTTCGGGAGTTCTAATAATATTTATATGATTATCATAAAGTAGATTATAAGAAATTCATTTCCATATCCTTAAAATGGACAAATGATGTCATCTCTTCAATAGTTTTGATTGTATGTCTTACTCAAATGAAATTCTTCAGGGAGTTTCATATAATCATCACTATCAAGTGAGTCATACAAATAAATTGTAACACATCTTTCATATAATTTGAGTCTTTCATGTGCTACTGAACTTAATCAAGTATGAAAAAGTTCTTGAACTCACTTCAGGTAAATATGTCTCTAAACAATGTATGTATCTTAAAAATAAACGGTAGGCATTTACCAATTCACTTCAGATGAACATATCAAACTCTCTCTCTCTCTCTCTCTCTCTCTCTCTCTCTCTCTCTCTCAAAAAATCTGAAATCCAAAAATTGGTTGATTCTTAGAGTTTTTTTGCTCAAAATCATCACATTTGAAGCTTTATAAAACATCAAAGTAAATGTTAGATCTCGTTCCCTTTGCACGCAAGTATGTGGGTTCACTTTTATTTTTTTTTGTGTTCACTACATTTGTTCGAAATATAAAATCCAAATTGTATTGTTGAAGTTTGGATTTTATAATCTAAAGTGCACCAATAGGATTTTTTTTTTTGACAGTTTCATGAATTTTTGTTGATTGTGTGTTACCTAATTATGCATGTTACAAGTATGGATTCTGTTGAGCGCATCAGGGGTGTAAGACAAGCAATGCATGCTTCTGTTAGGAGAGAGCATGTGGAGAGGTTGCAAGCGGAGGGGCAATGGTGAACCATCAAGACTTTTCATTGAGAAGTGCAAACATTAACGATTCTTAACTGCAATTATAAGAACGATTTACCATGTGTCTTCCAACATAACGAAAGGTCACGTTGGCTCAAAAAGGCGTCACAATATGTCAATAATGAGGAAAGAGACCTTACTAGGGCGCGTGAAATTTGCTTTCATCTTTTTCGTGAACACATGTCCATGATATGTAGACATACTTCCAACTGGTAACCTTACGAAGCACTAAATTTGGACTCAGCCTGTTTAGAGAATATCCCATCCATTCCCTGGGGGACCGAATACCAATTAATCTCTCTGTACGACAATAAATCACTCCAGCTACGAGTCACCATCTATTCTCATTTCTGGTCTGCAAAAAAAGCAATCATTGATTCCCATCTATCATTGCTAAATTCAAGACAAGATACATGTCATTACCTAAATATGTCAGCTAAAGGATTGGGGCCGGTAATATTTTTTTAAAGTGGGCTAAGACCTATTTCGTCAACAAACCGGGTCATCCCAAACCACAAGGATACACACGAACCACTGTACGGACTTTCCATAAGCCCCCTAATCATGGTTAGCTTTCTAAAATATGCCTATAGGTGTCCTTCAAGAAAAATTGTCCAAATTAGGGTTAAAAGGGCTGAAACCCTAATTCACCACAGTAAAGACTAACTCATAGTCTTCTTTTAGGTACACAATTTCTACCATAAAATCATACATTTTTTATGCATTCTTAGTTGATCGTTGAAGTGTTTTCCGGTACAAGACTATCCCCTGTCAGAGAGAAAGGATTGTTGTTCGTAGTCTGACGAGATCCCAATGCCTCCATATGTCAACATAAGGCCTAGATCTCAGATCGTGCCAAATCAGATACCACAAAATAAATATTTTAATCCATGTCTATGTTTTTTTGTTGGTTTTGACAGATGATCATTAAAGAAATACTCTGACGATGAGACTAATTTATTTGATATTTTTTACTTAAAGGATTAAATTTCGGTAAAAAAAAAAATTAATGAGAAAAAAGAATTTAAAATTAATTAAAAAGAAACATTTTTTTATAAGGAAAATACAATTTTTTTAATTTAATTAAAATATTTATAAAGACTCTAAAAGTTAAAATTTCAAATTTTTGTTTTTCATAAAACGAAGTGGGGGTAGGGGGCTGCTCAACTTGTTTGAGATAAAAGTTAAGGAGCTAGGGTTCAACAAATCCTTATTCCTTTTAAATTAATGTTTTCTCAATAACACTGCTATGTTTTTCCCTAATTAAATCTTTAAATCCTTGTATTTTTTCAAAAAAAAAAAACCCTTAAACCTTATTAATAATAGATTTGGCCTAAATTACTGAATTTCTATGCGAACATAGCCGCGCCTTTCACTTCGGTTAATTACTGAATTACTGCAATACATTCTTTCTTTATTTGTTAATTGTTTCTTTTCTAATTAATTAATTCATTAAACTGATTAATGTTTTTGTTTGTTGTAGCTATTAGCCTATCACTTTCAAAAGGTTATCAAGTTCTTTTCTCCGGAACTACTTGATCGGTTAATTGGACATGGTAATTTATGATTCATGACTCAAATCATATTTTTCATTGCTTGAAACTCAGTTTTAATTCAGTACACGGTTATAAACCTCTCAAGGTCTGGTATGAGGTTAGGTTTTTTCGGTACCAATTTCAGTGAACTTAGTTTGACTCCTTAAAAAAATAAAAACACTGCTAGTGCTATATTCTTATTTGATTTCAGAATATTTAAGAACTGCTATTCATATTTATTTAATATTGAAGTTACACTACTTTGAGTTTCAACTTTCAAGTTTCTCTTTGTGTATGTACATATTTATATACACAAACACTAACCTATTTTGATTTTTGATTCATGTGTGTACCCTTTGTTTGAATCTGAATATATCTATCTAAAGGGAAGAAAACAATCAAAGTGTCTAAAGACGATAGACGTGGAGTCCGACATAATTAGTTGCTTACCAGATCATCTTATAGACCTTATTCTCTCATACTTGTCAATTAAGGAAGCAGTACAAACAAGTGTTTTATCGAGCAAATGGAGAAAGAAATGGTCCACACTATCAGATCTTGTGTTTGATAGTCAATGTGTATCTACTGTAACTTCCCAAGACCCTTCAGTTATCGAGAGCAAGTTTTTGAGAATTGTTGATCATGTACTTTTACTTCATTCTGGGCCAATCAACAAGTTTGAGATCTCAGCAAACTCCTTTCAAAATCTCACTATTGGTGTGAACTCTATGGCTGATATTGACCGGTGGATTTTTCATATATCTGAAAGGTATATTAAAGAGCTTGTGCTGGACATTTGGTTATATCAACACTATAAGATACCTTGGCGCTTATACTCTTGTCAAAGTTTACATCATTTAAAATTAAAATGTTGTTTGCTTAAACCTCCAACAACGTTTGAAGGCTTCAAGAACTTGAAAAGTCTTGTTCTGAATAGGGTTACAATGACTCAAGATGCTTTTGAAAATATAATATCTGGCTGCCCCCGGCTTGAAAAATTGACATTGATGGAAATGGATGATTTATGGCTTAAACCCCCAACAACGTTTGAAGACTTCCGGAATTTGAAAAGACTTTCTTTGGCTTGGTTTAAATTGACTCAAGATGCTGTTGAAAACATGATATCTAGATGCCCCGTGCTTGAAAAATTGAAACTGAGGGAAATTGATGGTTTATGGCTTAAACCTCCAACAACGTTTGAAGGCTTCCGGAATTTGAAAAGTCTTTCTTTGGCTTGGGTTAAATTGACTCAAGATGCTTTTGATAACATGATATCTGGCTGCCCCCTGCTTGAAAAATTGACATTGGAAAATATTAATGGTTTAACACAGATTAATATTCATGCACCAAATCTCAAGTCTTTTGATTTCTATGGTGAATTTGAGAGGATTAACTTTGACGACACTTTTCAATTAGCTATGGTATCCGTGGTTTTGATCTCTAAAAGTAATCAAATTGGATTGCATGGATGCTCTAGCAATTTGCTCAAATTTTTCGTTCATCTACCTCACATACATAACCTATTCATTAGTACAGAATTTTTAAAGGTAAGCATCTTATTAATGTTGAATTCGATTGTAGTAGCGACTCACCTAGTGCAGTATAAGTTCCCGAAACCAGAATAATGGGTATGCAACTCTTGATATGTTTTGACTCTAGAAGTGACTTGCCTTATGCTGTTAGTTTTAAAAACATTATATTCTGATTAGAGAAATTCTCTTGTTTTGCTTCAGTATTTGGCTGCAGGTATTGCGCCAGTAAAGCTTCCTACACCTTGTATCAATCTAAGATATTTTCGTTTATTCTTAAACTTCAATGACTTGAAGAAAATTTCTGTTGTTCTTTGCTTGCTCAACAGTTCACCTAATCTTTGAAATTTGGAAATATTTGTGAGTACTCTTTTAATTTTGCATGACTTTGCTTTCCATACTTATTTTTGGTTGCACTTGTAATGTTGCACATGTTGTTTTAGTTTTTACGTGAAGTTATTAAACTCTAGAATTTTCGAACCTTTTTTGATTTAAGCATTTGTCTAGCGTTCTATCTTTCTTTCAAGTTTGTCTGGAAGACTTGTAAATGCGAATAATGAATTCTAACAAAAGTTATGAATCGTTACACAATTAGTGCAGTAGAGTACTATAAATTAGAGACTTGTGTACCTAATTTTCCATCTTTTTTCAATCAGTACATTGTTACCTTTCATGTTTTAATTGACTCTATATCTCTCTTATGCATACAACCTTTCAACCTCTCATCCATGAATTTGTAACAATTGCATATAGGCGGCGCGGAATGAGAAGGAGAGTGGCCTTTTAACACCCGCCTCCTGTGGTTGGGAAGATATATTTTCGGAGCCATCCATGCCTCTCGGAGTTCAACACGTGATGATGGAAGGCATCTCTGGTACTAAATCTGAATTAGATTTTATCCAATTTCTACTTCTATATTCTCCTGTGCTAGAAAAGATGACCGTGAAGCCTATTGCAAACGTCAGAACTGAGGTAATGACAGAACTAATTCGGTTCAAGAGAGCATCAAGACAAGCTGAAGTTATCTACATTGGGAAAGATTCTTCCTAAAGTTTTTCATTTTCCTCGGTAGTGAGCACTATTATGACTATTAAGGTGTTTAGGAGTAAAGTCAGACTTTTTGATGATGTGGCAAATAATGAGCGATTTACATTGTAATTTTTTTTATATTGATATTTTAATTAAATATTTTTTATGTCTTATATATGAATGACTTAGAGGTGGTGTTTCCAAATTCATTATTACCTGCATCTGTAATATCTGCATTTGCAATATATTTGGCACAAAATATCCTATACTTCAATCAACCATCTGACAACTAAATTGTAATATATACGAAGTATTTGCAGGTAATTTGAAGCATGTTAGTGAGAGTGGTTATGCCAACATTGAACATTAAACACATACCTTAAAAAAGAAATAGAAAACACATTTCGATTCTTGATCATTTGGAATTTTTTTTAATCCAGTTTCGTAATTATGATTAAGTCTAATTTGAAATTGATGTATTGTTGTAATTGTAAACTGAACTAACTTGTTGTTACAGCAGTGTTTCAACATATTCGAGTTTGGAGGGGAAGGGTGGGGATGAGTTTGAAAAGAAAAGGAAGAAGCAAGTGGAAGAAATATAGAACCAATAAAGATAATAGTTATAACATGTCTGTTGGTATTATTAATGTTATTTGGAGTTGCCTTTACAGTTCTTATAAGCCAAGTTTGTCAATGTTATTTACTAATAGAATTTTTTAGGCTAAGTTTCTTCTTCAGAACTTCACATATTTAATTTCTAGAAGATTGCGATCTCTGCAGAAGATGATTATTGACATCTCAGCAGTATGAACAATGGATGTAACGGCATTTGCAGCAAGTTGTGCTTAAGTCAAAGGTTCTTTTATTGGCTTTGTCTAACATAGCGCAAGTAAATTACTCTTGCACCATGAATAAGTCTATTTTTTTTTCTCTTGCAAAACCTCGTCTACAAACAACAAACTTTGAAGTATAGTATAACAAGCTGACTTTACGGTAAAACCCCCCTCCTTCTCCTGCTTCCAAGACCAACAATCCACACCCTCCCCTACCACAACGCCTTCCAACTGAGCAACAAGAGTATTTAAAAGATCTCTTTCCCACACAAACAACTCTCTACGCCAAATAAAACGCCGCCTCTCTTCCTCGAGATTCGTTCGCCACATATCCCCCACCTTCGCATCTTGACAACTTGATATAGAAAAAAGGCGCGGAAAGATTTTCATAAGTGACAAAGTAGTCGCCCAAGAATCCTTCCAAAAAAGGGTCCCCATTCCGTTGTCCACCTTCATAACCAATTCCCTATTAAACCACCCAACTCCTCCTACCTCCTCCAACAACATTAGATCTTTCCACCAACGTAATTAGGCTTCTATGGCCTATTTAATTTTGCTATAACCTGTTATTAATTCAAATTAAAAATTTTGTTTTCTTGAGTTTAATCTTTTTTATTCTTACACATGTTTGATTGTTGGAATGGATTACTATTTTCGAAGACTATTTTATTTTATTTCATTTCATATTTTATTTTATCTAATCTTGGGTCATATTATGTATAATCTTTTTATATTATCAGATTTCATAAAAACATAATATAAAAGTACCATTTTAAATAAAAACAAAATGCATGCAATACAACAACTTCAACATGTTTAAGCACAAGTCCAATTTAATGTTTAAACACTCACCATAGTTATCATCAGTGACGGAGCCAGACAAAAATGTTTGGGGTGGCCGCCATCCCACCGTCAAAATAAAAAAATTGAAACGCAGTCATTATTTGACCGCAATCTGAGCTGTGACATCATGGCTTTTGATGTCGCTGCGTTTGTAAGTAACTGCGATTCAGACTGCATCAACAACATTTGATTCGCAGTATCAAAAAATGTAACATGTCCTAAATTTAAAACCTTGCGGTAAACTCTAATGCCAATTCACACCACCCTATTTACTTGCTAGCAAGAGCAGTGCTATTTCCATTATTTGCAAAACCAATAAGACTTGGTTTGCTTTCACTGACACCATTAGGCCTCTCAAAACCAACCTTAACTGTTGCTATTTCATCGGCTTTCACTTTCTGTCCGGCAACATTCTCAAGCATTTTGGAGCTAGGCTTCAATTTCCCCTGCATAATCAATTCGGAGGGAACTTTAATACTTAGTACAATCTTTCATTATTTTATAAAAAAGTAGATAGATCAAAGATAGTTCTAAATTGCAGTCCGCAACTTAATAAACAACATATGTTATTGTTCCTAAACCAAGAGGCTTTGATTCAATGCAAAGGAAAAAGAGGCTTTTCATCAAACTGCTTTGAATAAACAACATATGTTATTGTTCCTAAACCAAGAACATTGAAAAACACAACATAGTACTAAAAGAAAAACATAACATAGTTAAATCAAATGCAAAACTCATGAACAAAAACTATACACTAAATCACTTTCCAACCACCATTTTAGCATAAAGACACAAACTTTCATAAATTTTTTGATGACCCATTTCACCAAACATTTCATACAGCAAACAAGACACGTAATCACTAATCAACTAGATTTAACAACAACAGATGGAAAACTCATGGCAATCAACTAAAGAACATATATAATCATTAAAGAAGAATAAGATTTGAAGGAAATTACATTCAATTTCATATTACCTTACAATTTACAAAAATTAGGGTTTGTGGAGAGAGATGGAGATAGCTCTCTAAACTGAAGAATCAACACAGAAAAGGGAGGAAATGAAGTAGAATTGACAATACTCATATTACCGAGGAAAATACTTGGGTGACATTGGGGTGGGGACGTTGGAAAATACTATTACTGAAGGGTATAATTATTTTTTTAAGATGGGGTGGCGGTGGCTCCCCTTGCCAAAACCCAATTCTACCACCGGTTATCATGAAAGAATATCAACTCAAAATGTTCTCTTTATTAAGAATTTCCTGCAAGCGGGAAACCAAACCTAAATGACAACAAAAAGAATAATGTAAATCATGAACAATAACTCTTATTGTAAAATATCTTCAAAAAGAAACTCAAGCGATCTCGCTAACAGTCTCTTCTGAGGACCAATTTGATGCTAAAAAACTTCCTTCAAATAGGCATGGCAACAAAACCCGTGTTCATGGGTACCCGCCCAAACCAACCCTGATTTGACGGGTTTTCCCCGATTTGACTGGATTTGGATATGGATTTGGGTTTTCCCTGATTTCAAAAAACAGGTACGGGACGGGTAATGGGGATATATGTACCCACCCCGAACCCATACTCAAACCCTCCCCAATGTAGAAATGTCATGTTTTTGTTTTTGTTGAGGGGGTTGATAATGATATGTCAAGTTATTTGGTTTGATAATTGTCATGATATAAGAACTTTCATTGATAGTTAAAGGAGCAACCGATAATTCGGTAAGGAAATGTTAAAATGAACACAAATTGTTGGATAATGCATTACAACATTACCATTGAAGCTTAAAAAAAAACTCCTTTTTTATTAAAAAAAATTGATTTACTTCAGGGACGAGGACGAGGAGGGAATACCCGAACTCATTGGGGGTGGGGAAGAGATTCAATTTCTCATCTCCGTTGGGTATGGGTAGGGTAATGGGTAGGTATATGAGAGTAAGGGATAAGGATATGGAAGACAAAACCCGTCTCCACCCCGCCCCATTGTCATGTCTACCTTCAAATGACAGTTTTGGAGTTATTTTTAGTATTATTGAGAAATTGTTGCTGAAGATAAGGTCAAAGCAGTCTTGCAATATGTTAATCAAGTTTGGCTATTGAAAGAAATTGAATCAGAGAATGAGAACACACGGTAAAGAAGAAAAAGCTTCTACCATCAAGTTACCCGCACAGGAAGTTACTGGAACAACTTAAATAACTGCTTTGTTATGTCATCATAGTTAGTTAGACTTTGTAAGTTGTAACTACTTCATATATTGTTGTGCTTGTTCCAGAAATTGATCACCTCTAACCTATTGCTTTAGCCAATTTAAAATTTAAAATCAACCCCAAAAGATCCACAAAAGACCAACGCATTGAAGTGAGAATTGTCCTAAAACACAAGCAACATCCAAAAAAGGGGGCAACACAGCCACTTACACAGTCACAACAAATGGATTAAAACGTTCACCCCACCGGAATTTTGGCAGGACATACTTTAAGGTAACCATCATTAATGATAATGGGGAATCAAAACCACCATCTTCATCAACGAAGGGAACCTAGAACTAATATCATCACAAAGGAAGTGCAAATGGCGACAAAAAGATAAATGACGAGCAAGGTCTTAAACTACTAAGGAAGCCATGACAATCCTAACCCAACTAATCAAATCCATGAAGTACAATCTAAAACCAAAAGAAGTTCAAACCCAAATACAGGGAAGTATCAAAGAAGAAAAAAAATTACCAAGACAGGGAGTATCATAGTTAAGGAGGAGTGATGCACCGCAAACGAACGACCGCAAACTTTTAAACAAGAAAATAAGAATTGTCGAAAAACTTAGGGGAGCAGTGTGAAAGGAGAGGAAGTAAGGTTTTCAAAAAGTGATAGGAGTATGATTTCACTTTTTCGACAATTCTTATTTTCTTTCAAAAAGTGATAGGAAATCATACTCCTTTCAAAAATGTAGGTCCAAATGAGCATGTTTGGAAATCCCACACATTTCTAATCCAATGGCCAAGCTGCAATGAATAAATAAAGATGTCTCAAAACCCTTAAATCAGACTTGGTGAACCATCATGACTTTTCATTGAGAAGCGCAAACATTAACGATTCTTGAATACAATTACAAGAACGGTTTACCACGTCTCTTCCAACATAACGGAAGGTCACGTTGGCTCAAAAAGGCATCAGCGGCAGTCACCAATGAGGAAAGAGACCAAACTAGGGCGCGTAAAATTTTCCTTCATAATTTTCGTGGACACACATCCATGATATGTAGATATACCTCCAACTGGTAATCCTAAGAAGCACTAAATTTGGACCCAGTCTGTCTATAGAATAGCCCATCCATTCCCTTGGGAACCGAATACCAATTAATCTCTCTTTACGACAATAAGTTCCTCCAGCTACGAGTCACCATTTATTCTCCTTTCTGGTCTACAAAAAAAAAAAATCACTGTTTCCCATCAATCATTGGAAAATTCAAAACAAGATACAAGTCATTACCTAAATCCGTCAGCTAAAGAATTTGGGGTAATTTTTTCAAAGTGGGCTAAGACTTATTTCCTCAACTAGACCGCCGACCCGTGCGACACACGGATCTTATGTGATAATATATGTTACAACAAGAAATAAATGTTTCTTCGAAAACATATCAAAACTAAAAACAGTATTTTAACAATTGAAAAATTATACATTATCTACATTATCCAAATTCAAAGAGACTTAAAAAAAATGGAACAGGTTTCAAACTCACATACCATAGGCCAATGTCGATGGAAAATTTTATGGAGAATGGTCATGTCACAACATTTTTTTTGAGTTTATAGATATTTAACAATAAGAAATACTGAATATTAATACAGTAGCGTCACTATACATCGAAGGTATGCGCTCTGACATCGAAATAATTTTTTCCCAAGGAGGCATAACATCTCAGACTTTTATAGATATTTTTTCCTTGATTAATTCTTCCGTAGTAGCCCACATAAAATCGACATTAAAAATGATATACTCAAATATAAGTGTAACCTTCCCAACTTGATTTGAAACTATCCAATTGAATTTGGGCTATTAGAGTGAATTTTTTGTTCCTATTTAACTGTCGTTGTAGTATTTTAAGGGTGTAATTTATCAATTATACCATTTGTCAATTACTCGTATTTTTTTCTTTGTTTCGCCACTCTTATCTTTTTTAATAAAACTAATTAATGTTATATATTTGGAAAACTAAAGTTTATCTTTTTAAACAAAGTTTATTTATTTTTTTAAACAAAATTTTGTTACATATATAATGATTTTATGAAGAGTTAAAATTCTATAAATAAGATGAATAATTGTTAAAAATTTCAAGTATAAAGTAAAAGAACAATTTGAGAGAAAAATAAATAAAAACTTCATGAATGTTCAAAAGGAAGAAAGAGTGGAAGACTCATTGGAACTGCTGATGGAAGGTGAAGAGGGAGAAGTAGTTGAAGATTCATTTGACAATATACAAGAAAAAAACAAGATGACAATGAAGAAGAAGAATTTTCATCAATATAATTTTTATATTGACTTAAATTAATTAAAGAGATGTGCACAATATTTATAAAATTAACGATAGTTTGTTATGAGAGAGAGTGTGCAAAAAAAAAAGGAATTTGTTGGAGAAAAAGATAGTAAGTAACAAATGTTTGTTACGATCTTAAAAAAAAAATTGTTACGAGAAAAATATAACATATTAAATTTATTGAAAAGATAAAGTGTGCAAAAAAATAGAGATATATTAGTGGATTAAATTGAGGGTATAATAGGAAGAAAATGTGCAAAAATACACTTTGTTATTTTCATAGAAATTTTCTAAAACGACACTTAAAAAGAAACGGAGAGAGTAGAAAATAATCAATCTCTCTGGGTTTTTTTTTAATACAGAAAAACATTAATCACTTTGTGAGTAAAAGAATTTTCTATTGGTTTTAATTTTCTTTATTCAAACACAATTTATTTGTTTACTATTTTTATCATCCACAGTTGTAAGTTTGTTCTTTTTCCCCTAATATTCATTGAATCCTTCGAAATATTAAAATCCCATAAAATCCTTTGAAATCCTTAAAAGTCAGTGTGATAAATCCATTAAAATCTTGAGTGTATAAAGTCTTTTACATAAAAAAGTCTTTTAAAATCTCACAGAATCAATAGAATCTCACAAAGTCTTTTAAAATCTTAAAGACTTTTTTTTTATTAAAATAGTCTTTTAAAATCCTAATCCAATGCACTCTCCTAAAGCTTTAGGAAAGGATCAATTCGTGACATTGCGCAACAAGTTGGGACTTCACGACATTCACTCACCAACTTGAGGGGGAGTGTCAGGAAATATCTATCTTCTGCATAGTTGACTCTATTTAATGTGTATATATTTAACTTCTCTAATAGTTAACTCTAATTATTTTCCTTTCAATGCACAGTAAATTAGATCCCACTGATTGAGGATCATGGTTGTCATGCCTTAGGATTAGCTTAACATATGTCTGTAAATATATTATATATGTGGCGTAGAGGTACATACACTATAAGAAATATATACACAGAATTATATTCCAAATAGTTCTTCTCATATTCTATATTCCATTTTCATACTGCTGTCTTAAGATTTAAAGTACAAAGTTGTAATTCCCAACAAAAAAGATTATAGGGTACATCAAAATTCGCTCAAACAGCAGGATGCATAACTGCATTTAACTCTTTAGTTACAAAAATACACGTACAAATAAATTAAATAAATTGATTGAGTAATGAGCATATGCATACTCTCAGAGGGAAACCAATGTGCCGACTACTAAATTAGGAGCGTCCTCTAATGAGGAGTTCATCACCCACTCACTGCCTCCGGTAAACCTCCTCTCCCTTCTAAGGATCGACGTGACGGGAATTTTCTTTTCTAGGCCCTAGTTTTTCTTTTTCTGCTCTCTTTTTTGTTTGTTTCTTTCCTTTGTAACCAAAAAAAAAAAAAACATATGCATACTTTACTTTGTATTACTGATTTATCTACCCTTTGTTTGAATATGAATATCTAAAGGGAAGAAAATGTTCAAAGACTACCAACCTGACGGTGAAAGATGCCGAGCTGGATAGAATTAGTTGCTTACCAGGTCATATAATAGACCAGATTCTCTCACTCATGCCAATTAAGGAAGCAGGGAGAACAAGTGTTTTATCCAGCAGCTGGAGGAACAAATGGTACACACTACCAATTCTTGTGTTTGATATGCATTGTGTCTCTGATGCAGCTTCCCTATACCATTCAGTTTTCAATATCAAGTTTTTGAGAATTGTTGACCATGTACTTTTACTTCATATTGGGTCCATCAACAAGTTCGTGCTCTCCAACTTCAGAAGTGATGACATTCGTGTGAGTCATGTGACTGATATTGATCGATGGATTCTTCATCTATCTAAAAGGTCTATAAAAGAGATTGTGCTGTAAGTTTGGTTAGAGGACCGCTATAAGATACCTTGGTGCTTATTCTCTTGTCAAACTTTACGTCATTTAACCTTATGTCATTGTTGGCTTAAGCCTCCAGCAACGTTTGAGGGCTTCAAGAACTTGGAAAGTCTTCATCTGGAAGAGGTTACAGTGGCCCAAGATGATTTTGAAAACATGATATCTGGCTGCCCTCTACTTGAACATTTAACGTTGTTTGATGTTGATGGCTTCTACCAGATTAACGTTCATGCACCAAATCTCAAGACTTTTACAATTGATGGTAAATTTGAGGATATTAGCTTGGAGAACAGTTTCCAAATAACTACGGTATATGTTGATTTAATTATTTATCTGAACTCCGAAAGCAATCAAAGTAAATCGCGTGGAGGCTCTAGCAATTTGATCAAATTTTTCATTCACCTACCTCACATAGAGACCTTGGAGATTGGTTATTATTTTTTAAAGGTACATTAAAGCTCAAGCATATGAATGTAGAATTCGACTGTAGGAGTGACTCGCCTAATTCTTGTTTAAGTTTCCCCCCACCCCTCAACCCCGTACAAATTTGATATCAACAACAATCATATCGATTCAACTCTTGATTTGTAAGTATTAAAAACATTATATTCTATTTTGTTTTAGTATTTGGCTGCAGGTGATGTGCCAGTAATGCTTCCTGCACCTTGTATCAATATGTCTTCTTTCCTTATGCATAAACTTCAATGACTTGAAGGAAATTTTGGCTGCTCTTTGCTTGCTCCGAAGCTCACCTAATCTTCAAAAATTAGAAATATTTGTGAGTATTTAGTTTGGCTTTGCTTTCCTTTCTGTTTTAGTTTCATGTAAAGTTGTTAAGCTCTATAATTTGCAAAGTTTTTTTGCTTCAAGGATTTGACTACTGTTTAGAAAAAACATTCTTCTATGTGAGTTAATACTGCTAAACAGAAGTTAAGAATCAGCTGCAATTTAGATAAGAGTTAGTTACTGTATCAGTGCATGAGAGTCTTATAAATAAGATACTAACTAGTGTATTTCATTTTTTATCAATCAATACAATGCTACCTTTCAAAGTTTTAATGCACTTTATATTTCTCTTATGCATGCTACCTTTCCCCTTTGATCCATGAATTTGTTACAATTGCATGTAGGCACGGTTTGAGGAGCAGACTGTCATTTTAACGCCCACATCCTATTGTTGGGAAGATATCTTTTCGGGGCCAGCCATGCCCATTCAAGTACAACATGTGACAATAGATGGCATCTCTAGTATCAAATCAGAATTAGATTTTATTCGGTTTCTACTTCGCTATTCTCCTGTGCTAGAAAAGATGACTGTGAAGCATGTTGTAAACGTCCAACCGGAATTGATAATAGAACTACTTCGGTTCAAGAGAGCGTCGGCAGAAGCTGAAGTTATTTACCTTGAAAAAGAGTCTTCATAATGTTTTTTATTCTCCTCAAATCTTCTTCTTATGTATTATAATTTTTAAGGTTATCTTGGCTAAACTTGAACTTTTTAGTAGTGGCAAGTTATGATCGATCCATACTTAATATATTTTTTAATTAACACCAAACTAAAATCAGCTAGATGCATTAGCCTTAGCCCAAATAAATACAACACTCCTTATCTTTTTTGTTGTTGTTTTAGGATATGTTTGGATTAAGGGAATTCAATCTAAGGGACTCATGTTCCATTGTTTTGTTAAATAAAAAAAAGTGGTATATAATGGAATAGGGGAGGATACATTCCATCTCATTCAATTACTTGGTTCCAATTTGAATGGTATCAGATGGAATAGTTGCTAATTTTGTCTTTAATTGATAAATTATATTTTTATCCTTGTGTTCATGTGTCCATCACACTGTTTTGTTCTCTTTTTGATTGTGCATTTGTTTCCAGTTTCGTTTCACCTTATTATTTTATCATCATAGATTGTATCTAATTTTATTCTGCTTCAGTTGCTTTTCCTTGTTCATTTGTTTCATTATTTGGGAATTGTTGATTGAGTTTAAACCATTCACTTAATTTTTTTGAGACGTATTAATTTGATATAGCGTTTTTAAATGTAAAGGTAAAAGGGAATAAAAATGTTACAACACAATCCCTTATCTTCACAAACAAGGAAATATAAGGTCTCTTTACGTTCTAAAAACGGTTTCTATTTCATTTTAAAATGCACGGACTTTTTTTTTGTGGTGGCTGGGATTCAAACCCCGGACCTTGCATATATTATATGCATTGTCCATACCAATAGAGCTAGGCTCATGCGGACAAAATGCACGGACTTTAACTTGCTAATAAGAGGATGTGAGACTCTAAAAATGAATTATTATAATGAAGAAAAATCAAAATGATAGTTAGAGTATTGATGCATTTTTGGAAATAATTAAACCATTTTTTTGAAATTTTTATAACGTTCTCTGCATTGTTTTTTCAAATTGCTTGAAAAGTAAACAACGATCTTAACTTTCAAACATTTAACCCTGAATACATAACAAATCAATGACCAGAATTAAAACATCCAAGGTATATATTTTTGACCAACAAGTTATGTAATTAACATCCATAAACTTGCTGGACTCCTCATAAATATCATGATACACTAATAAATTGAAGACAATAACCACAGCTTTCATTTCAGGCAGCTATGAGTTAAACTGGCTCTCTAAATCGCAATATATGATTACCTTTTAATATCCAATGACATATAAATCGCACCATCCGAAAAACTAAAATTACTGATATCAAAACTACAACTGGTGTTTGATTGCAAAAGCTTACCACAACTATATTACATAACGTATACCCTCACTCAGCAATCGTTTTGGAGACATTTGCATTACATGTAAGTACAAACATTACTCAGTTGCCAAAAAGACACGCACTCTGAATTATATGGGTCTGGAACTTTCATGAATATCACATCCGTAATAAACAAGATGCCCAAGTTCAGAAATCAAGTGAACCACAATTATATCATGCATATTCTCTACTATATTTTATAATCAGCAAGCAGCAACAGTAATTGCACAATACTATACATTAGATGAAGTTATACTTGGAAAATGGTATTTTCAGTTTTTCACAAACCTATAGGAGAATGAAAAGTTTATTTGTGTGGATATCGTTACAATATCAACTGGTGAACACACTTTAAGGTTCAAGGCTGACTGCCCAATACACATCCCTTAAAAATGCACCACTGACCGACCAATTATGTAAATTGATAACTCAAGGAAGAACAGTACATTGTGAGAAATTTTACCAAAGCAACATCCCAAGATACTGGTCTGGCTCTACGTTTTGTGGTGATGCTTTACTACAAATATCCAATGATCTAACATAATACCTGAAGTTAAGGCAACATTAATAACACAGTAATAACTAACTGTTTAGACCAAGTCGCATAGAATAGAATAACAGAACCATTTTATAACTCATTTTCATAGCTCTAACACAACTTTGTCACCTAATTCTTAAGCAAAATGATGAAGCTTCCTACCATACACCACAGATGCATGCCAATGACAACATATGTATTTATAAATTTATAAACTTCAAACCTCTTTTCCTATAAAACAAAATTCAAAAAACTTCTAACCTCTTTGGTAAATCTTTTATCTCAGTGATTCATCTAGTATTGATATAAACCTGTTTCTACAAATGTGTTTCATGAACTTATTTACATACTTAAAGCATATCTAATGTAGTAATGCGACATGAGCACAATTGCAGGTTGCAGCTTAACTATATTCTACATAGACTATTAGATATCGACACAATACAAAACATACTCTTGTGGGAATTGTGCAGAATGAAACAGCACCCACTACCACTAAAACTAAAAGGATATTGATACCCCTGATGCAATATGAAAGTGAGATACATGGGTATGCCATGAGGACCAATGATAGAACTCACAAAAACAGAATGATGAAATATGTGTATTATTCAATGTAAATGATGAGCATAGAAGCTCTACAATATAAGGATCACAATTCCAAAGTTAGAGACTCTAATACCAGACAAATATTCTCTCCTAACCAACTCGTTAACAATAATGCTCGATGACCCTTCCCCACTTTCTACTCACAGTATATTCTCATCCTCTAACATACTCTCCTAGAATAACTCTGCGTCAGTAACTAACTTCCATTTTCTCCTATATGGCCCCACATTCTTCTACAATATGCCTAGGTGTCCAATCAAAAACTCAGTCAAAACACCCATTCTAAAACATCAGGCAGCACACAACAACAAGTGGTAGGCAGGTGACCATATATATATTTCAAGCTTAACTGCAGCAAGTGAAAAGAGAAAATCAATAAGGAGAACAAAGGGAAATAAATGAAACATGAAAAAGAAAAACAGAGGAAGCATTTCATTCTCTTCAATACAATTCCACAAGTTCTAAGAAAACCACAACCTCTAAATATGACCTTATTAAAAACTCAGTTTATGACAAACACAACAAAATCATTTGATCTTTTATGTCATTGTTGGCAACAATATCATATGTGTACAAACACAACAATTTGTTGCTATGACAAAAACAAATATCGTACAGCAAAAACATAATCAAATAAATAATACAATCCAATACTTCCTCTTTGGTCCTCTTTGGTTTCAACAATATCATAAAATCACACATTCCAAATTTGTCTTCTACATGATCTATTTTCCACCCTACCCACAACCCAAGCACACCATTAAACATACTTGCATGCAATTTCACTTCTAACTAATGTAAAACCTTCTTAATATAACCTCAATTTAACAACTTATAAAATTCTCGCACAACATTACATTCTCACTCAAAATCCAAGACCAACACATATAATTGGTATTGTCCATCACAGATCACAGAAATTAACAGTTTGTTCAATTTGTGCTACATCATACAACTATAGCTGCTATGTAACAGCAATTTCTACTAAATTAAGTATCGCAAAACAATACCAATTTCTCCAAATTCTACTAAACTACAGCTGCTATTTGACAACATTGAGCAAATTTCACACTATTTCCTTTCAAAACAACAACTATATGAAATAAAATTAAAAATTTTACACGAATTGAAAACGTTCAGTTCAATGAGCCTTTCTCCTCTGTTGCTGTTGTTGCTGAAGCTGTTGTTGTAGCGTCTGCTGTTGTGGCTTCGTATCAGTAGACAATCTATAAATCCAATAAACCTGAAGTAGAAGAAGATCATGATTTTGATTTCACATTTCAAAAATCAGGTCAACGATTATTAATCGAATAAGGAAAAAAAAAAGGAAAAATTGGGTTAGGGTTTTTACCAAAGCGAGGACATGAAATGCGATCAAAAGAAAGACTAACAAAGGAACTGCGTAGAGGAACCATGGACGAGTTTGCTCCAGTGAATTCGCCATTGTTAGGGTTTGAATTGAAACGGTGAAGGATGTGGTGATACGGCGTCGTTTTGGGTTCAGATGTGGATCATGTGTTTTTACATGTTTCGTTGCATCGTTCGTTTCACACACGACCAAGATCTCTCTCTGTTGCTCGGAACATCAAGTGTTCGGGAAAGGGGAAAAAGATTAGTGAGAAATATATAATTAAATTTAAAAAAGTTTAATTGGAATTTTGTGTAATACCTCAAATTCGTCCTTGAATTTTACGAAATATTTATTTAGTCCCTGAATTTTACAGAAATCCATCAAAATGGTTCTTCAATCCAAAAGCTCCGTTAGTGATGATAGTGTGTCTTCTTGCATGTTGTGTTGTCTTGTAGACGTGTCAACAAGGCAACCACGTGTACAAGGATTAATTCGATGGAAATGATAAAAATTTGAGATTTAACTTTTCAATGTAATTTTTCCTACATTTTCAATTATACCCCTCTATTATATAAGGATCGATTTGAGACTTATTGTCATAATTTAAAGACTAATTTGATGGATATTGTTATAATTTAAGGGTCGATGTGATTGATTTTATTTCAGGTAATGGGTACAAGGAGATATGGCATGAGAGGACCAGTGTTTCAAATGACAGGCATAAACAAACACCATTGAGGGGTCCTGCTCCACAAAATCCAACTGCTCCTAGAGTTATTAGAGTTCCAAATTCAAATTACGAGTCATCCGCTTCTACACAACCCTAATACATGGAGTTTATCCTAACTCCAGGATTTCCAATGCAGTGATGCTTGTTTAAATTATGTTTTTGGACTAGTTTCATTAATGCTTTTTGGACTTGTTTAATTTATGCTTTTTTGGATATGTAATGACTTAAGAACATCAAATGACTTGACGACTATGTAATGTTATTTTTTTGGCTATGCAATGACTTATGAATATCAAATGTATGACTTATGATGGTATGCAAATGTCTAGCTTTTTACAATAACCTAGTTCTTCAGCTTCATCAACCCACACAAAAAAATTATAATTTTCACCATCATCTTATACAATCAAAAGACAAAATCAGAACTATTTAAACAAACCATTCACACATCACATAACCATTGTTAAACAAACTTTTGACAGAGGGCAGGCATAGAAATGTCTTCTTGGGTTATTGACAGTGTTGGCTTTTCTTACAACACAAATTCTAAAACACCAACATTGAAGCTTTCTCACATCATCATTGTACATAGAGCTTGAAGATGAAGACCGACTGTTGTAGCTCTTTTTGCCCATACGCCCACCACCCATCATTTCTGAACACCAAATCTTCAACAATGACAACTGATTTTTGAATTTCGAATTGAATCAAAAAAATTAGGGTTTTAAGTTTTTAGAATTGGGGAAGAACTTTGGCATCAATTCATGGAATAAATTTTGGGGATTTGAACTCTAAGTGACAAATTATAACATTAGGGTTCCAAATTTATATATTTGGGGAAGAAAGAGGAGAGGAGAAAGAGTCGTTGGGAATTTTGCAATTTTCTGTAAATCAATCAATTTGGTCCCTACTTGTGTGGCATCTGACGTGGTAAGCCTTGTAAGAGGTTAACGGTACACGTCACCTTCGTTAACAGACCAACTTAACAGAGGGACTGATTTGATTGACATTTTGTAAATTCGAGGACTAAATAGATATTTCGCAAAATTCAGGGACGAATTTGGCTGATTGGTGAAAATTCAAGGACAAATTTGAGATATTACTCTTGGAATTTTATCCCTTTATTTTACCTGCTCACATAATTGGTCATATATTTTAGATTGATTTTGTGGTAGCTTTTCATTCTTTCAATTATACATTTAAACGTTCTCGTGAACTTAATCCAATTTGTTGTGACAATGCATAAAATATGCAAGGTCTAGGTTCGAATCCCGGCCACTACCAAAAAAAATTATACATTTAAACAAACTTAATATAATAATATAATGTTATATTGTCTGTGTTATTAAGAAATATCCAAAAATAATCTATAATAATGTTATATTGTTGGTGTTATTAAAAAGATAAGAATTTTTTGTAAATTTTTTTTATTATATTTTGCTATGCATGTATGTCCGCTCTTTTCATCGCGCTAATGTGTATAAATTATTAACAGTGTTTTTTATGAAATTTTTATTTTGATTAAAAGTATAAGTATATATATTTTGCACTTTCATATTATAACAAAGTACGCTTATATTTTTCAATGACATTAACAATATAACAAATAAAATATAAATTCTTAACCTTTTCAATGACACCAACAATATAACATTTTTTCCTCTTAAAAAAAAATTAATAAGAAAATTTGTACAAGGGTATATAATTGAAAGTGGAAGTGTTAACTCAAAATCATGTAATTTCTTTAGATATAGTATAGATGTTGTTGATGTAATTGAAAAAGATAAACATATTTTGTTACAATTTGAAAGTCATGAAAATTTATATATGTAATTTTAATAGAATACCAAAATTTCATTAAAAAAAACACCGTTCATAATTTACATTCATTAGCGCAAAAAAAACATGAATTTTATGAATCTACATTAAGAGTAAAAAGAGAGTATTTTTAACAAATTCAAGCAAATGGAAAGCTAAAAAATATGGATCTAACTCCTCTAAAGTAAACAACTTACTTTAGAGTGTAAAGTAAGCAATATGAACTATTAATTAACAAATTAATGGTGGATATCATAGGTACATCATAACATATCATGAGTTTGTTACGGTAACAACTCTTAATTATCAAAACAATGCACTTTTTCTACACTCCTTTTAATTTTGAAATGGTGAAGCGGCAAAACTCACATACACAATAATAGTAGTAATTCAGGCTTGAATCAACACTCCAATCAAAATATGTATTGAACACAATTACAGAAGAAGGGAGTTCTTGTACATTTAGCCTTATTTGTTGATGTTGAACCAATCAACTTCCAAGAAGCTATAGATGTAAAGGTCTGGAAAAAGGCTATGAAGAGGAGTTAGATACTATTGAGGGAAATCAGACATGGGAACATATGGAGCCGCCAAAACATAAGAAAACAATAGATGTCAAAGGGATATAAATTTTTGAGTTAAGTATGTTTTTGGTTCCTATTAAGTTTTTGGGAATTTTTAATTTTAAGTTTAGTCCTTACTTAATTTTAATATTTTTTTAGTCCCTACAAAAGAAAAAATTACTTATAATTTTAGTCCTTGATAAAACAGAGTTTGTTTAGTTATTCTTAAACTCTTGAATTTTTGAACGATTTTTAAGACAAGTTTAGAACAATATGAAAGATTCATTTACTAAACTTTATAATTTTTCAATGTGAAACGAATTTAGTATGAATTTTTTAAAACGATAAAAGTTAAAGATAAAAGTAACAAAATATTGACGTAGAAATCAAATTTAGCGATAATTTTTTGGGGAGGAACTTTTAGTAACGTTCTTAACACGTATGCAAAAAATTGTTCAAAAACTTAAGAGTTTAAAGATAAATTAAACATATTTGAATTGAGTAGGGACTAATATTACGTGCATAATTTTTTTTTTTGTGTTCAATCTAGTTTGTGGCTAAATCAACAGTTTTGTTATGGGTTTGGTGGTTGTTTCGTCAACCTTAGATCTTTCTAATTAATTCTGGAGTTCACTATATTTTTTTCATTGCTCTGTTTGTTCGAAGATGGTGGTGTGTTGAAGATGATATGTGTTATCAAGAAGTTCTTTATGTTGGGCTGCGTTTCGCTTTCAGCAATTCGAGTTTGTCTGGTTATGGGAATCAAGTTATTGTGACTTTTTTTCCTCAACTTGGTGTGCTTATTGCATGATTATTCTTTGATGGTTTGGATCATCGCGTGTTCACACATTCCTTTTTCTTTCTTTTTTACAATCTGGTTTCGCACTCGTACCACAAGTCTGTTGGTTTGTACTGGTAGCTATTTGTTGCCTCAGGATTCGGATCATGAACCATCAAGATTGTGTTTTACTATTTTTATTACACATTAGGGTTGGTGTCATGCATGTTGGATGTTTGTATTCTCCATTAGGGATGTTTTTTTTTAAAAGCAAATTTTTTTTAACAACCAAATCCTTGCTCAAGATGAACATAGACCGGTGATTCAGAGAATACAAACTATAGGCGCTAAATATAGGCGGAACACCCGAAAATAAACACCATAAAAGACACCCTTACGCGCAACACCTAGCCATACCCTACCTTTAACACCCATGATGACAACATCCACCAAAATAAACACCACCACCCAAAACAAACTCCTTGATAAAAACACCCACTGAAAAACAATATTTATAACCACACATCGTCACTACTCACCCCAAAAGAACACCCCTTTAAATGAAACTCCCAGTCCTCATCACCAAAGTTGAGCCACATCCGATAAGCTCCTATTCGAAAGATCATTTAGCTTCCACCACCTCTCAACCTCCGATCCACCGAAAGAACACCTTAAAAGCCCAAAACCAAACTTTAGCCTAAGAACTAACTCCCGATCTCGAATCAAAAGCGATCGGCCCACCAGACTTCAGAACCAAATCAGAAGTGTATCCCTCGCCCCCGGTCCACTAGAGAAACACCAAAGCCATCCAGACAAGATTACAGATAGACACCAACTCCCGATCTCAAAGCAAAAGTAACTGGCCCACCGGACTCTAGCACACAATATGTGAGACGCCATGATATGCGGTGGTGCAAACATCAATCAAATCAAAAAGGAAAAAGTTCAGCTCGAAAGGACATACACCCTCAAAACACCCTAAACACCTTAACAACCCAAAAACTTAAACTAGAGCTAGCGACAACGAAAATGGACCCGAATAACAGAAACAACCTCCAAAAGAAATCACCTACAAAACACCAG
>Ga0315913_1001778_pt1 | contig 24458 bp, 10 predicted proteins | sample MpolsnodulesMG_FD_207736 | JGI IMG/M metagenome (GOLD analysis project Ga0315913, IMG submission 207736) | Medicago polymorpha root nodule microbial communities from Los Angeles, California, United States - small nodules | ecosystem: Host-associated > Plants > Roots > Nodule | place: USA...
TTTCTTTTTTAGTTTCATTGAGTAGTTAATGTATTTGGTCTACATTGTAAAGCAGATACATTAATTATTCAATGAACCTAAAAAAGGAATCTTTTCTTATATTTGAGACCGGAGGAAGTATAAAATAAGGATCCAGGTTCTCCTCCAAAATGTATGGTTCAAAAATAAATAGGTTCAAAAATAAATAAGTGCGCTCGTTAGTTAGCATGAAACTTGTAACTTGTAACAGTTATGGTTGCTTGAAACTTGTAAAAAACAAAAGGGTGTCGAAGAAAACGAGAAGCATGAAACAAGATGCAAGAAATCAAAACAGAAGGATGTGTTAAACACATCCATTCGTTTTCATATCGTAAAGCAAAAAGCGTTTCATTCATTCTTATTTAGTGTTAAACACGACAATTCATTATCTTATCGTGAAAACATGGATTTTTTTGTCTTATATATATATTTTAAACGAGACTGATTTGTCCCCTTAAAAATTGTTTTAATTCCATGACACTTGTACACGTCATATGTTCAATGATAAAAACTAATTCAGGGACTAAATTATCTTGGTTTAATTTTATAAGGGACTAGATGTCTTTTAAATTGGCCTCCTATAGAATTTGTCAGGGACCAAAATGGGTCTTCACTCAGTTTCTAATTTTCAATTCCTTAACTTATGGGCACAAGTTAGAAAACCAACAAATAATACTTCAGGAGATGGGCAACAAAAATCCACTTCCACAGTCTCAATATTTTACATTCTTGGTGTTAAGAAGGGGGAAGTAAGTAACAGGAAGGACATCTATGTTGCCTTTTGATGAGAATGGAAAACCTTCAATGGTCCCAACTAACTCCTTACCTGCACTGATGCAATTAGTTGGGCCAATGCAGCAGCATACTGAACAGCTGTGTGTTGCCAAGTGTAATGGTCAGTGAGCCCATATTCTGCAAAAATTGGTTCCGTTCGCATGAACTGGCCAGGTAATGATTTTTTGGACAACACTTCTCGCCATATTTCAATGAACTCTTCCATAATTGGCTTGACTTTTTCAACTGATGAAATAGGAAGATACTCAATCTGCAGAAGAAAATTAAACACAACAGACTTGAAAACATGTATCTATGTAAGCACATTTTCTATCAAATTTAACAACTACTAAGATGCCATGCATGGTAAGAGCATTGAGTGTTGAAATTCAGATGAAAACATAACTAACTTTACTAAAGCAAAACTAAGCAACCTTCTTATTTTCTTCAAGGGCCAAACTTTTAAAAGGATAAGGTCCTTGAGACTAAATTTAGTAGATCAATAGAAGGTCTTTTCATTTTTAAGGTGTTGCGAATTCGAGCTCAAAACTTAGGTGTGTGGAGCAAAAGGAAGTAGCAACCCAAATCAAAGTAGGTTCAAGCAACAACAACAACAAACCTAGATCTAATCTAGTAACCAAGTGTAAAACAAAGCTCATATGCAAAACAAGAACAAAAGATAAAGAGAGTAGAGAAAAACAAACACACCAAAATCTGATCACCCTGTTCGGCCCAACAATGACCCACGTTTGGAGGAGAGAGATCTCTTCAGTTCACTATCAATGATTTTCTCACAAAGAGATACAAAAGGGGTTACGAGAAATTAGCAAACCTAATTTCTACCCATTTCCCAATATCTTCCGTTGATCAAGACTCAATGATTTTCATTCACCCAAGGTGTTCACAATTGTTTCCCAACCCAAGAATCTCACCTAAGACCCTCAACTCCTAACCTCTAAGTTCCCTAACTCATTTGGTTTCATGAGATTTCACAACAAAATAATAAAGAACACTTATATAGTGTCCAGAACCAGGGCAAATCGTGTCACGATTGCCCTCCATCATGTCATGATTGGACGCAAGTACACAGTACCATTGCATCCTTATCTGCAACTGTGCCAGGATTCCATAGAATACCTATACGATTTTGGAGGAAAGTCTATCGCCAATTTTGAGCCAAAAAACAAACAACATGGAAGACTTTTTAAAAAATAAACTTTTGAATTACTGGATAAAAAACTAAACGAAATAAGAAAGCAACATAATCATCATTGTCTTGAAAATATTCTCAGAAAAAATTAAAGATAATTGACTAGATGGTGGATGTAGTTAAATAGAAGTCAGAGAAAGAGGAAAATGAAAAGGGAAAAAAGAAAAAGGAAAACAGAAAACAGCTATAATTAAACCATTAGAAACTAACTTTATACTTCCATCACTCGGTCTAAAAAGTGCAAGTTACAATTATCAATGGTGAAGTCTATGGTGTGGTAGTAAAATTGGTGGTAAGCAGAGATGGATTATGTTATGGCTGTACTCGTTATAGTAGCTTATAAATGCTGATTACGTTTTATGCTTTGCAAAGAGGACCTTCTATGTTTTCTGCTAAATAGTATTGTCTAGAACTGATATAGAACCAAGTCAACGCTGTTGATAAGGGAATTCCTCCCCATTGTCAAGTTCTATAACCTCGCTGGAGTCTAGCCGATGGCAAGGCAAAAGACTGCAAGCATATTTTCCACCAGAATATACTTTTGGCGAATGCATCAAAACTTTGATAGCTTTGTGACTGATGGACATCCATGTTGGAGTGATTTTAAAAATTGAGAAAGAAAAAAAAAACCTCAAAAAGATTAAAAGTTTTTATTTTAAACTAGTCACCAGATAATGAGAAGGGAGATACAGAAATTTCAAATAACTCAAGTGACCTTGTGTTTTATCATTACATGTCTGAACTCCTTCCTAGTTCCTATCATCCAAATGCTTCCTTAAAATCACAAGAAAAAACACTAAATCTCTCATGATTGGTTCATTACAAAAGGAAACAAAAACAATAGAGAAAGCATAAAATGGGAACAAAGTAATAGAGGGAAAAAAGGAAGGACAAGGAAGGCACTATGCTTTCCCACTTCCTCCAACATTAGAGCCTCTCCCAATATGCCCCAAATTTGACTAGGGACGAACAGATAGAACCATGCCAGGAAGGCCATGGAAAAGGGTTGGTGTGTGTGGCATAAGCAGCAGTTGCAGGTTGGCTAGAATGATGAGGGAAAAAAGGACTCATTTGTAAATATTTAAATCTTTTGCTCCCAATTCTCCTTAATAAATCTCTATTGTCCGATATATATTAATTATTATCTAATAGTAACTAATAAGTACCTCGGTGTATTATTTCGTCTATGGTACATGGATAAGGCCGTTGCTTATTTATTTGGAAAGACACGTGTTAGTAAATTGTTAAACGTTACTGATGCAGTTCACTAGAAACTATTTCTTGGGTCTCTTCTTTCTTCATTTAAACCATGTAAGTTACCAACTATTGTAGAAAGAATTATAAACACCGGAAAACACTCATTATCTCATGACATCTGAGGGGTGTAACTGGATGAGGAAACATTCAGAGGAAGAAAACAAGTTAGGTTTAGCTTATAAGTAATGATTTCAAAGAACATTGTGCATACACTCTAAAGGTATCGTATTCAATAGAAATGTGAAATACAACTCCTCTGATTATATATATGACTATTGTTATCAAAAGGGAGCTAAGTATAAAAAAATTTCATCCAATTACATGCAAGAGTATAGGATAACTAATGCAGTCAATTGTGAAATCACAAACTCTGGGTTTGGTCAATTTAACATATCAGTACAAAATGTTGTGAAACAACGGTATAGTGGCACTATTGCATAGCGGAATTTTAACATTCCGCTATTTTCTGCTATCTGTGATCGACAACATTGGGTAATACTTTAAAGGGGCTAGGTACGATAACAGCTTTAGCAAGTTGCAGCATATCTGTCTGCCATGAATCTAAAAACTTCAAAGGGAAAAACAATACTAGCAATGGATTATGTGCATTTCCCTTTCAAAAGTTCGACGCAGTAACAGTCAAATTGACAAAGTGCAGGTTGAGTTTCAAAAGTGATTCTAAAGACAGTTACAATTGATTTTGGTATGTCTGGGGGTTCCTGATTAGAATTGATTTTGCCTATAGAAATGATTCTAACTTGAAGCTATTACCTCAAAACGTGATTTTTAAACTCAAATTAATCATTCAACTCAGTTTCCCGTGTTCGGTTCCAAACATAAATCATTTTACCTTAAACTCACTTTTAACTAAAATCAATTCAATCAAAATCAATTTTCGCAAATGTAAGAAGCAAACACACACCGAGCAAGAGAAAATACTTAGAGCTCACACTTCTCTTCATCATAAGCATATCAAGAAACACATATGACAACAAACAAACAGCAATGAAAGAAGAAATCAAATGCCGTTACCTCCATTAAAATGCCTCTCAAATTTTCAGCTTGATTTGGAACAACCTTAATCATTCTCACCTGAAAATCACCAAGTTTATATTGTGTACCCTGCACCATAAGCACACAAACAATTAATAAAAAAGACAATACTCCATCTGGTCCGATTTATATGAGACATTTGGGTCAACAAAAGTTGATGTTGAATCGGATAAATCAATTGTTGTTGACCCAAATGTGTCATATAAATAAATAGGACCAGAGGGACTAAAAAAAGAAAGGCAGAGAATGAAGAGTAAACCTCAAAATTAAGGGTAACTTTAGATTTATAGGACTGAAGTTTCTCCATGATAGTCAAAATGGAAGAATCAGCTTCAACAGCAAGCTTATGACCACGAATAATGAAGTAATATTTGTTGGGTTGTTCCATTAACGAAATACCAAGAAAATCGCGAGGGAATTCAGCACTCAAAGATTGGTCACGTAAATTGGGTCTATAGAAAGTGAGAGTAGCTTTGGTTCTTCCATCTTTGACGCCGTTGAAATTCTCGACGCACTGTGAGATTTCGTTAAGTATGTGACTGTTTACTACTGCTCCTTGGCTTGGTTGCCAGTGAAGAATCCTGAAACCAAAACAAAACAAAGAATTAATGTCAAATCATTTTGGTTTAAACTCAAATTAAGAGATTGATTTCAGTGATAGTACCATCTTACGGGCATCTTGAAGTTCGGAGCCGGAGCCGGTGCCGGAAAGTTGCGATGGTGCAAAAACAATCAGCACTCGATTTTACTTCACCTTAACTCACTGTTTCCAACTACTTGAACCGGGTCTAATTCAAGTGGCTTACATCTTATCATTTTATATCCAAATTTTATACATATATTCATCTGCCCACACTAATTGATTTTGATAGTATTGATTTTATAGAATCGATTTTGATCAAAAGTAACTCTGATTAAAAAATGATGTGTGTTTGGATACATATGCATTGAACTATAAATTTGTGTGTGAAAATCAATTCTAGAGCCAAAACCATAAATCATAACTTCAAATAGAATCAATTCTAGTGTCAAAATCAATTTTATTCAACGACAATCAAACATGTTAGAATGAATTCTACACCTCTAAAATCAATTGTAATTGTTTTAAATGTGGAACCAAACATACATTTAATTGGAAAAAAAAATACATATATTATTTCTATGACATTGTATATTTACAAGCTAATTCAACAACTAATTTTACTAAACAATGCAAATTCAAACAACTAGCTCATCTGTTATCAAAATAAAATGCAGTGAATGTTCAAATTTTCAAAAACATTAAGTACAAGTATAAGATTTCAAAAAGGATTGTGAACTAAGATTTTTGGAGTCATTTAGTTACATAAATTCTAAACCTATTGATTGGATATCTAATCAAATATTAACACTTAAGCTAGGGCTTATGCTTTTACAATTTCAAAATGGAATTGCATGATCATTGACAACACATGTTGAGAGAGCGTGGGAACCAACTATGAAGGAGCAAGACAAGCGGAGATCGATCCTTCGAAGGACCTTGACTGATAAGGCCAATGGCGGAGCCAAGAAAAAAGTTAGGGTGGACCACTAAAATTAATCTTTGAAAAATTGTTTAAAGCCTCGCAAAATAGACCTATAATTGAATTATTTAAATTTTTCGGATGGGCCACAACACCACTTTGCAGGAATTTGGATCAACCGAAACCTAAAACCGACATAAAATTGTATAAAATCTGGCAAATTGAATTATTTAAATTTTTGGGTGGGCCACTACACCACTTTGCAGGAATTTGAATCAACCGAAACCTAAAACCGACACAAAATTGTATAAAATCTCGCAAAATAGACCTAAAGGGCTCATGAAGGGCTCCGCCACTAGATGAAGTCGACCCCTACATTATGGAATATGAAACTTATGACTCATAACTTGAACAAATTTGTTTTAATTACCTAAAGGGTTCTCCCCCTTAGCGAGTCAAAATATTCAATTTCATAAATTTTACTCTACGTAGAACTAACATCATAATCCAATATTATTTGAATTAATGTCAGGGTAGTGAAGCAGTAAGTGAGGATGGTCAATGATGAGAAGTGGTTTACTGCAAAGTGATATATTATGAAGTATCCTTCTTCCATGTATATGTCACTGATAGAGTCAGAAGTGATCTGCAAAGCAATAGTTACATTTCATTACTCTCTTTTTGAACCAAAATTACCAACAACTGTGTCTGTCCCACGCACCACCACCTTCATAATCAAAATCAAAACCCTCTATCATATTACTAAAGCATGCACTGTTGCACAATTGGACAGTCCAAAGACGTGGTTCTATTATAGCTTGCCTTTATTTCTATGACCACACAAGTTATAAGTCATGAGAGTGACACTTCTTTATTGTGTACAATTGCATTACATGGCCTGAGTCAGAGGATAGAAATTATTTCCTATACTATCCTATATATTTTCTCTGAATGACATTGACATCTTTATAATAAAGTTTTAAAAAAAAGAGTTTATGCTAGCAAAATTGTTAGCAAAGTCTAAAGGAAACGATCTTTCAATTAAAGTAAAAAGATATACTATATCTCAGAGTATGATTTAAAATCTCACTCACTTTTGACCCACTTTGACCACATCCTTTTGGCTGTGTTGATGTGCATTTTGTTCGGCTGAATGACCAATAATTAACAACCCTATTTTCTTGTAGTAATGCTATTTAAATGTAATAAGATGCATGAGAAATGCAAATAAAATGAAGATATCCAACGTCATGCATGGTCCTGTTTTTTTTTTCCTGTACAAAAATGCTCCTGTTTAGGTTTTGAGAAGTATAATAGAATTGGTAAGCTATTATTTAGTAGTTTCAGAGATTTGTGGCTAACTACTGTTGATCTCTCCCAATTATTAGGTTAGTTATAGACCGCTTAAGTGTCCGTTCCAATCATACACAAAATCAGTATTTATCTATTGTTAATGTTAATAATACGGTGCTCTTTCCTGACGCATGTGTTGTGCACGACTACATATAATAATCTAAACTGTATTCTGACCTGGTAACCTTTCTTTTAAAACTAATACAAAATTCAAAACAAACATCGAGGGTATTGAGGGTTAGACTAATTGTTGTCGTGAAGCATAGTTGATATAAGTGCGTGTTTGATATTAGGGTGAATCACCATAATTTTTCAAAAACTACAAAAAATTAAGTTGTTTCGTCGTGATTTAGGTAAATATACCATTAATATGCTAAACATGCATTAAATACATCTTACATTTAACAGTCTAACATAGAACAAACATTTCAATGGTTTGTCAATAAAATAAAAAAGAATACACTATCAAATAAGTCTATGAGATTATGAATATTTCTAAAAGATCTCCGACTTTATTAAATTGTCAAGTTGGTCTTCAAATTTAACCACTTACTATCAATTAAATCTTTTTAAACGACTTGCTATCAATTGGGTTTATATCATTAACACTTACTATCAACTTTAGTCCCTAATATGTTTTTAATATGAATAAAATTTGATAAAGTCAATGATTATTTATAATCTCGAAGAACAATGATTTATTTAAAAGTGTCTTAAAATGTTAGAGATTAATCTGATGGTTTACTCAAATAAAAAACATCTTAGTAGCAAGACTGATTAAAACATCAAGTTCTTATCACCAAAAGTCCCACATGGTACCGATAAAATAGGAGCCAATAAAATGTATAAAATAATTCAATAAGAACGTTGGAGAGTTGATAACATGATTGAAGATGTTCTACTACCAACTCAAAAATTATTCTTGTAGTTGGTTCAAATAATTTATGTCGTGTGAATATTTTGAGGTGACTACGAAGAGGTCAAATATTCTAATTACGACGAATTGTTTAAGAACAACGAATTAGTAGTCAAGACATGTGACCAACACACTGCATCTTCATCCAAAATTTGAACACATTAATCATATAAATCACATCTCTTTTATATATATTTCATATTGTAACATAAACAAAACTTTGTTTTTTAATCAGGATTATGACCCCCTTATTAGATATTATATAATCTATGAAATAAACCAAATAAAAGATTATGTAATATGGTTTTAATTCAAAGAGACATGTAGTCTAGCCTGTACACTTTTGGGAGTTGAGGATATGACAAACAAACAAACAACATCCCAGGGGCCATCATAATGCTAGCATCCAATAATGTACTCACCACATACGTGTGTGATGTGTCTTTGAATATAAGCTGAAACCACATAAACAGACACAGCCAAATAACTGGTAGAGTCTGAAAACTGAAACCATGTTTGGCAGAAACAAACAACAGAACATAACTTAGTAAAACAAACACCATACAGCACACACAACTACACATTGGATCCCTCCATGGAGACACATATCCACTTCAACAACACATGTACAATAGTGGGAAAAAGTTGGAACAAAACAATTCAAGTGAAACTAGAAAACCTTACACAAAATATGAATGAACTACTAGAGTCTGGTACTAGTACTACATTATTATTGACCTTAGATTCAATCAAAAGGGACCCATCCATCATTGATATCCAAGCTCAACCATCTGCAAAACCAAACTCAAGCTAATGAGAAATCACTAACCACTAATCCATGATAATTTACATTCAATTATATGATTTTCTCAAATTATGATTGGTGTCAATGTATCTGTATTGTGTATATGTTTGTAATAATGCTTCAAATCTATGAACCATTGACACAGACACAGACACGGACACCAGACACAACACTGGCACGAGCACGTTGACAACCGTAAAAACTATTATTGGTGCTAGAAAAGTATCCGTGTTGTGTATGTGTTTGTAACAATGCTTCAAAGGCAATAGAGTTTCCCTCAAATTATCACACCTATGGCGATGTGTCAATGTTGTGTACGTGTTTGTAACAATGCTTGAAAGAGAATAGAGTGAAGAGAATCCATTTACCTCGTTGGTTTGTGGAACTAAAAGTTGTGAAATCATGAGAAGATGTAGGAATGGAGATTGAAAGCTGAGTAGTGGATGATTTATCATCCAAATCAAGCCATGAGTTTCTGCTGCTTTTGGGTGGCCATTCATCAAAGAAACGATGAAAAATCTTCTGAGGTTCTTCTTTCCCATGTTTCATGAATGTTTCTTCACTACCTGAGATGTAACAACCTTGATCTTGCTGTGGTTGTTTTGAGTTGTTGTCAAGTTGCAAGTAAGAGTACTCATTGTCATTGGATAAACCAGAACAATTCCTCTGTTTAAAAGAGGAAGAGGAGCTTATAGTAAGTGGTGTGAGTTGCCATGAATCATCCATTGAAGATGCTGATAAACTTCTTATAGTTCCAGAAGGTTCAGTGAAGAAAGCATGTTCATCCACCTCCTCTTTCAGTCCATAAACATACCTGTTCCTTCAAAAATAACAACACCACCAAAAAGAGAATCTCTCACAAACATTTTAATAAAAAAAAGGAAAGTAATCACCATCATGAACCTTTTTAGATTGGACCATTTGAACTATTCTACTTACAGAATGTTTGAGAAAACTTATACAAAAACAGCTTACATGATAAGTGTTTATGATGTAAGCCAGATTATTTAAGTTGTTTATTCAAACATTATGTGTTGGTTTAAAGAAAAGTTAATAACCTGCAATCAGTGCTGTTGTTATTGTGAGAGGAAGAACCAGTATTGTCAAGAAACAAGGGAGCACTATTGTCTTGAAATGAGAAGTTAGGCCTTGAGGATGGAGGGTTATGATAGAGGAAAGGGTGGTTAAGATGGGAAGAAGCATAAGAAGAGTGTTGAGGGTAATGGTAATTAGTGTCATGAGTTGTTGATGTTAATGCTGCAGTGTTATGATCAGAATCAAGACTACTATTTTTAGTGATTGATAAGATTGTTGAAGTAGCAGCAGGAGCATCTGTGTTTGTTGTTGTTTTCAAAACTTCCACAGGCTTTCTTGAACGGTTTTTCCCTCTATGCATGTGCCTTTCACAGTACTTTGAATCTGGATATGCTTCTTTTGAACACCTCCATTTCTTTCCATCTGTTCTTCTACACCTCCCTGGCTCTGGGTCTATTTTTCTTCCCAATCCCATTGGTAAATAGTTCCACCCAACTGCATGCATCATACCAAATTAACAAACAAACTATTTCATTCAAGAATATGTACAAAATAAGTGCATAGTGCATACTATATGGATAGAATAGTGCTTACAGTGTTGAGACTGATGAGGTGAGAGCCTTGAAGAGTCTAAGTAGCTTCTTTTGATAGTGAGTAGAAGATCAGGAGGAATGGAAATACCAGAAGCCATGTATTTGTAGATAAGAGCTTGATGTTCAAGCTCTTGCCACTGAGTTGGAGTAAAAGGATACCTGTTTCTTCCATTCATCATTGTTTTTTGTTATGAGCAGGAGAAGAGAGGAGTTGAGTGTTAAACTTAAAAGGAGGAAGAGAGTAGTAGAATAGGTATATTTATTTGAGGGACCATAGTGTTGCAGAATCTTCTGTACATGGATATGAACTAATGGTTGTGATTACAGTGCTACTGCATGCCAATGCTATTTTTCTCTTTCTATTTTCTCTCTGAACTCTTATTATGACTGCACCTCTTCTGCTGCATCTCTGGCATTTCTTGTCTCTGACATATTTACGGAAATCCATAAAATAAAGGAGAGAGAAAAAGAAAAGTTCCTAAAGACAAAAGAGGAAATAGTTATTATTAGTATTATTGATTGTATATTGAAACTATTTGAAGAGAGTTGGTAATGCTTCATCTGTCTCAGAAGTAAGATTGTACGGGTTTGAGCTTTTACTGCTACTAACTTATTTTACTTTTTCTGTTCCTTTACTTCACCTAGCCTCAGGCTCAGAACTCAGAACTCTGCCTCAGTTCAGGACAGAACACACCCCACCCCACTTATAATATTTGACCTTTTTCTATTTCTCAGATTTAGAAAATGCAGGCATCAAAAAAATATCCTCAATTCCCTTCATGTAAATATATATTTTTTATTACAAAAGTTACAGACGCATGAATAATATTTTAACTAGGGTTATTTTGTGTTGTCCTATAGCTAGTTTTTTTAAGAACACTGTCATTAAGCTAGATGAATTGAAATATGTTGTTTGTTGGGCATTCTGTTCTTTTTTTACATCAAATATCATACACAACACAACCTCAAATATCATACACAACAGCACTAATACTACATATATTAGTGATTCTTCAACAAAAAAAACTACATATATCAGTGATGTATGCGTGTTGCACACCGATAAATATCAGACTTTGGACATATCTTCAATTTAAAGGGTAGATGCTAAGTAATTTATTTTCTGATCAACACAAGGTAATGCAAGTACTAATTCAAATCAACCATGATTTTTGAACATGTTTAATTTTCTAACACTCATTCAATGTATATTATGGGTATGTGGGTGTTCAGTTCAGATAACAATTTTCAATCCAAATATTGTTTTGTACTTTAATAGTGGTTAGTGGTCAGACAGTGTGACCTTTATTGAGTCAGTGACATGGTAATGGAACTTATGTTTACCCTGGAGGTTGAAGATCATGCCTACAGAAACACTGTAAATACCAAATTTTAGCTAGACTAGACCTGTACTAATTGAATATGAAACAGCCCTCACATGCTTACATACAATAATATACCATAAAACTGCAGAAAGTGTGTTCTTTTTTCTTTTTCTTTTTTGAGGAGAAAAAGTGTGATGGTTTGAGTTGAGTTTCACAACTAGTATAAATTAATCAATTTACACCAAACATAAATAAATTAATCAATAGGGAATTGCAGAAAGCACGTGGCAACTATTTGGGTCATTTAATTTAAGCTAATTATCATGTGACCAGATGGTCACTTTCTTAACAATAGTATAACAGTGTAACAATACAACCTGAGATTGGGATTGTAACAACAAAGCAGGTGAGTAGTGGTGTTAGAGTATAGGGACCAAGTCAAAAACCAATTCAATTCAACCACATCACGAGGGGGCATAGGAGTAAATAAGAGCATATCATATCACTATTTATGCTGTTTGGTTGGTTACATTGAAACCTTTGGTTCTATTATTGTACAGTATGTTTGGCAGTATAATTATTGTGCACTCTTTAGCACAGTTTTCATCCCTTTAGAAGATCCATTTGCCAAATCTTATAAATACCTTTGTACTTGCACACCACCCTACTTCAACTGACCATAAATATGTGTACACCTGTGTCATTAATTTTCTCATACGTGGACATCTATCATTAGATTAGATTTTACATTATACTCTATCTTTTACTTTTTTAAAACTGAAATTGATATTAACGAAATGAACACATATATATTAGTAAAATATATAAACAACGAAGCACAACTAAAAAATACATATAGACAAACACGTTAATGTCCGCTTTTCGCTGGTTATCAAATAACTAGAAAGGGATTAATGTTACAAAATATTTTCATCATAATTTAGATGATTTAAATTGTTGATACATGAGAAAAAAAGTGGAAGCAACAGCTGTGTGCCCTTTCCATTATATAATGTTCCACTTTATGAAAACACAGCCTTTGGTCTCTTAAGCATGGCATGCATCTCTTTTATATTTGGCAATGGCAATCATGGACATTATCAATTAAAGTACAAACACTTAATCAAATCAACACAAAACTACCAAGTTACTGAAAACAGGGGAGCATTTAAGAAGAAAAACTGTCACAGGCAAGGACACATAAAATGTTTCCATTAATGTAACAGCCAGAAGGGAAAATTCCGTTATCTTTGCTGAAGCATTCTGGTTTTGAATAAACCACAACTGTTACATCTTGGACCACACTCTTCACTCTTCAGTCCACTCATAGACATGTTTATTGAATAGTGATCAATGATCATATCCTCAACTTGCAATTGTAATCACAAGTAAACATTAAAACACTCTCGAATGTTTGTTTCTTATTGTAATGCCAATTGGGGGGCCAGAATCTTATAATACGTGCAAATTGAAGATCTACAATGCTAGACCACCACACAAAAACAAAAAGACTCCGCATATTTTGTAGTATTTGCGTACAAAACATAATTGAGTGAGTTGAATGTGTTTTTCTGTACATCTAATATATACCTTTTTTTTTTAATCTTAGTCCCTTTGGTTCTTTTGTCGTGGTCCTTTTAGAAAAATTGTTTCCTTTGTTATTTTGTTTCTTCGAATATAGTTTTTGTTAGCTTTTATGTTATAGGTGCTACATTTTTCGTCCAACTTCTCCTATTACTAATATTCGTCGTAGAACCCGATTGAGCATGATTCTAAAAAAAATATTACAAATATTGAAACAAAGTAAAGATGACCAAAACAGATAATACATTTTATAGGGATAATTCATAAACAATATTTTTAAAGGGATTAAAACGAAAAAGTTAACCCTTCGATGTGCAGGGGAAAGTGGTCTTGGTAATTCGAGTTCAGCTCAAATGTAAGTAAAGTCTCAAAAAATTGTTTCACACAAGAATCGAACTTTGGTCCTCCCAATCACTAGTTAACTGACCTTCATTTCTAAAGAATAACCGAAATGGTATCAAACCAAATAAATATAATTTTGATATGAAGAAAAAAATTAAAAATCTTGTCATGGATAAAATAAAACGGAAAAGCTATTTTTAACTTGACAAAACCCGTGGCCAAGCATGAAGCCTCATACAATTCACTAATAATTGAAATTGACCTGATTGAACCGTAGTCTAGAAGTCTCTCCATACCTTTTAGTATTTAATTTTTATTGTGTAGTTTAGGCTTGAATATGTAATTTAAATAATTATTATTTACAGGTGCCCCAAAGGGAGAAAATTTTAACTCATTAAAAAAAAATTATACAGCACTGAACTTGCCTTCACGCTTGAAACAATACAATAATATTGACCAGAATGTTTTGCATGGCAGCCCTATTCCTTTTGTACAGAAGAGAGGACGATGTCTGTGTGTACAGAAAAAAGCTGTGTATCGACGAAAAGCTGTTTAGCACAAGGCAACAAAGTATATAAATCTGCATTAGTGATCTGAATACAACAATAATAGAACAGAAAAAGCTGTTGATTAAAGAAATATTTGTAATCTAAATGACACAACCAAGACAAACAAAATTAAGCTGATTTATGCATGCTGTGAGCCAAAAAGATTATGCGCATGTTCAATTGTCTTTGAAAGACACAATCATTTTTATGCAATTGAGATGCCTTGAAGTAGCCTTCTAGTGCATGGAAATGAAGCTTGCTAAAGGCCAATGGTTTTCATTTTTCAAGCATTGAAACAGACAAATAAATTAAAAGAAATATTGACCGATAAGCCGGTTCAACAATTGAGAAAGAAAGTCAGACCCCACAATACAAAGAGTTACAACCATTCCCAAGCCTCTGCAACAAGCTTAGGAGACCAAGCTTGTCCGAAAGGTAGTGTCCGCTTAATTTAGCGAGACAAATTTTGGCAAAAAACTGCTTACACATTACTGTAGTTGTGATCCAAGAAGATAAAAATCAGAGAAGTTTGAATAATATATTCACATACAGATGCATATTTTGGAGCTGGACTCAACAACTAGAAATCAGAGATAGTTTGCACGGATACGGGAATAATTACGTTTGAATAACTAATATATTCACATACTGTAGTTTTAAAAAACGATTACATAGTTAGCATAAATCATAATGTGAGATCAAGAAATAAACCTTCATGAAAGGCCGATCGTGATACGGGAATGAGCCAATGAAACTCTCCTTCAAAAGCAAAGATACCTAAAGGTACAAAATACCATCTCAGATCTTCACAATATAATTTGCTAAAATATGCTCTTTACAAAGCAAGTCAGTGTTTATAAATGATGGCACGCTTTAATCCAATTCTTTTCATTTACAAATTTTTAAATTATACACAAGAAGGTTTAAATCAGAAAGGCAAGTGGCATGGCAGACTTTTGGGAAGAGTCAAACATATTATGAGCTTATTGTAGACAGCCTTACTTTGCATTTCTAAGAGGCTGGCTGATGTCACAACTCAATTGTGATCCACAAGTCAAACTGCAACTACTCCAATTGCGGCAACTAGACTCCCCTACTCTATTATTTCTTACTGTTTTTAATTTATATAATTTTTCCTAATGACCATTGGATCATCTACTCGTTGATTACCGCCATAGCGTAGAGCAAAGCCGTACGTGTTAACATCATCATTAACCTAAATTTTACACTCAAGCTCATCCAACTGTATCGAAATGTAGAGTTTGTGCCATTCATATCACTGAACTTGAAAGTATCACCAATAAAATTTTATCAGCAAATTAGATGGTAAATTGTAAAGAATTTCACTCAAAAAGGACTATGCTGTTTTTTTGGTTAAATTTAGATTTATAACTTAGAACTTACTTGAATAGTACATTTACAAATTACCCAATCTACAACAGGGATTGACCAGACAGAATGCAATTGACCCTCTTTTTTGGGGGTAAATATCAAAATCCTTATGATTAAAGAGGTTATAACAATAGGAAAATATCAAAATACCTAACTTAATGTGCTTCTGAGAATATAGTACGGACCTTATCGTCATTTGATTGTACATTGGTAATTGTGTGAGAACGGATGTTATAGCAAAGAGAATCCAGATAAGACCTCAACACCGAAAGAAACCCCTTCGCAGCTCCAATCTGTAGGAACACCAAAGCTGGTAAGAACTAAAGATGAAAATATTGAGACATGTTTGATAGCAGTTAGACATGGAAACAACTGTGACAAATCAGAGATACTACTTGAATTTTTTAGAGGATGCACATGCATTCGCTATAATGATGAGCTACTAGGACACTGTATAACAAATGGCTATTGAATCACTTGATATAATACACGAAGCACATGGGTAATTAATAATGATGAATTCATTAAGGGCACACCTGCACTTCTGTGCATTCATACACTGGCCTTCTCCTTCCCAAGTAACTTTCTCCTACAAGAGCTGCGTGATAAGGGCGTAAAGAAGATATTAGCTCTTTCTGTCTTGGCAGTTGTGGTATTGTTGGTGACTTCACCTATTGCAACAATTAGAAGATAAACACGTGAAAAACATATAGTTGAAGTAGCTTAGCTCCATCTCATTCCAGTAAGGATTAATTGATTAAAGGAATGTAATCCACAAAATTGTCTAAAGATGTAATTGACAATCAAAAGAATACAAAAAGTAAAAAATCTTTACTAAAGATGTCAAGAATATAATCCACAAGCAAATGAAAAAAACAAAGAAAAATACAGTACTAAAAAATCAATGATATGTAGACTAATGTTTTCCTTCTTTCGAAACCACAGCTTTACAATTATAAAAGGAAGGAAAAGTCACACGTACTAATGCTACTTAAATTGCTTGTGAAAACATGAGTTGATTTTTGTTATCATTAAAAAAACTGCATTAAAAATACAAACCTGGTTTCTGTTGGCATCAACCACAATAACATTGGTAAACTTTGACTGGACTTCACTGGTCATGTTCTTGATACCAACCTAGAGGATTAATATTTTAGGCAATCAGAGACACCAGCAATGGTATTATCAAATATCAACTGATGGGTTACGATGAAAATATAAAACCAGTTGAATTCGAAACAAAATTAAAAATTAAAAATTCCACTAGCAAATCTAAGTTTATCTTTCAATGAATGAAAGTTAATATTAAAGTTGGATTGGCTCCAAAGAAATATAGCTTATATCAATATCTGAGTAATAACTTTTATTAAACATGTTCAAGGGAAAGCACTTAGCAATGTGCAAAGCAAAAACAACCTCCTGGACTGACTGCAAGAGTTTAAGTCGATCATATTTTTAATGGTTAAATTAAGAAGATAAGATGACTCACTATATATGGGACAGGTGCATCTAAAAACTCAAGCATGTCAGTCGGCAAAACCTGGAAGATCATGTTCTTATCAGAAATCATAAGGTGGAAAATACATATTTTAATAGCATGTATAAACTCGGTCACTTTAATATGAAGAGAAAGAACTCAAACTGTCATTAGCAGGCTTTGCCATCGATAAGGCTGGATCAGCGGAATAACTGATAAAACTGAAGCAGAAAGGATTCCCTGGTCATGAAAGAAACAATATAAACTTCAAAACAAATCAAGACAGCAAAATCATGTCTAACATGAACTATTAGTTGAAATGTCTCCCCAAGGATTGTGTGTCAAGCATACTCATCCATATTACCAAACAAGATAATCATAAACATACATACACCAGCGTCAGATTAACTAACTTGTAAAACTAGAAGATAAAAAGTTGCAAGCTATGCAAATCATGAACATGACAGCAATATGCTCATCAGATGAAAAAGAAAAAATAAAAGTCCAATTCAACTTAAATTTACGCAAAATGATTTTAGATTTGTAGAAGATCTAATATAAATTTTACATATACCCCGATTTTCGTAAGGTCTTCTTAACTCTTATAAATTTTTTACAACAGTGCATGTATGTTGGACTTTTTGTGACAGTTACAAGCAAATCTAATTGGTCAATAAAAATGGATTTTACTGCTATTTATCTTTTATTATTCCTTGGTGTATCCTTTAGTCAGTCTATCATGAAAAGTCAAAGCGAAAGCCAGGACAAGCCAACGATGAGAAGAAATAAATAAAATATAATTGCTGTTATTCCGAATACTGTGGAGACCAATCAATGAGGGAACAAGAATGCTTCCAAAGGACAAAACAATATAACCATTGACTCATATAACCCACAGCAAAGCAGAAGCCGCGTTATAAATATTTACTGTCACAATATCAGTACAAATTTAATCTGAGGTGCAACACATACCAAATTAGAGCAGGCAACAACTATCTGCTTCTCCAGCAGAATTCCTGCCAAGAATGTTAACACCTGCAGAGTTCAGAATGGACAAACAATTGGTTAAACAAGTTCGTAGTTATCAAACTCTTACACGTGAATGACACAGTCACACTTGGATCACCACTACATTTCAACTTCATGAGAAAATTACTGTGTTAAACTCATTTCTGAGATGCATAATTTTCCCTCTAATTTGGCTACAGTTGAAGTGACTAAATTAACTATTCATATCTGGTCTTCATTTTGAATACAAAAGCAATAGCTATTAGTAAATTAATATCTTAACAAATAACAGATCTCACATATAACCCAAATTTATCCAGTAAGAGAACTGTTGGAAATTCCGCCTTCATTGCAGTCTGCCCCTAACCACCTAATTGCGGAATTTGTGTTGTCTTCATTGCAGCCTCCAACACCTTCATTGTATCGGGTGTGAAGGGGTGGATTTAGTCTCACATTGCCAAAAGATATGGTAGTGTTTATAAAGCTTGGGCAGCCCTCACCTTACAAGACGGTTTTATAAAGTTGAGTTAGGCCCAACCCAAAATTCTAAGAAATACTTAACATTTTTATGCTTCACAGATCATGAGAGACAGCACTAATGGTAAAGCTAGAGCAGAAGAGCATCCACCCCAACAACATAAAAGACAAGGAAACCATATCATGGTAAACATAATGAATCCATCCATACATAAGTTCTATTTCAAAATAATGCAGCCAATCTTCCGTAGAAATAAGAAAGCATAACCCATATACTCAGAAGCTCAAGCATGATATTAACATTAGCATATGGAAAAATAACATTAGCATATAGAAAAAAAAACAGTTCTGGTTGCTGATACCAAAGCATAAAACATACATTTTCGAGTCTCAAGGTACCACATAAGCAAGCAATAGTCCATACAGATAACGAAGTTGCCTCTTCCATCGCAAGAGTGTTCTGTGCCTGAGAGAAACAAACAACAATGAAATACCAAGTTTGATGAGCATATGACTCTCAAACAGAATGCTTCCTGAAGACTCAAATCTTGAATCTAAAGTAACATAAAAGCAATCTTATCCATTCAAAAGTTACTGTGACAGCATACATCAGCTAACTCCAGACCGGTACTGCAACTTTTCAAATCAACTATTGAACCAGTACGACACAGGACTGTCCCGGCTGGTCTATGATATTCCAAGGGATGCAGGTGCTCCAAAGGATGAAATGTATGTGATGAACCCCTGGAAGGACAACCAATCCGGTAATACTTGCATATAATTTGTAGTGGTCCGTGGTCATTTTCCTGCATATTGGTAAAATACCACTAACTATAAACATTATCATCAAAGACAAAACAAATAACAAATATAGGTGTTTCTTAAACTACAAACCATGGCCCAATCAAGAATATCATTTAAGTCATTTAAATTCTCTTGGCCAGAAAAAGATGCATCTTCTGTCTCATTATCATCAATGTCACTCCTGAAATTCTTGTCTTCACAAGGTGAGGCTTGAAAACTGCATAAAGCATGTCGAAGATCCATCACTTATATGAAAGGGAAAACAATTTGAGGACAAAATGTTTCCCTATAAAGATAGGTCCAAAAACATCATAATTTTATTTGATTAAATTTAGAAAAATAATTGCAAATGAAATAAATAAGAAATGGCAATGAAAAAAGAGAACAAGTTATTCAGACAGAACGACCAAATGACTAGACAAAAACCAACAAAACAATGCAAAGGTATCGATAAAAAAGATAACTTGAATCCTTCTACACGTCTATCAGGGAAATTCCAAAAAGAAACATACGAACCTCAAAAAGGAGCGCTATTAAAGCAAGTCTGGGGTTCAAATATTTTCGTTTAAAAATCTGAGCATTTCACTCCATCAAAAACGTAAACACACTGTCTACTAGGAGAAAGATTTAGCAAACACACCAGATTTAAAGCAGCATATATATTTTTATAATAAAACTGCGCTCAAAAGCCACGGACCTGCTGGACGATTCAGAGCTTTCATACTGGCAATAACGCAGGAGAGGCAAAATAGCATTCGGTAAATTCCGATCTTCTAATTCTTTATTGGTGGCAAAAGCATGTCCATACTGATCACTGTCTTCAGAAATTGTAGGGCCAGGTTCTTCTTTTGCTGTTGTCCTATCAATTTCATGCTTGGTAAGCACAACACTGTCATAATCAATTTTCTCCTTGTAAGACTCCAACTCTCCATCAATATTTGGGTTCTCCAGATGACCACTACCATCTTCAGAGATTCTAGGGAAAGATTCTTCTTTGGCTTCTGTCCTATCAGTTTCATGCTCAGTAGGCACAACATTGTCATAATCTATTCTCTCCTTATAAGGATGCAGCTCCTCGTCAACCATTTGGTTCTCCGGGTGACCGTCACTATCTTCAGAAATTGTACTGCAAGGTTCTTCTTTGGCTTCTGCACTATCAGTTTCATGCTCGGTAGGCATAACACTGTCATGGTCTATTCTCTCCTTATAAGACTCTATCTCTCCATCTACCAGTAGGTTCTCCAGGTGACTATCACTATCTTCAGAAATTGTAAGGCCAGATTCTTCTTTGGCTGCTTCGGTATACGTTTCATGCTCAGTAGGAACAACAATGCCATTAACTGTTCTCTCCTTATGAGACTGCAGGTCTCCATCAACCATTAGGTTCACCTGGTGACCATCACTATCTTCAGAAACTGTAGGGCCAGGTTCTTTGGCTTCTCCGCTATCAGTTTCATACTCAGTGAGCACAACATTGTCATAATCTATTCCGTCCTTATAAGACTGAAGTTCTCCATCAACCATTAGGTTCTCCGGGTGACCATCACTATCTTCAGAAATTATAGGGCCAGATTCTTCTTTGGCCGTTGACAAGTCAGTTTCATACTCAGTAGGCACAACACTGTCATAATCGATTATCTCCTTAGATGACCGCGGCTCTCCATCAACTACTAGGTTCTCAGGGGGACCATCACCGACAATGTTTTCAGATGTCGATGTTCTTACTCTTGATTGAGAAATTAATGAATTTTCATGAAATCCGTGCTCTATTATTCCATCGCTCACCAAGACACTCTCTGAATTTCCCTCCGAGTTTTCTTCATCATATCTACCTTCAAAAAATTCTAAATTTGAATCTTCAACGCTCTTCGTCAGCTTCTCTAACCTTTCTTGAGTGAAGATGCTACAGACATATCAGCACAATAAAATGAGCAAAAATCATGAATCCATGACATAAACTAGCATGCCAGAAAGAAACAACTTTAAGTTCATGCATAAGAATACAATGTGGCAGCATATATAATCTATAACTCATTATTTCAGATAAATAGACAGTTAATAAACAGCATGACATTTACACGCACGCATAAAATATGACACCGTAGGGAAGAAGAAAGAAAACAACAGATAAAGCTCTTAGCCAGTATAAGCTGACTCCTATCTTAATAGACAAGACCAAGATCATGCCACAACAAACTACATTCCTGCGAAGCTTGTACCCTTTTAATTACTTTTTAACAGTATATTATTTGTTTCACCTAATCTTTGGACATCAATGAATCGGTTTTCCTACAGTAACCTATGTTGAGATGTATTTGTCGCACATGTGAATGTGCGTATTCTTCCAAGTAGGCAACTATTTAAGTTAACTTTCTATTGAACATTACTCGTCATGAGCACTTTTCAATCTCCACCCAGTTTTATAACGCATTCATTTGATGAAATGCAAAAATTCCTTCTATTTATCTCCAATTGAAACAGAAATATCTCCATATTAGTATGCTTAGCTAGCTGATTGACAATTCGATTTCACAAAATCATACATATTTCACAAAGTAGTACAGATTAATCCCAGTGAATCCTAAACACAACAGAAATGATTACTTGACACTTTTCTGTTTAATGCATACAAGGTGAACAAAACAAACCTACTGTTCACCGAGTCCTTTCAAAATTTAATGCAGTAAGTGTGCACAGATGTTGCAAATATATTCTACTTCCCACTTACATCAGATGCTCCTGATTACAAATGCCTACCTATTTAATACACCGAAGTGCAGTTCAAAAAATGGAAGCCTTGAAAGAATGCAGTAACATCTCTGAGTAGTTAATATACAACGTCTTAAAGAAGAGTGAGATGGTTGCTTGTCAGAAATCAGAGACAGCAATCCAGAGGGCTTTTGCACTAGTTCTTCAACCAAAACACAACACCCATAAAGTGTTGAATTGTCAGCACCCTATGAAGTCAAACAAATACAAAGTAACATTTGAGTCAGAAACCAGAACAATATAACAACCAAAAGAAACAAAAATATAAGATAGTGGCAGTTAATTAAAAATAATGATTGCTACGGATACCTGTAACCTGAATACAAATGACAGATCCATTTGTTTAAGGTGTTCCTGCAATATCAGACAGACTTTTAGTCGACAGTTAAAACTGTATCTAATGAAAAGGTAGTCAAGATTTAACAAAAAAGTTGATGATAAATACTTGTCATAGTTAAAGTAATATAAAGTTAGTGCTAACAAACAACCCTAAATAGTTTGTTATCCATTGACTAAGAAAGCTATAGATATGTTGATTCAGTCGGTATGTTAATAATTGGCCGATCACTTCAGGGAAGGAATTATATAATCATATACCAATCAATATTAATTAAGAAAGTATTTTGAATAAATTAATAATAATGGAAGTATAGCACTGCAAAATTTACCTGCCCGAAAAAAATTTCATTCAACTCACTCATGGAAGGGGTTCTCTCAATAGCTTGAACCTAAAAATATATTCAAGAAAAAATGAGAAGCTCCACAAAAGTTATTCACATACAAAAATAAAGAAATGTAAGACAAGACTCACAAGTAAATGACTGACTCTGCATCCTATTTACCATATATATTCATATACATTATACTTGCATTTACCTACATAAACTACTGTTAATCCCAAGAAACTAAATATGCTTATATAAGTAATGTGGTGACTATTGGTCCCCCTGATTTTTCAGTTAGTATGTTTTATTTTATTGACAATGGATACACACTCTAGGTAAATGCGCATAATTCAATATATTACACAAAACAAACACAAGTAACGTTCTCTTACTCGCCCTATTACTACATCTACTGAAATAAGCTATACTCAAGTGAGTAGAAGATCAAATTTCTAACATTGTTATCACACCCCTAGTCTTTACAGTGGACCTAGTGTCCATTTAGCTACCAAGCTAGTTGGCATCTTTACTTTTCAATCTCAAAATAAAATCACAATTCTTGAGGTCATTTATATTTTCATCGTCATCTACCTGAATAATGATGATGATAGTCATGATATAAAAATAATGTAGGACAATTAAAGTTCATTAAACATACACCTAACCTCCAAGCCTCCAGGGAAACAGAAAGAAAGAAGATCCTTGCATTTAAGAGGCAATCGTTTTTCTGGAGGATAAACAAACAAGACCTGGAAAAAATTTAACAAGCAGTGTTCATCGTTCAGATATACTTCGAGATAAAATTAATAATAAAGACAGTTATCAACAAAAGCTCGGGTGGTCATTGCAGTAAATTTGTAATAATTACCTGTATCATTGGCAATAAGAAAAATAATAAAAATGTTCAGTCTCTGCTACCCAAAATCAGTACCTGAGGTTCAATATTGGGTTCTACACGAGATTGATTCTCACAACCAAGTGCACTTCTCAATTTACCAGATCCATCAGATTTCCTATCAACAAATTGCCTATGCAGTTCCTGAACATCACAATTAGGGTGAAGTCCAACAACCACCATGCTTTCGAACATCCGCGAGGGCTCCTTCCACGACCTATGACCCTGTGAAACCAATGAGAGGGAGTGTATGAAAACAGAGTAGGGACAACATATGTTTTGGACGCTGAGACACAAAGAAAATGTATGTATCCTATAAACTGATAATGGCGTTCAAAGTAAAGAAAGTAAGAAACAATAACACAAATATAATACCTAACAGTGAAAGGGACTGAGATGAAAATTCAAGTAATAGATGCTACGGATGAACTACTAAAGGTTATGGTTATCAACTTGAAATTCGTACTGTGAATCGGAAGAACAATTTTCTGAACTGTAAATCGAATTTAATATGAATCAGGTAGATTACCGATAAAAATATCTTACTTTTTTTGTATAAACAAGTGACATAGCTAAATAATGCTTATATATCATATTAATATACAAAACTCAAATTCCAGTCACGAATAAAAGTGGCTAAATACGAATTTGACAAA
>Ga0315913_1001779_pt1 | contig 24450 bp, 13 predicted proteins | sample MpolsnodulesMG_FD_207736 | JGI IMG/M metagenome (GOLD analysis project Ga0315913, IMG submission 207736) | Medicago polymorpha root nodule microbial communities from Los Angeles, California, United States - small nodules | ecosystem: Host-associated > Plants > Roots > Nodule | place: USA...
ACCTGTATACTTGCTTGTGTTCTTTCTTCTTTTGTTCTTTACTTTATCCGCTGCACATAGACTCTGAACTCACTCAGACTCTGAACTACTTCAGACTCTGAACCTGAGGACAGTTATCCAGAACGTAAAAGAAGAAGTTTCCAAAAACACAATTCAACCCTCCTTCTTGTGGTTTTTCTCACCTTCAAGTTCATGTCGACTTTATGTTTTGCAATGACAATAAATAAAAGTCAGGGTCAATCGTTGTCTCATGTTGGAATCTATCTTCCCAAACCGGTTTTCACTCATGGACAGTTGTACATCCCTGTGTCAAGAGTCACTTCTTAAAAGGGATTGGAAATGCTTATACTGGATGAAGAAAACCGCGCATGTACTAAGACCACTAATGTTGTGTACCATGATGTTTTTCGGAATGTTTAACTGGTCGTTCCTGATGACACAAGTGGGTGTGAGTTTTTATTTTATTTTAAACTTCGTTGTGATATATATATATATATTTTTGAATAAGAAGTGGTTGTTGCTACTTGCTACCATTCTAAAAATTGCGTAAAGAAAGAGTAATGGATTGGTCATATAAAAACTACAAGTCTGCAACTAATAATTGAGATCACACTTCTTATTTCTTTATATAAAAACTAACGTCATCTATTGTTGTGCAAAGACCAGACTGAGTAATCGATTTGTTATAGGGACTAATATGTTCTATGGAGTAATATTTTTAATCCCTTTTTGACGATATTTTTGGTCTCATATACCTTCAAGTGCTGGTTTTGTGCTTTAGGTGACATCATTATAGAGACGTACACAGGCTGACGTTAATGGAATTTCTCTGGCATTGAAAAATCATGGATCAAATGCAGTAGGTGCAATGCCTTTTCTTCAGCTCAGAAATTAACACAACATGAACCACTTAGGTGTTTATCTACCAAAACTTTGGTTTTTCTATATCTAATAGAGCAGCTCCAATATTTGCATACTCAATTTAATTTTATTTATAATGTCAGTATCCTTATGTTCTTTGTCATTTTTCCTAATGTATGTCGTAAATCTTTCAGTGACCATATTATCAGCTATATGTTCAACTTCATTTTTGATACTATCGGTTATATTCCGTTTTTTCTTTGTTATGTGAAGCACCTATGTCTATGTGTATTCACATGACAGTTTTGTAGTCCCTTTTTCTAGCCTTTTCTGCTGTGTTTTTGTGGATAGGTTATTTTATAATATGTTGAGTTAAAACAAAAATAATGTTGGCCATTGCAAAAAAATTACGTATGTGATAAATAGTTGGTGTATTTGTCATTGTTTATTTTACTTATTTGTTACATGATTGAATAATTAGAAATTCATGTTGGATATAAGAGTATCTGCTATAGAAATCATGGAACTTGAAGGAAACTATATCCATGGGCATCTGGTAGAGACAATTCATTTGGTAGGGACAATTCATTGTATATGCAATGGTTGGGCTCGAGACCCCGACACCCCATGATATAGGCAGAACACCAAAAAATAAACCTATGTCTCCATGATTAATTTTAGACATCTGTGTAAAATATTCCGGCGTTAAATATTAATATTTCAACGTTACTTCCGTTAAATCATTACTGTTTAACGATACGAAATTCAAATAATTGTATACGCGTTGATAACTATATATAATATGCAATAAAAAATACGATAATTATACGTTCTATTGATATACTGAGTATAAAATAATGAATTTGCCATTTAATTAGTTTTTATGAAATGAAAAATAATAATCGTAATTCTAGCCCGTGCTTGGCACGGGTGTCCATACTAGTATATATATATATTTTAAAAGAAAATATTTTTTATGAAGTTTGGATGGTTAGGTTTATTCCAAAACTCTATACAATATTGCAAATAAAACGTTCTATCTAACATTCATTCGTTCATTAAAGGTAACTTATCTAAATTCGACCACTTTATATGGAGCCCGTTTTCAAAGTGTTAGAATTAATAAAATATTTTATTAATAATAATAAGAGCATGGTTGAACCGGATCCATATTAGACGTTCATTAAATATTAATATTGAAAAATAATAATAGATGGCCCTTATACAATAATATTTAAAAAAATAGACAACCCTTGTGTGTGTTTGGTAATAAAAAAGGGTTATGGATGTTGTTGAAAAGAATGCTCTGACGCTCTTTAGGGGGAAACTGTCAAAACTGAACATTGAAAGAATTAGGAGAGTAGCTAAAATTTGGTTAACAATTTTGGGCTCATGTCTCCTTCATATTTATGATAAAATATACACTTGCTCCCCTTTTGTGAAAAATATATTAGGGAAAATTACATCCCCCTTCCATGAGAGTGAGCACCAAGATGAAGCAAGCCCTGAGATGCATGCTTTTTGTAGATGATATAGTCATACTTGGAGAGTCGAGGGAATAATTAAATGAGAGGTTTGAGACTCGGAGAGAAGCCTTAGAAACATATGGCTTTCGCTTGAGTAGAAGCAAGACAAAGTATATGGAATGTAATTTTAGCGAAAGACGAAGCGTTTCTGCGTAGAGGTGAAAGTTGGAGATCATATCATACCAGAAGTTACACGGTTTAGCATGTGTACTGGGTTAATGGAAAATTGTGCACCTCATTTAAAAACAAATCATTAACGTTTGAGTCCCTTCAAGGACAACCATCCAAATTTCCATTTTCATTTGGAAGAAAATTATCTAGATAGAGCAAATAATAATCAAAATCATACTCTAGACTATCACATGGAAAGCATCAAAACTATTATATAGCTTCAAAACTATTTAGCCAGAGAAAATAATCAGAATCATAGTATGCATGCACTGCCACATATATTTTATTAACAAGAATAATCAGCATCATTAACAACTTTCATTTGAAATTAAGAAATTAAAAAAGAGGGCATACATCAAGAATGGCAAGCAACCAAACATTAGCGAGAGAGTTTCCCTCTTAGCTTAGGCATGTTTTATGCAATTGCAAATGCATCACCATCTTGGTAAATTTCATTGATTTCAAAAGAGGGAAACACATTCTTTCAAAAAAAAAGAAGAGGGAAACATTGACCAATTGCTTCATACTATGCTGTAAAATTGGAATAAAAATCTATAAAAGGGAAAAAATATAGGATAAAAAGAATAAAATTGCATTCAACGAATAAATGTATCCCCAAATGCTTCCCTAAAGGCACTATGTATTTCCTTTCTATGTGTCCTAAACGCTGACCTAACTGCTGATCTAAGTGCTGACTTAATGGCACTTTTTTTAATGACCCTTGAAATGAATGAATAATCCAAATTTTGATCTTCCATTACACTTCTCAAATAAAAAGAATCTTCATCTTCATCATCATAATTTTCATCTACATAAGTTGGAAGTACAACTACAAAGTCTTTGATCTGATCACAACACCTTTTCCCCAAACTTCCACTCAAATCAAGATGAATACAATCTCGCAGGACAAGAGATTCAAGAAGGGGGCAACCATCAAGAATGACATGCAACCCGACATTAGTAAGCAAGTTTCCAAACATCGAAAGATGGTGTAACTTAGGCATGGTTTTTGCAATAGCAAAAGCGTCATCATTCAACTCGATGTCTTTGCTGAACATCCTGCTAAATTTTAATGATTTCAAAAGTGGGCAACTCCGACCAATGACTTCAAGAGAGTCCTTACATAGGTTGCTAAATGAAATGTCTAGCTCCTCCAGCAGTGGAAATTTGTTTGCAACTTCACTAATTTGTATGTGCAAAATATTTCGGCATTTTGTAAGTTGCATGCGTTGTAGGTGACTTCCACTGTAAGATTTGAATAAAAAATAATGAAAAGGAAAATGATTGATAAAAAGAATAAAATACATTTTGAAAAATCAGCACTACAAAATCCATAAATATAACTGCCACCAAGTTCTTCACTTCATAAGAATGCAAAAAATATTGAAAAAAAGATGTAGCAAAGGAAAGATTGAGTTCTCGGTTCGGAAGCATACATGCTATTATGTTAAATCAAATAAAAAATGAAACGCATTACAAATCATGATCAATATGACTAAAAACTAACAGCAATAAGAGTTTGTAAACATCATTCAGCATTGTGTAGCCAACATTATAGTATTATACAGTATTAAATCATAAATAAATGAATAAGTAATTTTGCAAGACTTGAAAGTGAGCAAAAGGAAAATAATATTACCAACTAGCTATGTACTGAAGGAGATCATCAGTGCAAAAAGACACAATCTCAATGTCTTCCAAGTTACCACAGCTTTGTTCAACAGCATAATGACAAATCTTTACCAAATCCACATCAGGGGAAGTTTCATTGTTGCTCATGTGAATGGTGCGCCACATGCGAGGATCCTTGCAAATGTTCCACCAATAAGGACACACATTGCGTGCATTCGTCAAAATTTCGACCACACCAAGCCTTTGGAGAATGTTTGATGTGATGTCTCTAGGAAGCTCAAGCCAATTTGGCCCCATTGTGCTCTCCCTTTTCCTTTTCTTTGTTGATCTGAAACATGGTGCCATCTTAGGGAAATAGAGATATGATTTAATACGTGATATCAAATGTTTGGTGTTTGCATCATTCTGTGATTGGAAATAATCAACAAAAATTTTAGGTTAATTATTTCAAATCACAAAATGATGCAAATTCCCTAAAGTCATAACAAAGTGTGTTTCAAATCAAAGGTACTATAATTTTAAATCGGTATAAGGGTTAATCTTTGAATAAAGATTTTGACCATCGAAACAACAAAATTTTTAGGTTGTTAATTTACTCTAATATAGTAGTAAAACAGAGTTCATAGACTAATGCTTTCATGAGAATGAATAAAACAACAAAGAAAAAGTAAAACGAAAAAACAAACAGAGAGTGGGCGAGAAGTTGCGATCAATGTGAAAACCCTGAAAAGCAAGTTCTTCGTGGAGAACAGGAGAGCAAGATCGGTAATCTATACTACTAGACCGCCGACCAGTCACAGGTCATATGTTTTAATATATTTTACAGTAAATAAGTAATTCTTTAAAAATCCAAGTTCAATGTCAACATCATTGATTATTACAAAATTTTGAAAAATATATAAAGATACTTAGAAATATTGAAAATGGGTCGAAATATAAAAATGTAGCTTGCAATTTTTTTTGTGTTTTTGACAAAAAAAAGAAAAAGAAGTCTTTGTTTTTTTATAATTGTTACTTTGAAGGATACAACTACATCATTTAAGCGTCAATATTTGAGAGCTGACTTTCACCGCTCTTCTTCAAGCATTTGTGTCCCAATGATTATATCCCAAACTTTGTTTAAGTACTCAAGTTACATATAATAGAGCTTAAACTCACTATTATTATTAAGCACTTTATATTTCACCCCTTTTGAGCGATAATCTCTTCAACTATTTTGTCAAAATCTGGATTCAACTTATGAAATATGATAATATTATTTTTCCAAAGCACATATTTTCTTCATCCTCTCCACAAAATTTCAACCATCATCTAACAACCTTAGAAATGTGCAAAATGTACTTCTCTTTCATCTTCAATAAATTACATTTTAATAAAATTAAATATAGTACATGATTTTATTAGATAGAAAAAAATGACACATGCATGCAAACGTAATGAAATCGAAAGGAGATAGTGAAGTATAAAAATATAGAGAGCAGGAACATATAGAATATAAGGAAAGTGCACACATTTTGTTTAAAAAATCTCAGTGAAAATGAGGTAAGTTATAAGAAGAAAAACAACACAGATGACAATTGAAGTTACAATCAACACACAATAAACTCGCAGCACTAACAATGCTTCCAGTAAACATAGTGTATAGAAATCTTAAAATTTCAGGATTTTTTTTTTTTTTTGGAAGTAGACTAATTATAGGAAAATTACATTTGGGTTTGGTATCTTATAGCATCAACATACTATTAAGGACTTTACTCATTATAAGAAATTTTTTTAGTACCGATTAGAATCCAACTATATGGCATTCAATCTTGTTATAGTACAATCGTCTGCATTCCTGTTCAATTTCTAACTTGATCATTAAACCAATATACCTGCATATACATCATAAAAACAAAAGGCTTTATTGAGAAAATTGATATGGCATATACATAATCATAGAAATCTCATAGCAAATAAAAGAAAAACTATCTGTTGTCATCGTATTAAGGTCCCCCATTACAAATAAATCTAAATAGAGAACAAAATAAGAATGAGACTTGCCAATCAAAGAAAAACAATTAAAGAATTAGATGAGAGAGACCAAAATTATTGTGAAAGAAAAAGTGAGAGATGGAAGAAGAGAGAGACGGAAGAATGAGAGGAATTTATTGGCAATAATAACCGTAAGAAACTCAGAGCCAAATTTCATTGTTGAGAATCAATCACACGTTAATTGCCATTAAACCAATCATTTAATGTGTGGTGGGTATGTTAATGAAGGAAAAAATTGAGATAAAAGTGGAAGGGCAAAATTGGAATGAGATATAAAAGATGAAGGGTAGAATAGTCAAATTGGTTGTTAGGGTTGGGGATTAGGGTTTGCACTATCTTCCATTTTATAAGTAGACCATCGACCCGTGCGATGCACGGGTTATATTAACTACTCCCCCCGGTCCTTTTTATTAGAAACAAAAGTGAGAATTTTTTTGGTCCTTTTAATAAGAAATATTGACCAAGTTTCAAGTATGTTTGAAGCTAAATTTCATTTGTGCCCTTATTTATTATGAGAGAGAATATTAAAAGTAAGTAAGTTGGTGGAATAAAGAGTGATTAATTTAGGGGTATTCATGGAATTTTTTTAAATGTAGAGGTTTATTAAATGAAGATGACTATTTTCAATGTATTTCTTTAATAGTCATCTTCATGGAACTCTACTAGTATGTATTCCTTTTTTAGTATGATATTGTATGATTCTAGTATCTCATGATATTGATGTTATTCTTGATTTATATGTTTTTAATCTTATGGATTTGAATTGTTATTGAAAAATACCTTTTGAATCTAGGTTAGAACAATGTCTATTGAACTCTAAATTCTAGAAATAGATTTACGTTTGATATTCACATAAAGTATTGAATCTTAATGCTATCCTATCGGTAAATAGGTTGAGACATCGTTGATTGACCGATATGATTGAACTCTCAAGCTTATTTAGACATGAATAATGTTTGCCGAGCAATACGTGAAAATATCGTGATAACTAGAATGTGCAATATTAATCATGATAATACATATAAGTTAGGTTGATGAAGTTTAATCCCAGCATATTCATTTCCCTGTTTACTCCTGTCCCATTTACAATTTATAGTCTGCTAGCTTACGATACAAAACACTTGATAATTCTATAACTTAGAACAATATTGATTGTTGAACGGCTTAAATATCGCACCAGTCCCTGTGGAGACGATACACAAAAATACTTACTTCTGACACTACATTAACATGCCTAATAATTTATCAGTTTTGTGGAAGCCGTTAGGTCAATGGAAATTGATATCTCTTGGTTTAAGCTCATGGGAATTCCACAAAAATAATAGAGACAAAGAACCCTGCTTGAAATTGCTAGTGTCGTGGGAACTCCCCTTTCCAATGATCAGGTACAAGAAATCGAACCTTTGCTCACTATTCAAGAATTATAGTGTCTATGGATATATAAAGTATAATGTTTTATGATATCATGGTTGAGAGGGAAGGATTTGCATTGAATCTGGAGGTAGACTATGAGAAATTACCCGATTTCCATCACAACTGAAAGATTTTTGCTCATAACCTATCTAAGTGTCATCGTATTCAACTTGTGGTCGAGAACAAAAAAATATTGAAAGAATATGAGGGAAAGAAGAAAGTTATTGAGAGGGAACCAATCAAGAAAGTTGGTCCAAAGTTCATTGCAAAACATGCAATGGAAAAATCAATTCCATCGTTGGAGGAACCTAATAATCGAAATAAAGCATCCACATCATTCAACTTTGCTTGTGAGAATGTGACTGATAACATAGCTTAGGGTTTTCTTGACAAGTTTTTTCAGCCAGTGTGGCAACCTGTTGATGCCAACGATCCGGTGGTGCATGATCTAACTAGTGCAGAAAATATTCCAAACGAAAACTCTATTGCAGATAAACAGATTTCATATGCCACTCTCGAGAATGGTACAACAGATAATATTGATTTCAAAACAAAAGGATAGACATGAAGAACATATAGGAAATATATTACAGAACATAAACCCTTTTATCAAAATCACATTTCTATTCCTAATATCTGCTAGAACTTGAAGAATTCCAAATGGACAAGTAGTACTATCTTTTTAAGACTCCAAACGGATTATTTCAATACGCTGCTGTATCCATGCAGATATTTCTGGGAATACAGATAATTGGAAACGGATTACTACTCCAAACATAATTCTTTTTAAGATTTCTATTTCAATAAAAGTTAACTTCATTTACTTGTTAACAAAACCTTTGAAATTGTTCAACCAATAATCCCAATTTCTTTACTATCTACAAAATTTCTTAGAAGTAAATTTGTTTAGCAGTATCGCAGGGTAAAACACATAACTATCATACAATCAACCCATTACACTATAAATATAGAGTAATCAAGTAGTACTATCTACCCAGACATTTTTTCAACAACCTGTGTTAGAAGATATAATAGTAAAATATATCTTTAATCTTTATTTTATTTGCTTAATTTTTCTAAAATTAATAAAAAATAGTATCATATAGTCAACTGAAGTGATGGCGAAAACTTATATACTACATGATCACCTTAGTGCAAGAAATCATTTTGCAGAAAAACATGCTGGAATTGAGAAAGTTACCAAGTATAACCTTTTCAAACTAGAGCATAAACAAAAAACCACATTTGGTAACCGGTACCGAGAATAATCATACCTGAGACCTCGAGATAATCAAAATCTAAGGTCTCAATCCAACACCACTAGGCTAACACAAGTGGGCTATTGGAAAATTTAAGCACACCTCATTTAAAAACAAATCATTAACGTTTGAGTCTCTTCAAGGACAACCAAGCAAATTTCCATTTTCATTTGGAAGAAAATTATCTAGATAGAGCAAATAATAATCAAAATCATACTCTAGATTGTCATATAAACTCTAGATTGTGATCATAACAACTGTTATCAGCATCAAAATCATACTCTAGACTATCACATAGAATGCATCAAAACTATTATATAGCATCAAAACTATTATATAGCATCAAAACTATTTAGCAAGAGAAAATACACAGAATCATAGTATGTAATGCATGCACTGCCACTTAGATTTTATTAACAAGAATAATCATCATCATAACAACTTTCATTTAAAATTAAGAAATTAAAGAAGAGGGCATGCATCAAGAATGGCAAGCAAACCAACATTAGTGAGAGAGTTTCCAATCATAAGATGACGTAGCATAGGCATTTTTTTGCAATAGCAAATGCATCACCATCTTGCTCAATTTCATTGATTTCAAAAGAGGGAAACATTGACCAATGGCTTCATACTGTGCTGTAAAATTGGAATAAAAATTTATAGAAGGGAAAAAATATAGGATGAAAAGAATAAAATTCCATTCAACGAATCAACACCACAAAATAGAAAACTATAATAAACACAAGCTAGATGCTACATGTGTTTTTTTTACAAGGTAAGTGCTACTTAAAATACTTGCTAAATAATGTTTCCCCTAATGCTTCCCTGAAGGCACTATGTAATTCCTTTCCATGTGTCCTAAACGCTGACCTAACTGCTGAATTAATGGTACCTTTTTGAATGACCTTTAGTAGATAACCCAAATTTTGATCTTCCATTAGACTTCTCAAATAAAAAGAATCGTCATCTTCATCATCAGAATTTTCATCTACACAAGTTGGAAGTACAAAGTCTTTGATCTGATCACGACACCTTTTCCCCAAACTTCCACTCAAATCAAGATGATTACAATCTAGCAGGACAAGAGATTCAAGAAGGGGGCAACCATCAAGAATGGCATGCAACCCGAAATTAGTAAGCAAGTTTCCAAACATTGAAAGATGACGTAGCTTAGGCATGGTTTTTGCAATAGCAAAAGCATCATCATTCAATTCGATGTCTTCGCAGAACATTCTGCTAAATTTTAATGATTTCAAAAGTGGGCAACTCCGACCAATGACTTCAAGAGAATCCTTAGATAGGTTGCTAAATGAAATGTCTAGCTCCTCTAGCAGTGGAAATTTGTTTGCAACTTCACTAATTTGTTTGTGCAAAATATTTCGGCATTTTATGAGTTGCATGCGTCGTAGGTGACTTCCACTGTAAGATTTGAATAAAAAATAATGTAAGAGAAAATGATTGATAAAAAGATCAAAATACATTTTGAAAAATCAGCACTACAAAATACATAAATATAACTGCCAGCTAAGTTCTTCATTTCATAAGAATGCAAAAAATATTGAAAAAAAGATGTAGCAAAAGAAAGATTTGAGTTCTTGGTTCAGATGCATACATGCTATTATGTTAAATCAAATAAAAAATAAAACGCATTACAAATCATATGACTAAAAACTAACAGCAACAAGAGTTTGTAAACAACATTCAGCATTGTGCAGCCATCATTAAACAGTATTAAATCATAAATAAATGAATAAGTAATTTTGCAAGACTTGAAAGTGAGCAAAAGGAAAATAATATTACCAACTAGCTATGTACTGAAGGAGATCATCAGTACAAAAAGACTCAATCTCAATGTCTTCCAAGTGACCGCAGCTTTGTTCAACAGCATAACGACAAATCATTACCAAATCCACATCAGGAGAAGTTTCATTGTTGCTCATGTGAATGGTGCGCCACATGAGAGGATCCTTGCAAATGTTCCACCAATAAGGACACACATTGCTTGCATTCTTCAGAATTTCAACTGGACCAAGCCTTTGGAGAATATTTGATGTGATGTCTCTAGGAAGCTCAAGCCAATTTGGCCCCATTGTGCTCTCCCTTTTCCTTTTCTTTGTTGATCTGAAACATGATGCCATCTTACAGATAAGACAAATAAACTTTAGGTACATAGAAAGGTAACAAAAAAGGAAGAAAGGGAAACAGTGATATGATATAATACGCGATATCAAATATTTGGTATTTGCATCATTCTGTGATTTGAAACAATCAACAAAAAGAATAATACTATTAGGGTTTTTCTATCATGTGCAATATTAAACATGTTAGACAGACCCATACTATTATCCTCAATCAACACAATTTTTTCAATATCGATAATTCAGATGCTATATGTTCTGTAATTGCTAAGCTTGTAAAATATACAACCCTAAAGTCATAACAAAGTGTGTTTCAAATCAAAGGTACTATAATTTTAAATCGGTATAAGGGTTAATCTTTGAATAAAGATTTTGACCATCGAAACAACAAAAATTTGAGGTTGTTTACTCTAATTTAGTAATAAAACAGATTTTATAGACTAATGATTTCATGAGAATGAATAAAAAAACAAAGAAAAGGTAAAAAGAAAAGGCAACCAGAGAGTAGATGAGAAGTTGCGAACCCTGCGAAAACCGTGGAGAACAGGAGAATGAGATCGGTAATCTATATTATACACACATGGTTTTGAGCAGTGTTTCTCGTTTTTTTGTTTCTCGGTTTTGAGCGGTGTTTCTCGTTTTGATCAACTTTCTAGCTTCTAATTCTATCTTTAAACAAATTTGCCTATAAATATTATTGCTTTTAATTTCATTTAAAAATATAAAAATTTATACATTTTTTTAGGGAATAATTTATGCTATAATATTTTTTCGTTGAAAAAGATAAGTATAGTTTGTTACAATATGAAAATGCAAAAGATCTATATATTTATTATATTTTTTATGGGATACATTTATTATATTTAAAATTACAATAAAACCTAGCTGAACAAGTAATTTATACGCATTAACGCAATAAAAAAACAAATAATTTATACGCATTAGCGCAATAAAAAAAATTGATAGACAAGAACGGAGTGTCAGTCTGAACGATAGTGAGAAAGAATGTTTGAATAAAACCTAGTTGGATGGGGAAGGCCAACGAATATGTCTCAAACCTAACAAAATAAAAGAATATTTATTGAAAATGCTCTTTAGGCACCTATGGTTTGCTCAAAGCACATCAAATTGACAAAAATACCTCTAACAACAATTAATTAATTACCATTCACAGGTAAATGATAGTTATTTGTCGTTCGCTTCCAAATGACACTCAATATTCTGTTCCAGTCCTGATGATATATCAAACCTGTTGGGTAACATTGTATGTAGATCGGCTCAGATGAAAACGTTATGTTCACGCATATAAATCACTACAAGGAAGATGATATTAGAACCATGTTCTCTATATTTGGTCAATATATAGTACGAAGAGACTGATCGAGTTAGACGCTTCAAATTCCTTCGTGGGATCTGTTTATGATATTAGTTCGTTAAAGATTGATTTGGCCTAGGACATAAGAAGAAATCAGGGCTTGCATGAAGAAACTAGAGGAAGTTTGGTTGCTGATCCATATATAGTCTTGTTTGTGTAGAATTATGTAGTTGCAATTATTATTGTTGTTATTGTTAAAATTATGTTGAATTATGTTGTTGAAATTGTCGTGGTTGAATTACGTTTTTGTTGCTAGTTAGGTAAAATCCGATTTAATGGCAGATATTTCTCTTTTCAGTGTTCTGAACACATTCAAATTATATAATCTGAAATAACCAAAAACCGTGATGGATGATTATGTAATCCGAGCGAGGGTAAAATAAGGATTTTATAGGGTGTGCAAGAGGTGTGGAGGATGTAAAAGAAAAATCCTTTATTTTTTCATCGTTTAAAAGACCAACAACCTTTATTAAAAGTTTTTTTTAATGTCTTCATGAGCTTAGCTCAGTAGGTAGGGACAATGCATAAAATATGCAAGATCCGGCCGGCCACCACTAAAAAAAATGTTTTTTTTTAATGTTTAATTATTATTTTTGGTCTATTTATAATTTTGGTCCATGAAAATATTTGATATTTTGATTTTAGTTTTTATAATTTTTTGTTTGTTTTTTACAACTGCAATTTAAAGAAACTATTAATTTGATCCCTCAATAGATTTTAAGTATGACAATCAAGTTGGGAGGCCTCCTCCACCATGCATTCGTTCTTCTCAATTTAATTGAAATTCGAGTCCCTCAATAGATTGCTTTTCCAAATTGGGATTGAGTTTTAACAAACTTGGACATTGCTACGTGAGATTTACTTTTTTTAAAGAAATGTGCTACTTAATAAAGGTTAAACTGCTAAATTGTAAAAATGATTCTCTTCATGTCCACAATCTAATAAAAAAGTATCACATTTGTACAATTTTGTAAATTAAAGGACTGTTTTGAAACAAAAAAATAAAAGAGGAAGTAAATCAGTGACAGATGCAGTTTGGGTTATAGAAATTGTTTCAGTTGATCAATTGCTTGTTGAGCTTACACAATGCCGGCTGAGGTAGTTCAAAGCTTGGCACACCGAAATCTTTGAGAAAAAAGGACAACACATTGATTAGACAAACAGAAGGACATTCATTCAAGAATATCCTTTCCTTTTCTCATTCATAAATAAATTCAGCCACTTTATCATAATATTATCATCATCTAAGAAGGAAGATGATACCCATATTTGTTAGCTCTGATACCATGTTGACATTTGAAAACATGATGAAATAAAACTTAAGTGATTGAATATTCATGAGTTATTTCATTTATTACTAGAAGAGAAATTTAGTTGATGGTAACTAACTTTTTATTTTACATAACAAGATTAACCAACAATCATAGTCTCCTTTAATCAAATTCTCCCATTTCAATTTTCGTTATACTTTGAAAATAAAAATAATAATCTTCATTTTCATCATCGCAACTTTCATATACGTCGGTTGGAAGTACTAAGTCTTTGATCTGATCACGACAACTTTTCTCCAAATTTCCACTCAAATCAACATGAAAACATTTGCGTAAGTCAAGAGATTCAAGAAGAGGGCATCCATCAAGAATGTCTTGCAGTCCGTTATTAATGAGCAAGTTTCCAATCATCGAAAGATGGCGAAGCTTAGGCATGGTTTTTGCAATAGCAAATGCATCCTCATTCAACTGGATGAATTTGAAGAACATCCTACTAAATTTCAGTGATTTCAAAAGTGAGCAACTCCGACCAATGACTTCAAGAGAATCATTAGATAAGTTGCTAAATGAAATGTCAAGCTCCTCTAGCAGTGGAAATTTGTCTGCAACTTCACTAAAGTGTCCGTGCGAAATATTCCGGCATTTTGTAAGTTGTATGCGTCGTAGGTGACTTCCACTGTAAGATTTGAATAAAAAAATCATGAAGGGAAAAATGATTGATTAAAAGAATAAAATAAACTTGAAAACTCAGAACCGCAAAATACATAAAATATAACTGCCAACCATTTCTTCACTTCAAAAGGATGCATCAAATATTGCAAAAGAGGTTCCCAAAAGAAAGATTGAGTTCTCATATGCATACATACCATATATGTTGTAGTTAAATAGAAAAGAGAAAGAAACACATCACCAGTGAGAAAAAATATATTAACTGCGGTGCATGAGATACAATAGGCTAAAGAATAAGCAAGTAACAAGACTTTGTACGAAATCATTCATTATTATAGCAACAATTATTCAACAAAACATCATAAATAAATGAATCAGTACGTAATTTCGCAAGACTTAAAATTCTAAGCCAGCAAAAGGAAAATAATATTACCAGCTAGATATGGTCTGAAGGAGATCGTCAGTGCAAAAAGACACAATCTCAATGTCTTCCAAGTGACCACAACTTCGTTCAACAGCATAACGACAAATCTCTACCAAATCCATAGTATTGTACGGATAACGGTCATTGTCTCTCATATAAATGGCGCGCCACATGAGAGGATCCTTGCAAATGTTCCACCATAGGGGACACACTTGACATGCACTTGTCACAATCTCGATGGTACCAAGCCTTTGAAGAATGTTTGTTGTGATGTCTATAGGAAGTTCAAGCCAATTTGGCCCCATTGTCCTCTGCTCTTTTTTGTTGCTCTCCCCACGGTGCCATCATAGGAACTAGACGACAAGTGGTTGAGAATGGAGAACCTGAAGAGAAAAGGAGTAAAATCGAGATTGAGAAAGAAAGTGTAAAAATAAAATTAATCATACGCAATGCATTTAATTGCAGCAGTTGAATATTGAAATTATGTTTGTATCTGCAGGTGAAATCACAAGCTATACATCTGTAATTGTGGAATGGTGGTTGAAAATTGAAAGAATGTTAGTTTTACATAACTAATATAATATCAGGAATGCTATATGCAGCGACAATTTTTATAACGAAATCTTCAGGAATTGTATTCTATCCAATTAAATAAGAGACTGACCGGCAAACATGGGGTGGTGGGTAGGGTGGAAATGGGTTAGGTCGGGCCGGGCTTAGTAAGGCCTAAGCCTGGCCTACTTCAAAAATTATAGGCATGAGCCTGACCTATTACCCGTCATAGGCTTATTTTCAAGTCTGGTCTGACCTTTTTAAAGGCCTGATGAAGCCTAAAAGCATATTTAAAAGCCTATTTTACACTATGGCCTAACAACATCTATAAGACTACCACTAAATAGGCTAAAACTTATGAAGGCCTAAAACATACAAATATGACTTATACTAAATAACAAATACTTACGAAGGGCTAATCACACCAATATACCTACTACTAAATAGCCAAATCATATGAAAGCTTGAGTTTATAAAAAAAGTATCAACATTATCAATAATGAAAGGTACATTATATATAAAAAGCTTAATAGGCCGGCCCGACAAACTTAATAGGCTTTTTTGTAAGCCTTAGCCTAGCCTAATTAAGTAAATAGGCTTTATGAAAAGCTTGAGCCTGCCCTTTTTATTAAACGAGCTGGGCTGAGCTAGGCTTTAAATAGGCTAGGCCGTAGGCCCCTGTCGAACGGTCTGGCCTGTTTCCACCCCTAGTGGAGGGGTATAGTTGAGGCTGGATTTTCAACTTTGTAGCACTAAAATTACTTCGTGGTGTTCTCGCGATTTGTTTTGTCGCTGAATTCAGCATTTTCCATATAATATATAGGGTTAATAGTGATTTACCCCTGGAATATTTTTTTTAGATTTCATCCTTGTAATTTAAATTTTTTTTTTGGTTTTGGACCTTGATGATATCAAATTACAAAATTTATGGTACTTTCACCCATGTAATTTGAGCAAATTTTGGTTCACCCCCTGCCATATCATCGATTTTGTACGGTCAAATTCATGAAGAAATCTATTATTTTGGGGCAGAATAAAATAACAAGGCATTCTTATCTGTGTAAGATGAAAATCATGCTGAAGAATATTTATTTCTTCAACCATTCTTTATACTCATATCAACGATACTGGTAATGCTTTGTTTGTGATTTGTGATTCAAGGACATATTATGGGATTATTATGGGATATTTTGAAATATGAGGGGTGTTAGAAGGAAAAAAGTAAAGCGCAGGAAAGAAATTAGGGTTGGAGCACATGGATCATCAGTAGATGTAAAACTAGATAACAACAACCAAAGCTAGAATTTAATAGCCAGGAAGGAAAACAATGGTCAAGACCATGAGAGAAAGATCACGTTCTTGGAGGTTTCTTGGAGAAGTCGTTTTTTTATTTTTATTTTATACAATCCCAATTTAAAAGAGTGCAGTTTTTAAGCAAAGGTTAATTTCGTCATTTTTGGGGACCTAAAGAGATATGGAGGGGGCCTAAAAAGTAACCTTCATCTTAAATTGGTAGCCGGTTTTTTGTTTTTGGGCCTCGATGGGCCCAATTAATTTTTAAGAAAGTTGGTCTTGGTTTTTAGAAATAGAGAAATTTGGTTATTAGGTCAATTTTAAACACTTTATTTTTATGAAGACCCTAGTTGTAACTCAAGCATCGCAATATCTTATTTATCATGTTAAATATGATAAATATTACAAATAAATTTTCTTGATGCAGTCAAAAAAATTGGCCTCCTTGTTTGAATTGGAAGTTACTGCCTTGAAGTAAATTTGCAAAAGGGTATGAAGTTGAAAATTGTGGAAGAGCTATTTATAATTTTAGTTCCTAAAATTTGAGCAAACTTTTATTTTGGCCCCTAAATTTTTTTAGAGTTTATCCCGAACATTGCACATTCCATTCATTTTTGCCCTCCCAATCACTCAAAAATTGTTGACTTTGACAGAATTTTGCCGTGTCCATTGCTATGTGGATTTTCAGGGGTAAAATCAAAGTATAGTCAAATGTTTGGCAGGAACCTAAATAAAAATGGGGAAAAAATTTGTCTTCATCTCTTTAATCAATGTTTATCCATCTTTATCACTTCAATTTAATATTCACTTATCTTTTATCTAAAATCTAAAGAAATTTTTCACCAAACACATTCATTAATTCAAAGGATTAAGCATCATAATGAAAATGAAATTTTAATCAATGATCAAAAGATTAAATATTGAAGGAAAAGGTAAAGAATTATAAAAATGAAATAAGCATGAATTTAAAATGTTACAAATCGCATGATAAAAGAGATGAAGATGAAAAATATATTGGAACAAAATTAGTTTCTATAATTCATCTAGAGTTTTGATGATAACAAAGTATTAAAGAATAATTAGATATGCTAATATATGTTCAAGTGTGCAAGGTCATAGATTAAAATTTAATAAGGTCTGAACATCTATAAGAGCATCAGAAGCACAAAGAGAAGCTAAAAGACTATGATAGAAGATCGTAAGAAAGGTCAATCAGAAGTCAACGTCTTGGATCAGAAGAAACAAAGCTACTCAGAAGTTGAAGAACTTTATAAGACTCTAAAGAGCATCAAACTCTGGAGAACAAAAGATTCTGAGGGACCAAGAAGCCACGTCAGATTTGTCCTCTTTTGTAGTTGACAGTTTTCCCTATCAAGACTCTGAGTTTGTCTTCTTCTTACCACATATAGAAACAAACAAAGAACTTCAAGGACACGGAGAATGAACGGATAATTCCAGTTCAGCAAAGGGATTTCAAATGTCTAATCAACGACATTATCCATATCAGACAATGGCCCAACGTCCTTCATCTGAAACTTCTCAGCGACTCTTAATGCACTGGCACTCCTCTTCAACGTCTCTCAAATCCTTGACTATATAAGGAGTTGAAGACTTGAAGAACAATAACAAAACTCTGCTATTTTAACTGTGCTATTACTCTGTCAATTCAAAAAACGCATAGAACACTTAAGAATTTCTTATCAAAGTTTGTATCTTTGAAATTCTAAGCTTAAGAGTCTGTTCAGTTTTATATTGTTTACACCTCTAATTATATATTAGTGACAAATTTTTTTCCTCCCTAAAATCCGTCTCTAATTCACGTTTTTCTATCTTGCATATAGATTTATATTAAACAATTGTTTGCTATGCAAAACATAAAATGTGGGTATCAAAGGAAGGAAATGGAGGCGTGTTGGTTTAGCAAGGAGCTGTAAAACCTTACCTTAGACATTAGTAATAAATCATGACCATTAATTATTATTTAAATCATATGCTAAGATGTGGAGGAGGAATTGAGAAAGAAATATGAATGACTGACGTGATATATGTGATAAGTCAATGAAGTGATAAAAAGATGGATATAAAGATAAAATAAGGTATTGAATGAGTGTATGAGAGTTTATAGAGGTAATCTTCTATTGTCACAAGACCATATGTATAGTGTTTAGGCACATACAAAGAGACATTTTTTCTAATAATAAAAAATAAAATAAACATTTTGAAGACAAGTGCGTCATTGTGTGTGCGCCTAAATACTATATATTTGGTCTTGTGATCAAGTAAGTATTTTTAAAGTTTATAATGTTCGAATATCATGACCGTAAAACAATGAACAAAAGAGTGGCTCATCGGACAAGCCACCAACTATTGTAACTATAGAATTTAAATATAAACATTAAAACGTTAAGGAATAAGTTTTTTTAGAGACGTTAATGGAGTAAGTTAACATCATGCACCTACTTGAATTTTACTAAAAAAAACTATTTCTTGTTTTCCAAAACAGTTTTAACGTATGGATAGGATTGTAATTATAACTTTATTATACTTTTAAAAGTCAGAAAAATCTCGTTTTTTCTTTTAGGGAAAAAATATCTCGTTTTTCTTGCTCTCGCTATTTGCCGTTTTTGACAATTGAGACACAACCAAAGTCCTGATACCGGTTCAAATTGAACTCTCCCTTTTCACCTTCTTCAAAAATCCAAGACTTTTTATGATACCTCCTCCCCTTTGGAAATAATTAAAATCAATAGAGGTATGACTAATCATAACAAAAACCTTGATCATTCAATTACTTCAATTAGAGGGAGTTCAGTTTGTGATTTGGAGGAATAAATTATGGAGAAAATTTGCCACTTTAATTTTAGTGTGATTTCTGGAAGAAAAAAAATCTTTGACGGTGATGATGGCTTGGGCTGGACAAACAGATTGTACAAATATATCGACGAGGAAAAAAAAATCTTGGAATGATGTATCAGAAAATTTTAAAAAAGAGTAATCATAATTGTACGATTAATAGGTGGCAACTTTTGTGATTTCCCTTCTTTTGTCTCTTTTTATTAAGAATATAACTTGTCTACGAGAGATGTCTAAAAGTTATCACAAAATTGTTGTACAAATATCATTTTTTATAAAAAAACATATATACATAAACTCAAATGTTGAATGAGTGTTGGAAAACATTAAATGTTAATGAAAAATAATATTTGTACAACTATTTTGGTATAACTTTTTGGACAACTCTCTTATACTCTCATTGTGTTTTTACTCTTTTGTTTCTCTCTATTGTTTTTTACTAGTAAGAATCATTGTGTTCTTACTCTCTTTCCTTTTCTCTCTATATTATTTTTTACTAGTAAGAAGAGAGAGAGAAAATTATTTCAAAAGTTGTCACAAAATAGTTGTACAAATATCATTACTCATGTCAATATATCATTGTTGTTTTAAAAATGAACTAGTAAAAGACCCGTGCTTTCACACGCGTCACGTAACATTGTGATAATTATATAAAAAATAATTAAATTGTTAATATTGTAGAATGTTTATAGATATTAAATGAAATTATGAGTATTAATGTAAGGTTTCTATTAAATAATTTTCTCTTATATATACAAAAATTTGTTAAATAGTTAAGTCACACCAGTTATGGATTTTATTTGCTTATATATAGAAAATTCATATGATAAAATTTTGAAAACTCATGACTATTTTCAAAATCAAAATTAATGTAGTGTTTCTATTATAAATAACTTTTTATTTTATATGCAAAAGATTGTTCAATGTTTGCACCGCACCCGTTGCACATTTTATGTACTTATATCTACATAAACAAATTTTATATACATATATGACAAAATCGATATGATAAAATTTTAAAAACTCATAACTATTTTCAAAAACAAAATTAATGTAGTGTTTCTATTAAATAAATTTTTATTTTATATGCAAAACATGTTCAATGTTTGCATCACACTCGTTGCAGATTTTAGGTACTTATATATGCATAAACAAATTTTTATACACATATTTGAGAAAGTCAATATGATAAAATTTTGAAAACTCATGACTATTTTCAAAATATCAACATTAATGTAGTGTGTTTATTAAATAAATTTTTATTTTATATTTAAAACACCGTTAAATATTTAAACCACATTCATTGAGGATTTTATATGCTTATATATGCAGAAGAAATTTTTTATGTATTGATATGATAAAGTTGATATGATAAAATATTGGAAACTCATGATTATTTTCAATATATAAATATCAATGTAGTGTTTCTATTAAATTACTTTTTATTTTATATGCAAAACATCATTCAATGTTTGTTGAACGATTATAAAATCAAGGAGATCATGAGTTTTAATAAGAACAATTATGAAATTTATATGTACTTTGATTTTTATATATTGTTAGTAGATGCGACTATTATCTAAAATTAATTTTTTAAAAAGCAAATAAATTAGTTCCATAGTTATCCGTGGAAATATAAATTAGTTTCATAGTTATCCGTGGAAATTGGTTACACTTGTGATTGAACATTATCCGTTATAATTTTTTTTAAAACAAATAAATTAAATTTTGCAAAATGACCATTATGCACATAAAATTAAGGAGATCATAAGTTTAATAAGGATGATTGTTTCTCAAAAAAAAAAAAAAGATGATTGTGAAATTTTGTTGTACTTCGATTTTTATATATTGTTATTGTTATTGTTAGTAGATTAAAGGTATTTACACATATGTACATGGGTGTTTTAGAGCACCTACAATTATCATTTTTTTTTTTTACCATAATATTAGTGGATTCTCCCTCTTAACCAGATTTTTTCCATAAACATGAAAAAAAAATTGAACTCTAGCCACATGTTTAAGAGGCACGAATCTCTTATTACTTTCCATAAACATGAGATAAGAATCAAACTCTAGCTACATGTTAAGAGGCATAAATCTCTTAGTACCTATACCAATCTAATTATTGGTTCATCTAATATTAGTGGATTCTCCCTCTTAACCAGATTTTTTCCATAAACATGAAAAAAAAATTGAACTCTAGCCACATGTTTAAGAGGCACGAATCTCTTATTACTTTCCATAAACATGAGATAAGAATCAAACTCTAGCTACATGTTAAGAGGCATAAATCTCTTATTACCTATACCAATCTAATTATTGGTTCATCTACAATTATGATTAGTTGAAGAATATTTTATATTTTTATAAATATTATTTCTATTCATCAAGTGTCATAATAGTATTTGTTAGCATTTTCCATTTGAGGTCTTTGTTTGAGAGAGCTTCTTTTGATTGAAGTTTTTTTTAGGCAAAATTAAAATTGATATCGTGTATGTCAGAAGCTGTATAAAATACACCTCGAGTTGGAGTCTTTTTCTCATCATCATCATCCCATATTTCCATGTCAGAAAAACATTAATAAAATAGAAAAATTATTTTCACAATCCAAAATCTTATAACACCATTTTCTTTTTTATATAATTGTCAATTTAATAATAATTTTTTCTTTCTCTTATAGTTAAATTAACACTTTTTATGTATCTTTATATGGTTATTTCAAAAATTGTCATATTTTAGTTGTTTAAATATAACTCACTGATGTTAATAGAAAATCAAAATTGTATATTATTCAAGGCTCGAAAAATCATTTGTGCCAGAGCTTTTAAGTGAAAAAAGAAAGAAAGGTCTCTTAATAATCTAGAGTTTGGTCAGATGGTAAATAAAGTCTGACCAAGAATTATTCCTTTTAGGAATCAAACTTGAATTTTTTCAAACAATTTATCATTAGTGAAGTTCATCAACCCCTTGGACTTGATCATATGATTAAAAAAAAAAAACCTTAGGTGTTGTTAAATGGACAATGATTCAAGCAGAATAGACAATGACGGAACCAGAATCCAAATCATCATCACAATTGTTATATTCAACTATGGCAATATAAAAATATACACACTCAGAATATAAGGAAACGATAACAAGTTGAATTGAAGACTGCCACTCCAATAATATCCCATGAGTTCACCATTTATTCTATATCAAGTGAGACTTTCACAACTATTTTTGTTCATTTTCTTGGTATTATCAACCAATAAAACTAAGTTCAATCACATGTGTGAAAGGAAAACTAAAACTGAACAGAAAGAGTGAGAAAGTTGTTGTAAAATAATTACGTAGAATCATCTCAAGTATTAATAACAAATAATTATAGCTAAAAATGTATTAATAACAAATAATTATAGCTAAAAATGAATTAGAGAATAAGTGAAATTTATTGAATTTGGTTGCCGAGACAGCTCAATCAAAATCTTTACAAATCAATTGGAGGAAACCTGCAAAACAATACACTGTTAAGTAACCTGAGGCATGACATAGTCACTGTCCTTGAGGATTTTATCCGCCTCATAAGCGCATATCCTCCTAGGATACAACAGTTCTTCCCCGTTATGAATCATAACCAGAGGTGACAGAACACCTCAAATTTATCTCAAAGATATCAGGAGATGTAACCCAGAAACTCAATATTTTGGATGAGGGAAAATAATTTGTTGTATGTAGATAAATATGAAGTGAGGGAGTATGTATGTACTATATGCAGGTTGATAGTTTTCTGTACTGTTATTCCATGCATTCCATCAGTATATGTATATACTTGTTTTCCTTTGACTAACGATAATAATAGGAACATGTGGTCAAAAATGAATAAAATGAGTACCTCTTAATAATGATGAGTCATAGAGATATTTAGGGGGATATTGGAACCAATTAATAAATAAAAATAAAGTAATAATTCTAATTTAAATTGTTTTCTAGTAATAAGAAAAACTTTTTAAATATTTAATAAATAAAAAATACAACAATCCCCCACATATTTCAAAAGTTTAAAATTAAAGGACGAAAAAAAATTATGGATAAACATTGTAGATGTAATGCATCGGAACGGTATAGCAAGCTATGGAACCCGTCCTAGACAAATAAGACTTAACACACAATGAATTGTTTTAGCAAGCTATGGAACCCAAGACACTTGCTGTATGTCAGAGGCCTCATAATCACATTACACCCCCACAATTCTTGTTGTTATGTGTGCGCTAATAGGCCATGCGCGTGTCTGGTATTCATGAGTGCTCTAGAAACTTTGCCAAGATCTCATGCAAGCGGCCCCACTTGGCACTCACATAGGCGATTTCATCAAGTGTATGCTGCAAGTCGTACACCACCCATAAGGGATATGATAATCGTTGAAAGCATTATAGCTTATCCTCTCAATATTGCAATGTCTAGCACTTACTCAAATACACCATAGGAAAGAGTAGGATTAAATTTAGCGCTAGCAGAACTAACATGTGACTTGTTCTTACCACATTGAACCTTCATGGGATCACCAATCACAAAGGTTGGGTTCCTATCACATGTCAATTTCGATTGGCTTAAATCTCAATCCCCTAGATGCTCACAAATTTATTTTATCTCAGGGGCTTTATTAGTACGTACTTTACACACAGTGATGAAGACACAAATTTCTTTCATCTATGAATATTGACTAAGACGTCTCTAAGTCAATCAATCTCATATTTTATGCAAGTCTATGAAAATAAACTTGGTTACACAATAATTTTATACAACTCGTTGTCAACATGTTCATCAATAAGACAAATCTACTTATAAATTTATTCTCATTGGATTCATATTTATTTGACATCTTTTGTATTATTTTAATACAAAGGTTTATCCACTCTATAAACAATATATCATATATCATTAACATACCTTCTATAGTATACTCTTCAGGTCTACTTAGATAACTTCTAAGCGACAAC
>Ga0315913_1001783_pt1 | contig 24409 bp, 12 predicted proteins | sample MpolsnodulesMG_FD_207736 | JGI IMG/M metagenome (GOLD analysis project Ga0315913, IMG submission 207736) | Medicago polymorpha root nodule microbial communities from Los Angeles, California, United States - small nodules | ecosystem: Host-associated > Plants > Roots > Nodule | place: USA...
TATTTATGTATTATTCAATGAAGGGAATGGACATATGAAATTAAGTAAAAGAGGTATTATTTTCTGTCTTTTTATTCTCTAGCTCTCTTATCAGTCTTTGTCCACCCAAACTTTCTTGCTCTCTTCCACACCTTTACATCTATCCTTGCAGAAGCTTGAGCCTTTTGCATCGGTGTTTATCTTGGTCGTGACTTAGGTCTTAAGGACATTGTATTGGAGACCGACACTCTTGCTCTTTTTCATATGGTTAGGAAAGGTCATACCACATATACTCCTTTGATCCTTCTTCTCAACGAAATCCACACTTCATAGTAGAGATTGGAAGAGTTCGATTTGTTTTGTGTCGACAGAAGCTAATCGTTGTGTTCATATGCTTGTCCAATGTGGGGCACTCAACACCTTTTTCGGTTACTGTTATTGATTATGTTCCTGCTTATTTGCAGTCTGTTGTGATATGTGATGCCGGTGATGTTTATGTTAAACAAAGTCCGATTGATAACTGTTCAACTGGTTGGCTTGGTTTGAATTTTTGAAATATTTTCTCACAAAATTCGAAAAGAGGATAACCAGTGCTTATAACACAAGGACAAGAGTTGCATAAATTTGATTCAGAAAAAAGAAAAAAAAACATTATGTAAATAATAATCATGATTTTTCATATCAAAAGTCCAAGTGCATATGGTTCTGTGTCTATTTTAAACATGTAAAACAACTTTGATTCAAGTGAACCATATCACTCAACTTAATAGACTGATTACTCCCCGATATGAATTACAATACAAGAGTTCAGACATTAGAAAAAAAAGTGTTAAAAAAAATAGAACTGATGCATAAACGAATGTGAAACAGCTATTTACCATGTGAGAAGCTGTAACTTGTAACACAACACAAGGCTTCCTCTTGATCAGCTCAAACTCATAAATAACTCCATCTGATAGATTGTTTTCCCTTGCAAATCTAAAGAATCCAAACGTTATTCGCATTGATTTTCCACCGCCTTTATTCAATACACAATAAACTTCCCACTGCTTTCCTTGAGAATTTTGGAGCTTGAACAGAACATTTGGCTTCAAATATTCTGCGGCGAATCCAGCAGGTACATACTACACAATGGAGGAACAATCTAATTAAGTGGCCGCATAAATATATAACTCAAACATTTACTTTAAACCAAATAATGTACAGTAAAATCCTCACCGCATATCGACAGTCAAAGGATTGGGAACGAAAAGAAGGGTTTTTTGGTTTGGTTCCATTGGCAGCATCCTTTGCTCTTTTGGAAGCAGAGTTAGACGCATTGTGTTTGGCTCTCCATTAGTCTTCCCAATTATGAATGGATAGCAAATCTCGAAAGAATTCGTCTCATATATAACAACATTAAACTTTGAATTCCCTTCATACTTGAAATCTACATAACAACCATAACAGATAGAGTAGTGTTCTGTGAACAGTTGCCAGTTTTTGCAAAAGAAAACTTTGCTGCCACATTTCTTCACTTCCATATGCCATTCGCAATCGTTGGGAACAGTAATCGTAGCAACATTGTTGAGTTCATTTCCAAATCTTGTTATAAACTCGTCTGGAATTCTCTGCAGTGACCGATCTTTAGAGGAAGCTGGTGATACATTTATGATATTTCCACATTTAAGTAATTACTCTCATGAAAAGCTTCAGCTAAGCGCGTGTTTGGATTCGGTTTGACATGTTTAAGTAGAATTGATTTTGACTATAGAATAAATCCTAAGTTGAAACTAAGATTTGAAGTTTTCTAACTCTATTCAACCTAACTCAATCTCAATAAAAGTTTAAAATTTTTACTACCTTAGAATTAAAGACACACTAAACAGAATGAGTGATCACCTTTAATGTCCAAACATGCAAAAGAGTCACGCATTCTAAAACAGATTCAGAAAACAATCGCAACAAGAGATTTTCGAGCAGACAAATAGTCATTTTTGTAATTGAATGTGTAACGAGTAACCATAATAGTCTTTCAACGTAGCGAAACTGTGACATAGTCTCTGATTGTGCAATCTGTTAATCAAAATAGTCTATGACATTCCTGAATCTGAAAACTATTTTTAATTAATTCTCGTTGATTTTATGTTTGAAGAACTATTTTAACCAACAGTGTACAATCAGTAACTATTTTGAAATTTCGCTACATTGACGGACTATTGCAACTACTTATTACACATTCAAGCACGAAAATGACTATTTTCGAGCACAAACACATTTTATGATTTAATAAAAATACATTATTGACATGCATGCACAATAAAAGCACAAAACGATCTAATGCATGCATGCATAATAAAAGAGTGACGATTTATAAATAACTGAAAACAAAAGTAAGGTAGAAAATGAAACATACTATTTCTTTGGTATGCATGGGAGGAGGAAGTATGGCTTTCATAAAATGTTTGGAACCCTTCTCCGGCGCCGGTGACGGAACAAATCTTCTCCGGCGAGGCTGCATTGTGTTGTTTGTTGCAAATAAAAATAATAATAATATGTGTTCAAAGTTTAAGTTTATTTTAAGCATTCAGTTTAGTACTTCACATTCTATGATGATGTGAGGAGACACTGCTGTTCTGTGGTTTAGAATTTAAACAAGAAAGACACGCAAAGGCAATAATGAATGATAGACACAAAAATGAGAGTAATTTTTTCTTTTGATCAAATACATTTTTTACCTCTTCATTGGCTGAATTTTGATTTACTTTTTGTAATTCTTTTTTAAATTCTAATTTTGTACATTTGATTGGCTTTTTGTAATTCTTTTTTAAATTCTAATTTTATACATTTAAAGATTCTTTACTTTTAGAGTTTTAAAAAATTTAACTGTACAAACTAGATGATGTGACATAGAGTAAATCAAAATTCGTTCAAATGGTAAAGGACGTGAATCGTCAATACCTTCTTAAGGGTCTGAACGCCCTCTAGAAAAGTTCATGTATCTTCCAGAAGGGCTCCCCCCCGAAGGATAAAGCATAAGATGACTTACGAACAAAACCTCATGGATTCTTGTCCTAAAGGTTGTGCTTTGAGTTACTAATAGGATGTTTGGTTGAACTTTTGGATGATACAAAATTTATTCTAGAAATGTAAAATTGATTTTGTAATATTGGGTTACTCTCTAGAATTGCTTTTGTCTCTATAGCTAATTCTACTTGAAGCTAGAAAGTGTATCTTCTAATTCTACAATTAACTTTTACATTTAAATTTATGGTTCAGTTCATTTTTAAATAAATCGTTTTACCTTAAACTTAAATTTTACACAATCAATTCATTCAAAATTCTAACATACAAAGTTTGACCAAACACAATTTTCATTGTTCTCCACCAGCTGCAGTTGACGTCACTTGCAAACTCTTTTCATTACCACGCCATCCATTGAATTTAGTCTATTTTTAAAGTAGCTTTTCAGATCATAAAAAAGTTTGACCAAATTCTTTGGAAGACATAAAACAATACTTTTAGTCAAAGGAAACACAACAAGTTGGCATTGGCTTTATCATTTCATTTTTCTTAGCAGCCAAACTAACTACTTTCGTGATTCACCTATACATTTTTGCTCAAGCATGATGAATCATACAATCAAATTGAAAGTTCTTGAAAGTCTGGAGTATAGGATTGGAAATTGCAAAGTCCAACAAAAGTACAACAATGCTTTTATCTCCATTTGATCATTGTCACTGTCCAAAATTCCTTATTTATACTCGACGGCGGTGGCCAGAAGGTCCAGGGTTCATACCCTAGAAATTATTTGGCATGTTGATTTAACTCATGATTTTTAGATTTATTATCATATTAGTTGTCAATAAACTCAGTCATTCCATTTTCTTTTTGAAGAAGCTAAATTAGCCCGCCTAAATTGACACTGGAGAGAATCGAACCAGAGACCTTGAGGAGGAGCACACTCCCAGATCCCAAGCCAATACCACTAAGGCCAACCCAAGTGGGTTCTCAGTCATTCCATTTAGATGCCATTTACTACATTTTATAGTATGATTCACAACCTATGATTCCACCAAACTCACAACCTATGTATAACAATGACAAAATTTTGTATTACCCTGTTGTAGCTCAATTGCTTGTCTCACAAGTGAGCTTCTCTTGATCTAACAACTTACTTTATCCTTAGGATTTCAACGCCTTCAGCTATTGTTATCTATGAACTATGACAATAGGTTAGCAATTTAGATTGAACACAATCTAACATCCAATGAAATATCTAAACATATTGAACAATGATTGCAACTTCATCAGGCAACATGAAATATTATCAGTAAAAGCTAGCAACATGTCAAATATACATGTAAAAAAAAAAACTGTCAAATATAATATGTTGTAAACCGTCTAGCCGACATGTTTTTTTAACAGTCATCTATGTACGAAGACAATCCTAGTCCAACAATTTCTCAAGCTTCTGGTAGGGTTCTAATCTTCTGCACTATCCATTGCTAAGATGTATTTACATATGTTGTGTTGTACAATGTCAGTGAAGGGTTTGTGTATCACACTAAGTTGGCTAAAGGTCATGCAAAATGGCATGATACTCAAGATTTGATTCCTCAAAAACACCCTTTTGTAGCCAAGATATTACATGATCCACATTTCTAAACTGCGTGAGCTTCACCATCTAACATCTCTACTACAGGAGCAAACTGCAAAATGAACAACCAATAAGATGATTGATTAAGGCGCATGAAAACAAATTCACACAGAACAAAGTGAAATAACTTGTACACACCGACCTCATCGTTCTCATCAAAGTACAAACCATCAACAGCGTTGTTCTGCTGAAATTCCCACCCTAGGTTGCTCTCTAATAGCTTCTTAAACTTCCTTGTCTGCAAGAAAAGGGAAGATTACAATTCAACAGATGTAAAAAATCTCAACCAAGTCTAATTTAGAGTAGTTTTACGATACTGAGTGACATAATTTGAAAACAAATAGAACATTTATCAACATTATAGCAAATATGAAGACATAGGCTCATTGCTCATACCCATTTTAAAAGATCTCCATCAATGACAGACCCATCTAGCACCAATGAAAAGAATTCCTGCAATTCCAAAACAACAAGCATTAGTTCCATTTCAACTCAGCATATCAAATCAAATATCCATAGCGAAAATAAGATACTAATTCTAATCAGTAATCAGTATAAGTTGGAAAACAGAGGACTTTGAGCGGTTTAGTATCGCACAATATGTGGGGGGTACGAAAACGCCCTCTGCTGATACGAATCGCGATCAAATTAGGCGCCAATCTATTTTCTTTTAATAAGAAAGCTAGGTACAACAGCAACAACAAAAACCAAGCCTTATCCCACTAAGTGGGGCCAGCTACAAAGAAAGCTACGTAATAGATCAAAATTATGCATTTGAGTATTGAGTTCATAAATAATACCTTACAATGATGGTGCAAAAAGCTGTCAGTAGAAAACCAAGAATCATCCAACAATAGTGGTCCTGCATTATCCTTGCGATCTTTCTGTAGTCCGTATTTTAGTTGATAATAGATTACTTTTATGAACTACAAAAATTCACAAAACTATCAGTTTTTTGGTGAGACAAAAAGAACAGCAAACAAGAGGGAAGTTGCCGTCGCCCAATATAAAGACCTTAACTGTACTTGCACAACAAATAGTTAAGGTAGGAAAATATTGAAGTATGGCAAGCTGCTAAACATTGAACTTTTGGACAGTAAATCGAAGTTCTCATTTTCCATCATTTAAATGAGTTTGATGACTCCCAACATACACTAAATTACTAGAAATCATACAATAAAGATATTATATTTTTAATATATTGGAATACTTTTATTGTTTGAAAGGAAATTGATTAACAATTTGGCATACAACATGAGATTGTAACTTATTCTCTTTATCCAGATTCAGCTGCTTTTTGTTCCCAGACTACATTACAATTATTACAGTGAAGGATGAATAAATAGAAAAATGTAAAATAATGCCACTGTTTGAATTTATATTATCATATTGTTTATTACTTCTCCTCATGTGATATTTCCCAAGATAGAAAGTTTACCTTGGTGAATAGCCGAGTTCGTGTGTGGAAAGGCTGCAAAAGATTACATAAAGTCATGTAAATATAATAACAAATTATGTATCAAATATCAATGATATATTACAACTTCAACCAGATAAGAACCTAAGTTATCAAATATCACATGTCTTACCATAATCAATAAGTGTCTTGTATCCATATGCAATCATAACCTAGGCCCTACCACCATAAATTGTCCTAAGAAGTGAAAATTGTTCGTATGAAAAATATATTGCAGAACTCTACATAAAAGGAAAGAAAATGATGCCTCTTATCATGTACAAATCTACCGACTGTCTTTAAACACAAACAGAAGACCAAAAGCCACGGATTCAAAGACAAAACTAGCGTCTAACAAAGCACACATGAAAACAAAAGTAACCATTACACTATAAGATAATGTCATGGAACCACTTTACTTAATGCTTAATTGTGGTAATCAACACCCCATCACCCCATGAAACGGTTTACCAATCATAAAAACTGAATACCGATGGTTCACTTCTAAGTAAATTGAATAGCAAATCCATGAGAATCATAATGGTAATCATGCAACAGTTGTGTACGTTGTGTGCATCTTATATGTCTCAAAAAATGTTGATAAACAAGCCATGCCATTAAATCTAAATGAACCGTTTCCAGCATACAAACAGAAACAACTTTTTAAAAAAGGCAAAAAGTCTAATAGTCTATGCACGCGTTATTCAGACCATATACGGCTGAGAAAATATACTTACTGCTTCGGTGCAGCCAAACAGAAGGCTAACCAAGGATTTCCACTGGAGAAATGCTTCTAACGACTGACCCATCTGCACCATTGCAAAATGTCATAGTAGATTCAACAAGACAAACAAATTTATAATGAAACCATGTTTTCTCAACCATACCATAAGGGCGATAAATGCAAACTGCAGTTCTCCAAGGAGCAAGTCTTCAGAACCTCCATAATCTTTTGCCAGTAAAGTCTCTAGCAATTGTGTCTGAGAACACCAACACAAAACATGGGCACAGATCAGCAAAAAACAACAGGTTAAGACCTTGTTTGATTAACAGTTTACTCAAGCGCTTATAGCATAAACACTTATCATATAAGCAGGGACGGACCAAAGTATATATAAAATGGGGTGGTCACCACCCCCATAACATGTAATACCATGAACACCCCCTCTATATAAATAGTGTTCGCCACCCTAGTTTTATACCATAAACACTTTTCTTTGCACTTCCACTAAATGACTTGCACTTTCTTTTTTCTATAAAAATAGAAAAACAAACTTGTTGCACTTATTGATACCTATCTAAGAAAAATATGTAATGTAAATTGTCAAGTCAGTATTTTTAGAAAAAAAATAGTCTCACTTGTTTACATTATTTAAAATCTAAAATAGTATAAAACATAGGAGACAAAGTTGAAGTTAAAATAAAATAATTGTCTCAAGTCAGTATTATATTTTCACCACCCCCAATAATATATTCTGGTTCCGCCCCTGCATATAAGTGCTTATGTATAAGCTATTTCTTTAACAAATGATAAAATAAGGTTACAGTATTTTCATGTAAGCTATAAGTTGCTTTCATAAGCTATCTTGGAGAGCTTATGAAAACAAGCTGAAAACAGCTTATGGGCATGTCATAAGTTGTCTCCATAAGCTCTCCAAACAGTCTAACAAGTGCTTATGCCAATAGATAAGCTCCAATAAGCCAATCCAAACATGCCCTTAACTATAAGATAAGATTACCGATTTCAACACTCTTTTGTCACAATGACTTTTTGGAACCAATTATTCAATAGTATGTGCATGCCTACCTTGTCGAGATTCAAAGAAGTAAGTTCCTGTCCACTGATCCCCTTGCACTTTACAACACGTGGAATGGAAGTATAATAACACCCTTTTCTCTGCAACTTGCCAACAGATGTTGCAGAATTATCAACCTTCAGCTGCGTGTCTAGTGCTTTCTCCATTGGTGTTTTAGGAGCGTTTCTAAACATATCATTTTCGCATTCAACACTGACTTCTCCTCCAATGGGCTCTGCTCATAAATAAACAAGAATACAATATCAAGAAACAGTTTAATAGTAATACAAAAGACACCTCACTCAAGCAAAAAGCATACCAAGCCGTTCGATGATGCTTTTTGTAATGAAATCAGATAATCGTTTCCAATCTTCATAGTCGCTAAGATTGTAAGGCCCAAGTTGTCGGTCAAATTCCATATTTTTAACAGCCAGACTATATCTTTCATCCTAGAGGAAAAACAGTGAAAATAAATAAATATATACCATAAATTGAAGACTGAAGAGCATGAAATTCAACACATAAACTTTAAAATATAAGCATTTAAGCCAAAGTTTCTTATTTAGCTCTATATGAATCATGAATTTTCTAATGACTGGTGAACATGTGAACTAAATGGCAACTTTGAAATCCAAAAGGCAGAGTGATAGAAAATTTTTATAATGGAAATAACAAAAATGAAAGAAGTGGATGAAAAAAGAAAGAAGTCCCAAGTAAAAACATGTAGGGTAATACAAATGTCAGCATATCCTCAACATGGAATGATACTTATCATCTTTTGTTTAACAATATAAACACTAATAAAAGGAACAAATCAATAAAGTTTAATTACATTGCATGAAAATAAGAGCAGTTAGATAAAAGGAGATCGGAAAATGTGTTTGATTGAGGCAGATCAAGACATTGTTATCCTGGCTTAAAGTTTGCCTTTTTTAATTGGTGTTAAATAAAATAAAAGCAGAAAATTTGTTCGCTCATTAAGTGGTTGCCAGATACTCGAACTCAAACACAATTGAGCACTGATTCTATGGCATATTAAGGGCTTCCCCACATTTTATTGAGGGAAAATCAACTAAAAGCACAAATTTCCCAAATATATCATACAAGAACTAGCTTGGCTAACAGAGAGTAACTTATAACATGAGTCATAATGGTTTCACATCATAGGCTTGTACCATATATGTTTTAGAAAACTTAATAAACGGATACCTCTTCCTCGGATACTTTGACTAGCCTTTCTTCCTGTTGGTCCCATTTACGAACAATTACCTGCATGGCCAGGAGACGGCCAGGAGACCAAAATACTTTTTAGTATACAAATTTTATTATTCTTTTAAATGTAATTACATTCTTAAAAGATCTTCAGACCGCAGACAGGTTCAAACAAATGAGCATTGTTTAACTTTGACAAATCAAGTTCAGATATCATTTACCATTTTAGCCATCATTAAGTTGGTTAAAATATAGCACTGCTATTTTGACACCGAGCCATTTGTTGCTACATAAATTTCATCATATCAGCTTTGATTTCAAATGAATGCCCTTGTGCTTATTATGTTCAATGTTTTTGTATACCGTTTGCAATTGGCATTAGTTGTTGCATCTAAGCAAGGTATTCATGTCAATAAGTTTTTTATCAAGTTGAATTTCATTGTCATGGTTGTTGGTGCATAATATAAAAGTACTGACCAATTAAAAGCTATTCATGCTGCAAATGTCATTCATTTTCTTCGGTGATGAGCTTAAAAGTGAAACAGAGTGTAATCAAACAGGTTCTTCACAAACCACAGGTGATACTTGTTAGAGTTATCGCTTGAAATCTTTTCTATCTTAATAAACATGTTTGTTGTAATAAGCAAGGTTTTCTTAAAAATTGTTTAGGATGTTCAACCAAGTGATGCGGATGAAGCTTATCATAGGTTTACTTCTTTTGAATTTGTCTTCATTCTGCCTCCCATGAAAAATATTTGAGATTTCTAATATGCTTTGTCACGTTATCAAATTCAATTTCAAATTTGATACATCTAACTTTATCTACTAAAACACTCATTAAAAGTTTAGATGAAGGAAGAGATAAATTGGTTGCAAATGTCAAGTCATTCAACTTATCCTTACAATATTTTAAAGCTCATTTTCTTGCAAGATGAAAAAGGATCTACCACAGACAAGATGACGTTGTAATAGAGCTGTATTACACAGTTAATATATTGAATGCTATGATAAATTCACAACTAGTTTTAGCAGAATGACAAATTCATGATAACACAATGGATCTACTCATTCTAAGTTCAGCAAATGAAGGATTGGTGAATCCAAGATCCCCTTTTCTGATTTCAGTGACTACACACTCTCAAATGGAAAAAGGGAAATAAGTGGAGGCCACAATGTCCAAATCATGTTTGGTCTGGGCCTAGGGACCTTAATCACAGGACGACTTCTAAGCATCTAACTCATTAACGGGAACCGACTTTGGCTTGTTTTTTATCTGCTAATGAAAATTAGTCCTAGATGGATATTTGAAACTAAATTTTTTCTTAACTCTTTAACTTTTTGTGCATATCACAAACATTTCTGTGAGGCTAAACAGAAACAAATTTGCATGAATTAATTAATGTACCTGAGACTTATCAAGACACAATAACGAAAAATAAAAATGCACAAAAACTGCAATGAACACATTTTAACATAAACCGTAAAACATAAAGGTTAAGTTAAAAATAAATATACTGATTTTCAGACCTCTGAAGGGCCAGCATCAATAAAGAATCCAATCATCGGTGAAAACTCCTTTCCATCTCTGCAGGAAGCCAAAAAGAAAACGAAAATGAACAACAAAGCATCAAATGATAAAAAAAAAAATACATTTGAAATAAACACCACTGATTCTAGCAACTGATATAAACAATGGCTTGATCCATAGTTATTTCACAAAACTGTACAATGTTGCAGCATACAAGATTAACACTCTTTGAAAATATAAATGCCAAGTGTTATTAATTGTGGATCACAGAAAATATCGGTTTGTTTAGATTCCACACGCTACAACGTTATAGCCACCATTTTGTACTAAATAACGTATTGTGGAACAATAGCGATTTGTTCAAGTTCTGCTACCCTATAGTGATATAGCATCGTTATAGCTGACATTGTAAATGTAAAAAAAAAAAAAAAAACTAGGAAATAACCCCCCACATCACTATAGACAAAAAAAACCTACAACTCTTGTATGTTTGTCTTAATTTAATTATAGGAATCCGCATAAATCAACAGGATTTTGCAACGAACTGATTGGCTCAAAAACACACTCACATATATTGTATAACTGTCTAACACACTCTTTCCAACACACTCTCCGTTATTCAGTAAATTTACGCAGATCCCACCATTTTAGGCATGTGCCTCGGCAAAAAGCAAATAAGAGCCTTGCGATTTAAATGAACACATTCGAGTTTCTCCAAATACTAGAGAATAATAGGAAGCATATTGCTAGCATTTTCTAGGGTTAAAATAAAGGTTCGTGACCGCGACATAACAGTTTTTTATGTCACCAAAACTGCAGCATTGAAGCAATTGATGCCTCATTTGACCACGATTCTGATTAATATCAAATATTGTGGCAGGAGTTACTACAACAGCTATTTGAAAGCCTGACATTTTCTCATTCAGACAGGTATAACAAGAACTAAAAAAATGAATTATACAAAATTAAGCAGAATGATCAAATCAAACCTGGTTGAGGAACTATAGTAGACAAAATGAGTTCCCGGAGGAATCATCTTAATACCCTTAAAAGAAGGTCCCACAGAGAACACCTATAAAACAAAAAAGTACAAAAACATTACATTATCAGTATCAAACAAACTTGAAACTTAAAAACATCAATAAAGGTTGATTTTTTGTTACAATTACACACCACAGGCGTCAAAATTTCACTCAGTTTTCACATTATGGGCCTCTCTGGATTGACTTCCGTTTGGTTTGAGATTTTTGGAGGGGAGAGAGTATTTTAAATTGTGTTTGGTTCAGTTTTTAGGAGGGTAAGGGAGGGGAGCCAAACCCCTCCTAGCACCACATTTTTCCCCCCACCCCAAATTGGAGTTTTTGGAGGGGAGGGAAGATGTGATGTTTACATTTTTATTATAGTTCCCAAATTGTCCTCAATTTTATTTTAGAATTCCAAAATTGTCTTTATTGGAGTGTTTAACATTAGATTTTTTATATTATGAATCATGCAATGATAGGGAAGAAGATCATAATGATCAGCAAGAAAGCAAGCATAAGAGTATTCATGAGGGAGATACTCATAGAGATTCATGAGAATGAATATAGATTAATAAAAGATAATGGAAACGGTACGATAAGTGTTCCTATATATAGAGATTAGTTGGAGTAACTAACTCTAACCAAACTACTAACTCTAGTTAACCTATCAACTAACTATAGTTGATTAACTATAGTGTAATATTTTTTCTGCCAAAATTGTCTTTAGAATTCCGTTTGGTGACAATTGCAAAGATCTCAAATGATCACTCCATTGTTATAATGCTAGTAGTAGTAGTATTATTCGGTACACTGGAGTAAATGATAAACACCCTGTGTTATTCTTTTAGTCATCAAATCAAATTGCAGCATCATAAAATCAAATTACATGAAATAAGTGATTCCATTTAACTGCTCGACAACAGTGTATTTGCAGCAAATAATCAAGCACTTCAGGTCATCTTAATTATAGATTCAACAGCGAGAACAAGAAACACAGATGCGAGAAAATGGTTGCGGTATATTTTAAGGGTAAAAGAGTAAAATAATTTTAAAATCCCTCCCCGTCCCTTGTGAACCAAACACATTTTTAATTAAAATCCCTCCCATCCCTTCCCCTCTTTTGAACCAAACATCATATATTTAAAAGACCTTCCCTCCCCTCCCCTCCATTAAAATACCTCCCACCCCCCTCCCCTTCATTGAACCGAATGGACTTTGAGCTTATCTACTGCCATAAATTGTGTGAAGTCGTAGATATAACTTTTGAAAACATATTATAACATTGTCCATAAGCATTATGGGCTTGTTTGGACTAACTTATTTGAGCTAAGAACTTATAAAAACAGCTTATAACATTGCTCATAAGCAGTTTTCATATATTTCTCAAATAGTCTATACATAATTTAACTTTATTTTATCTTTTATTTTACTATTGAATAGCTTATATGAAAAGAACTTATAACTTATAAGAAAACAACTTATACGAAAATAACTTAACTTTAATTTATCTTTTACTATAGAAATAGCTTATACATAAGCACTTATCATAATGCGCCTATGAAATAAGTTGTTTATCCAAACGGGGCTGTAACAATTCTTTAAAACAAGTTGGTAATAGACAACAATGGCAAAAGGGTACGTGCATAACCTCTTAAATAAGAGTTTTCTGTGAACAAAAACGATTTTTTGTAACATTGATAAAAGAAAGTGAAAATTGTTTACCTGAGTATCAATGGCAACAAGGGTGTACTGAGGAACATCGAGGAAGAGAAGAGTGACACCGTTTTTGACAAGCTCTAACGCTGTTTGAGAATCCATAGAAGCAATTGGAATTTCGAAGATGAAATACACCACGTGCGTGCGTGCGTGTTTAGTAGACGTTGAGAATGCTCGAGAGACAGCAGCACTGGCTTCTGATACGATTATAATAATGAAATTATAGTAATTTAGTAGCTGATAACCTAGTTGATTGAATCTAGTTTATAAATATGAAATGGTATAATAAAAATATATTTAATTAATATTTAGATTTTTCAATTAACATTAAAGGAGTAAACTTGAGATGAATAAAGAGAAGATATAGGGCCAGTTTGATACGGATTAAAATAAAAGTGATATTGACATAAAATAATTTAGAATTATATTTTGGAGATTTTATGAAAAATCAGAATCTATTTTGTGTTTGTTTACTGTAATAAAAATCACTCTTTTTAAACAAATAATCTAATTTGTTTGGAAACAACTATATAAAAGGGATTTTTTGTTACAAAATTAGTTCAATCTTTTAAATCATATTTTCTCTCTCCTCTAAAAAAAAACTATTTTTTGAGATTATTTTTAGATTCATTTGAAGCTGGTTTTAGATAATTTTTAGTTTCTGAGTTTTTTAAAAAGATGTAACAAACGGATGCAAAACTCTTAAAAGTGATTATTTTAAAAAAAAAATGATTTTTTTTTCTTAAAAAAACTATAACAAACAGACTCATAAACTACTTGAATAAGTTATTCAAAATAAGTTATAAACTTATGAGAAATGGACGATTACGAAACAAGACTTTTAAGTTAACTTATAGAACATGAGATATATGCTAAGAAACATGTCTTATCAAACGGAAAAAATTAGAGTGTTCGATGTGTGGTTTGGTTCGGTTTTGAACATAAAAGTTATCATAACCACGAGATAAAAAAGTATGCAATTTGGTTTGGTTCGGTTTGCTTTAATCAATCAAACCAAACCAATGTGGTTTGGATTGATACAGTTGGTCGATTTTTTTCGAGACAATATAATTTTTTGTTTTTAACATCAAAATCAAGTTAAAATGGTAAGACAGAGCATATTTCCATAATGTTTTCAACGATATTTTATACTTTATCCAATATTACAATTTTATTTTCACTAAACAACATAGACCAAATTTAAAAAAAAATGTAAAAGACTAAGTTTTTTTTGGTAGTGAAAAGACTAAGATTTTATCCTTCTTTACAAGTTCAAGTAGGTGACATATTAGGCTAAAGTGCACTTTTCTCACTTATATAGCCTAATTTCCATGCAAACTTGACTGTATATAGCAAACTATGCATTGTCCTTACCAATTGAGTTATGCCCACGAGGACCCTAATGCAACATTTTAGAATAAAATTATTAGATTAAGTTACTGCAAACCTAATAAAATTAATAAATAAGCATGACTAAAATGGCCAATAAGATGCATTGGACAAAAATAATACAAAAATGATTAACACAAAAGAGATGGAGACATTTTTTCCACATGAGCTTAGAGGTGGTAGCATCTTGAATCATACAGAAGTGCAAATCCATCATATATCACCATAAGTGAGTCTTAACTATATTACATATTAGGCTAAGTGCACTTTTCTCCCTTAACTTTCAAAAACTTGTAATTTTGACCCCTTAAATACAAAAACTACAATTTTAACCCCCTAAAATTTAGCCCCTTTGCAACTTTGATCCTTTTTACCAATTTTGATCGGTCAATGCCTATGTGGCATGCCGCGTGTATAATTAATGAATTAAAAAAACCATATAATCATTTTTTAAATTAAATAAATTAAAAATGAAATTAAAAAATTAAAAAAAATTTGGAAAATCATATGTAAGACACAAAGAATTGGAGAGATACGTATTCTTTGCAAAATATATTTGTGGTTTGTGCATGTCCTTAAATATATTTTTCTATAATGAAGATTGTTTTTGGTGTCATTGAAAAATAAGAATTTAGATTATATTTTTTTTGTTATATTGTTGATGTCATTGAAATAGAATAGATAATCATGGTTAGTTTGATTTGATATTATTTGAAAGCAAAAAACATTTATATTTTTTTTAATCAAAACAAATTTTATAAAAAAAAAACACCGTTCCTAATTTTCAAATGTTAGCGTAAAAAAAAGAGCGTAAAGACGGACACTTGTTCGTCTGCTAATCATATATAAAATAAGTTCTATTTTCATGTTGCTCTGATGTGAATACACATCTTGTGCCACGTTTCAGCATCTATCTATTTTATTGATACTTCTTTTGTCTAGGAAGAAAAACATCATGAATATTAAGATCTCTGCCTCTAGCAATGGCAAAAACAATTACGATGGCTGAGATAAAATCAGAGAGATGAAAAAGCATAAGAAATAGACTTTAAGAGTGATATCTTTATTTTTGGAAATAAATTGCCTTTTATTTTAGACATGTATGCGAAGAAGAAGAATGAGAGGAGAAGAAAAAAGGAATAAAAGAATAAATGAAGACAGGTGATAAGTTAAAAGAAATAATTAATATAGTTGATGTTCATTGTCTAATTTTAAAGTAGTAAATGTTGTAGTTTATAATTTGTCCACAAAATGATTTTTTTTTTTGACAAATTTGTCCATAAAATGATTTTTTTTTTTGACAAATTTGTCCATAAAATGATAAAATGTTACAAAATATTATGTGAATATTTCTAAAAAAATATTTGATAGATAATAGATACGTAATACATAAATGTAAGATAGATTAAAATTTACAATCACTCTCTATTTGTTACATATATAATATTTATCACATAACATACATGACTCAAAGAGTCATATTTAAGACATGATGATTAGAGATATATGTATTATTTGCAAAATATACCGGTAGTTTGTGCATGTAGTTATGGTGTTGTTTGTAATTGAAAAGCATGACTCAAAAAGTCATATTTAATTCATTATAATTGAAAAAAGTAATTGTTTGTGATTTATCTAATACACAAAATTTATTTTTTAATTTAAAATTAATTATATATTAATTGTATTTTTATCTTTTCTTTAATTGATAAAGAAAGCCTACAATCAATTTCTAATATATTTTTGAACAGGCTCTCTTTGTTAATTTATTCAAGCAAATTATGAATCAATTCACGGTATATTAAATTAAATGATGTAATGAATCTACAAGGCCATGCCTTGCAATTACCTGTACATTTTCTTCATGTAAGATATGATGATTTTGTTTGGTTTGCCACCCTAAGGTTTTATATGGTTGATTTCAGTGTTTTATCCAATTACTTGGGAGATAAGTTTTTCACTCTTCATGGAGACCAACCCCAGTTACCTAGGCTTGCTCGCTTGCTCAATTCCATACACAACAAAGCTAACACACACTCAGTCCATTGTTAAATTTTATGCCATTCCCTTTCACCAAGTAGACCATCCAACTATTCTCAATATACATACAAATTTACCACATGATTTGCTATTCCTACTTTCACATTATGCTGATATGTTTTATATCCCTTAGATATTACCACCACCCTAATTTCAAGGTCAGTTTATACCTTTCTTTGGAAGGTAGTGGCTAAAATCAAGGTGTGGCCCTACAGGTATCATCATCATAATCATAAATCCCAAATCAAAAGCATGGCGAAAGATATGTTTGATGAAGGCATCATGCCATCATCCAACCTAAAAGTAGTCTTTTTCCTCTCCTATTTTGTTTGTAAGAAAAATGGATAACTCGTCATGATGCTTATGCACTAATTATAGATCCTAAATGTCATTATCATTAATGATTGTTTTCAAATTTCCACCTGTTGATGAATTGTTAAACAAATCGTCTGGTGTCACACACTTTTTCGAGCTTGACTTGAACTCCAAATATCACCAAATTGGTGTCACAACCATCGCACTGGTACTGATCATCATTTTATGTGACTTCGGTCAACTTTTAATATTGGAAATTGATTCCTCTGGGTATACTTACTTTTTCAAGAGATCGAGTTATAGGATGCAATAAACTCATGTGTGGGAATCATATGCAATTTTTGAAGCAATGGGAAAGTTTCAACATTACTTAATTTGTCACAAGTTCATTATTAGACTTTTCAAAAAATCTTGAAGTCTAGCACTGATCCCAAGCTGTCCAGATCACATGATCATAAACAAGTTCATTATTGTTAAGAATGTTAATGAAGGATAGGTTGTTGTTAATGAGGTTGAGAATGAGACAAAAGTCTTACTTTCCACCTATAAACAAATCACATGACGAGAAAGGATAAATGGAGGGTGATTCAATCATACTTTTGAGGCAACATGTAATTTTACAAAAAAATAATGGCTATGTTGTTCTTCATATAAAATTACATGGAGAATTTTCATTAGTAATGGCTGGTCACTTGGTTTGAGTGGTATGAGAAGCAGTTTTCAGTATGAAGTTTCATTGAGAACATTGTTGGTCTGAGTGGTATGAAAATTAAGTCAATAGCAGTAAGCTTTCATATGTTTCCATGGATACATATGAAATTACTTTATTAATGTAAACTGAAATTACTTTCTATATCCATTCAAATCTTTTGGTCTGATATAGTTCATTTTAATTGTCTTTGTATTTGTATCTTTCCATGGATACATTATTCTCTTATCTATTGATAATTAAGCGGGTTGTAATTATTGATGATGGAAGTGTTTATGGGACTACCTACCTTCATAAAAAGAATCATTTAGAAATTTTTGTATCATCTAATTTAAGATGATGATATTGAAGTGGAGGAACTTGACAGATGAGTTTGGATTGATACAATTAACAATGATGATGTCACACTATTAGAAATGAACAAAGTCGGGTAAAACCGTGAAATATCATCAACATACTTAATTCTTGAATTTCTCAATCTGAAACGAGAAGTTATGTTTTTAAAACATAAGTAAATAAAATTTCTTTCAAATTCATAATAATCTTTAGTCAATAATGAAAAATTTGAGTCTTTACCCAAGTCTCATACACAAAGTTATCTAATTAAATCGTTACCAATAATTAAAACACTAATCTTAATGAGTAACTTGTAAATATTTATTCTAAGGGAGCTTTCTACGGTGTAGTCAGGAAATTGACTTTTTTGAAAAAGTTAATTTTAATTTTAATGTTTGATTTATTTTTAAATTGTTGATTACTGATTAATGATCAATAGTAATTCATCTAGTAATGCTTGCAACATCTTGGACTTATAGGTACTATTTTATCGTTGGCATCTTTAACATGCAAACAGATTTGATGATATTATGTGATAGTCTTGAGTGTTACACTTTATGATGTGTTATACTTAAAACAAGATAGGATAAAATTAGATTAAGTGTAGATTTGTTAATCTGATGAATTGATGATACTATGAGACTGAACTTTTGATGCCACCGTACAAACAGTGGGGTGTTACTCAGTACAATTTTGATGTTATAGTGTTAACTTCATTAGAAAAGTCATTTTCACGACTTCACCATAGAATTTTCCTTATTTAATTCATTTATAATTTACATCAACCACTTAGAAACTTACACATGTTATCCCCTTAACTTATTTTGAATGTAAATTAATAAGAGGAATGCTAGCGACACTCTCTTTTGAACACTCTCTAACACTCACTCTTTTATTGGATGAAATTCATGCATGTCCCACCACTTTGTGTGAGTTCTATTTCCAAAGTGTACACTCACAATGATTTAAACCAATAAAAGAATGAGTGTTAGAGAGAGTGTTCAAGAGTGTCCCTAACATTCCTCAAATTAATAATTGTAGGTGCCCTCTTGAACAAGAAAGAAACCCAAATAAAACCAAATCCTTTCCACGACACCCTTCTTCTTCTTCTTCTTCTGTTGTATTCATCACTCCAATTTCACCATGACCAAACAACACGCTAATTGGTCTCCATATGACAACAATGGAGGGTAGGGTACTCTCTCTCTCTTTCTCTATTCTCAGTTTAATCAATCAACTATTTTTTTTGTTTTTTAATTTCATTATTTGTTTATATTTTGTAGATCTTGTGTTGCAATTGCTGGATCCGATTACTGTGTTATCGCGGCGGATACGAGGATGTCCACCGGTTACAACATCCTCACTCGTGATTACTCTAAAATCTCACACTTGTACGCTATTTATCATTCTCGCATCATAAGTGACACTGTTTTTTATGTTGTTGTTGTTTAAAGTTGTTTTTTTGTTTTGTGACAGAGCTGAGAAATGTGTTATGGCTTCTTCTGGTTTTCAAGCTGATGTCAAGGCTTTGCAGAAGGTTTTGTCTGCTAGGCATTTGGTCAGTCTAATTTTCTTAATTTCAATGCCTCTATCATCTAAATACTGTATTTGAAGCTTACAATTTAAGCACGTATCATGATAAGCGCATTTTTAAAGAAAAAGATAAAATAATGTTATATTGGAGAACTTGTGAAAATAAGTTGAAAAAAGGTTATGAAAATTGTCGTAAGCTGTTTTCATAAATTCTCCCAAACAGTGTCACAAAACTTATTCCTGTAGTTAAACTCAAATAAGCTATTCCAAACATGCCTAAGTAATGCTATTTAGATTGCACATATTTTCAGGGAGACTTGGCGTGAGTTTGGTTTTGCGGTGACACAAATTAATTTTTAATGAATTGATTATGTAAAATTGTTTCTGGCTAAAAGTGAGTTGAACATAAAGTGATTTATGTTTGGATATGTTCATGTAAATGTGAGTTAAATAGTACATTTAAGGCTAATAGTCAATTGTAGAAGCAAAAAATTACAAATTCTAGCTTTAAGTTAGAATCACTTTTGGAGACAATAAATTCTACTTGAGAACATCCAAACATGTCAAAATCTATTCTACACCTCTAGAATCTACTTTTGCTCTTCCAAAAGTGGAACCAAACCAATGTTGTCAAATATCAGTGGCGGGTTTTTGGCTTTCTGCCATGACTAATTTTTGTGAAGGACGAATGTCAGCCGGTATGTTGGATTTTTGGCTCTCCCCCATGGTCCGCCACTGACAACATTGAACCAAGCATACAATGTTGATTACCGCAATGAACCAAACATATAATGTTGATTACTGCTTGGCTAGGAGTCATCAACATTCCTTGGATATCTTTTTTGGTTAAGTTAGTGAGTTAGGAAGGGAACTTTGCTCGTTTCCATATTGATTTTAAGCTTTCTATTTGTAACGTTACTGATGTACAGTTGTAGAACTATAGAAGAATAAACTTAGAGTACTTCTCTAGGTTTAAATGTTCCTTTGTTTTGAGTTTCAGATATTCTGATAAGAAACTATTTATGGACTCTCATGGTAACCAGAAACCATAATATAATAACCCTATAAGTAAGTTTAACTATACTAAGTATTTTCTCAGTAACCAAAATCCTTAATATGATAGCCCTATAAGTTCAACTATAACAGAGTTATTGGATTATTTTGGTCAACCTTCTTTTGCAGTAATTCTATGAGCTTCTACACACATTGCCAAACTCTTCGCCATTTTTCTATATAGAAGTTACCCTCTACATATAATTGTATATCCAAAATTGTAAAGAAAACCTCAGTCTGTATACCCTTTTTTTTTTTAAATATTATTTTGCAATATAACATGTATCTGAATTAGTTCTAAAGATACACGAATAATTGAATATACAATTTTTTATGGAATGATATGCTTGATTGATTTGATGATACTGGTTGGATCAATTATGAACACATGGTCTTTTTTGACGTATATAACCTAATTAGTTATGTTGTTAGATGCTAGTTAGAAATTTAGTGAGATTTTGGTGTTTGACTCATAAATTATTCTATCCCTTCCGTGGTTCCCTTGTTCTAATTTTACCTTGACAAAAAATTGAAGCCTCTGACTGAAATGACATTAGTGTTGTCAAATAGCGGCAATAGCAGCACTGTAGAACAGATATTTGAACAAATTGCTATTGCTTTTAGACCAAATTGTTGTCAAATAGTGGCTACAACGACACTATAACACTGTAGCGTAGCGGAATTTGCGCATACCGTATGGCATTATATTGATTCTGAATGCAGACATATCAGCATCAACACAACAAGCAAATGAGCTGCCCTGCAATGGCTCAGTTACTTTCAAACACGCTTTATTACAAACGGTTCTTTCCTTATTATTCTTTCAATGTTTTGGGCGGCCTCGACAGTGAAGGTAAGCTATTTATACCCTTCTATTATTGTAATGTTCCATTTTTGTATTTGGTGGCTCAAACTTCTACTTCAACCTGAATTAGGAAAGGGGTGTGTTTTCACATACGATGCTGTTGGTTCCTATGAAAGGGTGGGATATAGCTCTCAAGGTTCTGGATCCACACTCATTATGCCTTTTCTTGATAACCAACTAAAGTCTCCCAGTCCACTCCTCTTACCTGCACAGGTGAAGTTCGTAAAATGATTTGCTTTGAAATATTTGATGCTTTAAGGGCTCATTTGTTATCGATTATAAAAAAGTGATTTTGACATTCAATAGTTTAGAGATAATTTTTTGGAGATTTTTAAGGAAAACATAAGTTGTTGTGTTTGTTTACTATAATGAAAATCACTATTTTAAGCAAAACATCTATAAAAATGATTTTCAAGAGAAGCTACTAAAACCAACTTCTCATTTTAAATAGGTTTAAGATATTTTTTTTCAGATTCTCATTTTTTGAAGTTCTAACAAGCTGATGAAAACTTCCAAAAGTGGTTATTTTGTTTAAAATGTGATTTTTTTAAGAAAAAAGATGTAGCAAACAGGCCCTAAACTGTGCTGGACTAACACCTCTTCATTAAAATATGATTTATTGCAGGATGCTGTTACTCCACTATCTGAAACAGAAGCAGTTGATTTGGTCAAAACTGTTTTTGCATCTGCAACTGAGAGAGATATATACACTGTAAGTTTGTTTGCATACAAAAATGGATTGCCTGTCATCATGCATTCACACTATTGCGGATCCAAACCGTTCAATCTTTATTAAACGAGGCACATTTCGGCTTAGTATTTAAGACCTATTTTGCAAAGTCGAAGTACGAGTTCTCTTATAAGGTGGTTTAAATCTCGTGATTGTGTGAATGTTGAATTATTTCGACTGCCGGAAATTTGTGCCCTTTTACATAAATGTCATTTTACATTAGGACAAGCTTTTAACTTGGTTTGGATATATATTATTCCAGGGGGATAAAGTTGAAATTGTCATCCTAAATGCCAGTGGTATTCATCGTGAATTCATGAACCTAAGGAAAGACTGATGCTTTTACACAGAAATTTATGTTCATTTTAGACTTGTACTAAGAATGTTTAGGAATGCTCCTAAATTCTGAATGTCGTCTAGGTTTTTCCAACTAAGCAAAATTGTGAACTGTTTTTCAAGTTGAATTATTGCTAGTCTGCTCATATTATAATTAGACTGTGCTTTTACTTTATATTTGCATTGTATGTTATCTGAGCCCATTTCTTATGTTTATTCAAGTCTACTGTGTTGGCAAATGAATAGAGAATTTGATTGTTATCCCAAAAGTAAACACAAGCACATTTGATTTAAGTCTATCCCTATTCAAGTCTGGAAATAAATTTGTTTAATTTTCCCCAGAACACAACATTTGGTGTGGTTGAAAAAAAACACCAACATAGACAAATATTTTCCTACCTTTTGTCTACTAGTTCAATAGACTCCCTACCACTATAAAAATTTAGCGTGTTAGGGGTCAAAACAGAAAACATTTTGGTGTGTCATATAATTCAAACAAAATTTGCACTTCACTTTCATTTTGAATTGGCTGGTGAATTTTTGGTGTGCACAGCACAAAGCTTCTATGGCCTAAATAGGCTCATAAAACTTGGTTTGGTAGACTCAGAGGTGGCTTAAATCAACTGGCTTTAGATATCCCAAGTATGATCCTTCACTATAATTCAACATCAGCAAGCAAGTGGATGATATGAATGGTAATTTTATCAACTTGCTGCTCCCTTTATCAGCTCATTGGTCTCTGATAATCAAAATTCAATCTCATTTGGTCAAAATTGAGTCCTTCATACATTTTCTTGCCCTTGACTATTGGTAATTCAATGACTAATCTGGGGTTTGCTCAGAATTAAAACCTATGATATGTACAAACTACTCATTTCACATATCTTTAGAAGAGTCTTACTTGGCACTTGTTAGTAATCAAATGAAGAAAACAGCTACCAGCATGAATCATCGTCTGCAAGTTGCTTGTCAATTTTAGAGGGCATTTAAGAATGAACAAATGCCTGACGGCCTAAAAATTGGATTTTCGTAGCTTGTACTCCCCTTATTTATAAGCAAAATTATATTGCTTCACATTTATTAAGAAATTTGTTATGACAATTAAAACATCTTTCACTATAATAATTATAACGTGAAATTTGTATTGAGACTATGAACTTCTTCATTTTTGGACAATGAACTATGCACTATCTTATTAAGAGAATCAATAAGAGATATTTTTAGTGCATATGATAATTTTTGCTTATATTTGATGCCACCAAATTATGTTATTTTTTGCTTAAAAATAAGATTGGAGGAGAGATATTAGTAAAGAATCACTACAAATATTTGATTTAGAACAGAGAAAATATTGTTATAACTTTTCCTACGTACACAATTAAGTTTGCAATCAAAACTATCTTGGCTATGAAAAAAAAAACAGTGCTTTAAAGTAGTATTAAAAAGATATATGCACAATTATATTTATGCCTAATATTCCAGTAATGAGTGTAACGAAACTAAATTAAACTAGACCATTGATCCGTGTTGACGCCCGGTTCATATAAGAGAACAAATACAGCGGAAATAAGAAAGTAAAAACTTTACTTGAATCGAAAAAATAGTATGATTCAGTTCATAAAATTAATTGCCGCAAACGTTTTTAATGTACAATATTAAATAATTTCCATGACATCAACGGTAACACATGACATATAAATTTGATGGCATAATTTATTGACGAAAAGAAAATCCAACATCTGTCGAAATAGAAAA
>Ga0315913_1001786_pt1 | contig 24395 bp, 17 predicted proteins | sample MpolsnodulesMG_FD_207736 | JGI IMG/M metagenome (GOLD analysis project Ga0315913, IMG submission 207736) | Medicago polymorpha root nodule microbial communities from Los Angeles, California, United States - small nodules | ecosystem: Host-associated > Plants > Roots > Nodule | place: USA...
CAAATCAACCCCCCCCCCCCCCCCTTCTTGTGTTTTTCTCGCCTTCAGTTGGTATCAGAGCTCCGATTCTATTGTCTTAGCACTTAACAGTGTAACAGAAAAGATCTGAGAAAAACATGTCAACTGGTGGTAGTATGTAAATAAATATCCATGGATGCGGATAGTGTGATATCTGTGTCTGATCCGTTACATAAATATGAAATCCGTACCCTAATCCATATCCGCGCAGATATCCGTTTAGCGGGTGATCAGTGGATTTTGAGGTATCCATGGACAACATTTATAAAAAAAATAAAATAAAAATTTGTTTAATTCATATTTAGCTAAAATTTAGAAACAAAGGTTCTTCACATGCATTTTCTTTTCTTTTTAGTAAAACATAATATTCATATATTACAATAACAACAAAGATCATTGACTCGGCAAAAACATAAATAAAGTCCCTAACATTTAATAAAAATAAAGTTCTTTGATTTAACAAAAACATAAGTGAAGTTCATCATATTCAACAAAAATAAAGCTCTTACTTCAACAATCTCAACCACTTTCACTTTCTTTTGAAGGAGCGTAACAACTGATAACACTCACAATACCTAGGGTGTTTTCTTAGTAAGTTGAATGATATTAAGGTTATTTATGTAATTTACTCTGTTTAATAGCGGATATGGATATCTGCGGGTGTGGATACCATTAAATCCGCATCCGTATCTATTAATTAGCGGGTAGTTAAAAAATCCGTTTATTTTATCCATGGATATCCATTAAGGTATCTGCTCCGTGCCCCTGGCAGATTTTATCCACGGATATCCACGGGTGCGGATTTTTTTGCCATCCCTAGTAGTGGTGTTGCTGCTTCTGGTGCTGCTGTATCATATGATTATGGTATTGATGACAAGTCATCTAGTTCAAGCAGACCTCTAATGTTCAATGGAGATCCTGATACATTCTCTTGGTGGAAAACCAAAATGTATAGTTACATCATGGGCTTAGATTAAGAGTTATGGGATGTTCTTTAAGATGGTGTTGATGATTAGGAGTTAGATGAAGAAGGTGTTGTTGTTGATAGGAAGAAGCACACTGCTACTCAGAAGAAGATGTACAAGAAACATCAAAGGATCAGAGGCATTCTTGTTGCTTCCCTACCTCACAAAGAGTACTTGAAGATGAGTGATAAAACTACTGCTAAAGCAATGTTTGCTTCTCTGTGCTCTAACCATAAAGGTAACAAGAAAGTCAAAGAAGCTAAAACTACTATGATGGTTCATCAGTATGAATTATTCAAGAAAAAGGATGATGAAGACATTGAGACTATGTACTCAAGGTTTCAGACACTAATGTCTGGACTTCAGATTCTAAAGAAAAACTATGTAGCTTCTGATCATGTGAACAAGATTCTAAGGATCTTACCTGCTAAGTGGAGACCTAAGGTGACTGCTATTGAGGAAGCTAAGGATCTAAATACTCTAAGTGTTGAAGATCACATTAGCTCTCTCAAATGTCATGAGATAGGTCTAAATTAACAAGAACCTATTAGAAAGCCAAAACCTATTGCACTAAAGTCTAAAGGAAGGTCTTCAAAATCTCTCAAAGCTAATGAATCTGAACATGAGTCTCCTGCTGGAGATTCAGAAGAAGATCATGTTGTTAAAGAGATGGATATGTCATCCAATAGACTTCAATATCTAGATAGGAAGAATAAGAAGTTCTTCAGCAGAGGCAGTGGTTACAAAGGTTCAAGGAAAGAAGATCAGAAAGGATGCTTCAACTGCAAGAAACCTGGTCACTTTATTGCTGATTGTCCTGATTTACAGAAAGAGAAATCAAAGAAACCAAAATTCAAATCCAACAAGTTCAGAAGGCAGATCAAGCAGAGTCTGAAGGCTACTTGGGAAGATTTAGACAATGAATTAAGGTCTAATAAAGATGAAGCTGAAGATGAAGCAAATGTGGTTGTGGGGTTAGTAGCTACAGTGGCTTCTGATGCAGAATCTAGAACAGACTCTGAACTTATTGAGTCTTTTGAAGAGTTTCTCACACGCTTTGAAAACAGATCCAATGAATTGAAAGATTTAATAGAAAAATATGTTAGTCGAATGAGACAACATGAGAAAATTCTTTTGGATCTGAAGGAGTCCGAAAAAGAAAATGAGAGTTATGACTTCATTATTAAAAACTATGAAGAAAAACTCAAATATCTGTTTCTTAAACTAAATGATAAGTGTAATGGGAAACCTTTAAGTAAACAAGAAATTGTTCTTAAAGACTTTATCATGATTGATATTGATAGAAACAAGGTAGCTTCCATGATTTATGGCATATATCATAACAATGGTAGGGGAATTGGTTTTACAGAAGGGAAACCTAATGAATTGTTTTTTATTGTCTCTTTTGTCTGAATTGCAAACGTTTTACCAAAAACATTTAGACACAGCCACACTTCTCACTACTCACACTTTCTGATTTCGTAACCTATTCTCTCAAAACTCTCCATTTTCAAAAACTCAATCTTAGAACCCTATAACCTTCTCAAATGGCTGAATCAAGTTCGAATCAAGGAAATACAATGGAAGTTTATTCTAGAGAATCTCTAATCATCAAACCCAGAACCACAGTGATGGACAAAAAGGAGTTGACGCTTCTTATTGAAAGCGCAGTAGACTTTGAATCAACCAAAAGGAATGGCATTGATGTTCTACCATACATTGGGACTAAAGACTTGGATTGTTATTTTGAAATGCTGCATGGGCCAACATATAGAGAGTTAGTGAAGGATTTTTGGATTAGGGCTGAAGTCTATGACAGGGATGTTGCTGAACTGGAAGAAAGACAGAAAGTTGCAAAGAATTCGAGGTTGAAGGGGAATACAAGAGAAGAGATGGGTTTACCAGAGTTTAAAGAAGTTGAAGTAAGGTTGGCTGTGAAGGAAATCAGAGTCACCATCACAAAGGAGATGTTGGCAAAATCTGCAAGATGCACCAATTATGGAATGTTTGAAATAAATGTCAAGAAGGATAGTCACTGGATGGAGAAAGTGTACAAGACACTGTATGAAGGGAGACCCACATACAAGACTTGTGATATGAAGAATGAACAAAGGGTGTTACGTAAGTTGATCCTGGAGCGTTTCATGCCCAAAGATGGCGACACTAACTATAGGTCAAGGGATCACAACTTGTTTCTACACTTCCTAATACACAACTACATGATTGACTTTCCTAAGTACATGTTCAACTACTTGTGATGGTCAATCAAAGAGAGCATCAATAAGAAGAGAAACAGATTCCTTATGGAAGGCTTTTGTCTGAGATCTTTCACCAAGAAGGACTGCTAAAGAAGATCAGAGACACTGGTGTTACTTATGATAAAGAATTGGGAACCTGCACAGGAAGGGTACTCAATGGTTCTATGCTGGGAGCAACGACAATCATAGAGAAATCAAAATTGGTTGTCTTAGAGTCTGACTTGATAGAGTCTAAAGTCATGTCAGACTTGATGATTGACTTCCCACCAATCTCCAGAGAAGACCCTCCAGAGGTTCTAGCTCAGTATGTTGCTCAGTACTTGAAAGACACTAGGAAGGCCATTGCTTGGAGTCAGATTCCTCTTAAGGTCGATGCTTCTCTGAAGCTTATTAGTAGAAAGAGGAAGCAGGCAGAATCAGAAGATGAAAAAGAAGAAGAACCAAAGAAGAAAGTCAAGAATGCAAAGGCTTCTAAACATGCTACTTCTGGCATCCATAAGGAAGTAGCAGAGTTAGAGCCTTCTCAGGTTCTGACTAAAAGAACAAGAGGAAGAGGTTCTGATGCTGCTTCTCAAGCTCATAAAGTTGTTCGTAAGACACTTCAGAAGCCAAAGAAAGTAACAAGGAAATTGAAGCTCTCTGCTAAAACTTCTAAAGACTTAACAGGTGAGGAAAGAACTATTATGGCTCAAGTGGTGGTGAAGAAGCATGTAGAAGCTGCTAAGAAAGTGCTTGAAATGTCAAAGGAGTTGGAACAGTCAGCTATGGGACAAGCCAGTGAGATTCTGAAGACTAAAATGCAAATCAAGCAGGAACAAGGCATTTCAGAATTTGTTGGTTTAGATGTTGAAGCAACACGTAATATTGCATCCTCTACTCTCTCAGAACCAATAGACTTAGACTCACCCTCACACAACTCTCCACATATAAATGACCAACCTCTTAGCTCAGTCTATTCCAATCTATAAAAAGCTAAAAAAAAACCTCACCCAAACTGAGACCAATTCCTGATCAAGGAGAGCCTCTTAAGAAAACCACATTCATTGAGCCACCAACTGTCATACCATTACATACTCTACAACCTGGAGAAGAGTATGATGGCGATACCTTGATCCCTCAAGAATACCTAGATGAGCAAGCCATACTTGATCAGATAGATTATCTAAGAGTTAAGCGTGACTACCAAAATCACATCATAGAAAGTCAACTTAGAGCTAGAAGAGCTGCATAGGGAGCTTCTGGTAAGTCTGGAACTTCATCAACCTTATCCAATCCTCCTCAAACAACAAACAATTCATCGTCTATTTTAGTAAGTTTATCACAACACTTACATGGTGAACTCCCTGCATATCAACCTAAACCAATCCAACAAATAGACCTTGAAATAGTCCTTATCGTTATTGTTTCAAACTCTCAACAACAACCATTACCTACACAATAAATAGCCTCTGAACTATGCACTGCTATCATAGTTTCAAAAATTCAACATCAACCAAACTCACCCTCACATACAGCCTTTGATACAACTGCTTCTGAACAAGTTGTATCAGAAGACCAAACAACAACAACAACCCAAACTGAACCACCCTTTAATCAAATAGTCTTTAAAACATCTTCAGTATTAGAAGACAAAGCCTTCATTGTTCAACCTTTGCACTTTGCTAAACCTGAAACAATCGTTCATCATAATAACATTGATGATTGTAGTGCAGTGTTTAGGAAACCATCATCTTCTTGGATCCAACCTATTCTAGAACTTATCCTTTGCTTAGCCTCTGATGACAATGCATTTGATAACAATGCAACTGCTATGGAATTATCTGATTATGATGATGAAGGTATTCCAGTTATCATTGTCATAGAAAACCAAGCCATACATGTACCCACCAACTTCCCAACAAATTACCTTATCACCACCTCCTATCATAACCTCAAACACAGTTCTGAGATGCAATACTATCTTTAATGATTTGATGGAGCTGGTGAATTCAAGAAATCAGGCCATTCACCTAGAGAACTATGAAGATAAATGGAACAATCTCATGGAAATGGTGAACAGAGTTCTTGATGATCTTTAGAGGTTATCTGTCCAAGCTCAAGATAAGGTTCTTAGGAACTGGTTTGATCAAGTTGCTAAGAGCATGACAGTTGTGGAAGTCAAGAGGTCAATAAAACAACTTTCAGACTTTTCACACTACATTGATTACTCAAAGAAGATTTCTGCAGTGGTCAAGTCAAGTCTTGATACTTCATGGATTACTCAGATGTTTATCAAGCCAGAGAAAGTTGTTATGAAGATGAACATGGAAGACCCTGAAGAAATGAAGCTGGTTGAAAAACTTCAGGAGGATCTTTTTGAATAGAAGATGGTGTCTGAAGACTTAAGAAGACAGCTGGCAGAGCTTAAGGAAGAACAGAAGCAACATAGAGTCATTCAAGAAGCTCAGATTAAGAAGACAAAAGATCTTGAGATGAGATTGAAGCAACATCATGATGAATCTTTGGCCAAGAAAGCTGCCTTGGAAAAATAAACAGGATGAGACTAATGCAGGGATTGCTGACATCTTGAAGATGTTGAAGAATCAGCCTTATAACCCTAGTTCCACACCTTTTTTGCTTGTTGTTTATCTTATGCTTCTAATATATCTTATGCTTCTGATACATTGTTTCTCTCTGATACAATATGTTAATGTTATGCTATGTCTATCAATTATTAGTTTTGTATCTGATATATTATTTTTGCTCTAATATGTTAGAAATTTTCATGTTTTATCCTTATCTTTTCTTACTCTTTTCTTTAATTTTAGTCTTTTTGTTTATAACAAAAGGGGGAGTAAGACATAATAACATTTAGGCTCTGAGTCCACTAAATTAAGAATAAAATTAATGTAGGAGAACCTTCTTCTCATCTCTTAGTCTTTGGATTTCATGTGAATTATTTCTGAGTGAAGAATTTTTTGTGCTTAAAATGAATTTAATTAACTTGAATAGAACTCGGATGAGCTTACAAACCTCACCTTAAGGACTATTAGACTCAGGGGGGAGCTTACAAACCTCAGACCCTAAAGTCAACTTATTAATTAGATTAACAACAATTGACTATTAATACTAGTGTTTGTCATCATCAAAAAAGGAAAGATTGTTGGAACAAAATGTGTTTAAAATTGCTATCTTAAGTTTTGATGATAACAAGGTATTAAAAGTTCAATTGGATATGTTAATATTCGTTCAAGTGTGCAATACCATAGACTAAAATTTATAACTCTTTAAACAAGGTATTGGTTTTGAAAGAACAAATGAGAGCAAAGAAAGCTTATGTTGCAAGTCTGAGTCTGAACACAATCAGAGTCTGATGACCATCAGAAGCTAACTACCAGAGTCTGAAGTTCGTCCGAGTCGGAAGTAAAGAACCTAGAGTTAGTTATATTTATTGAAGACGCAAGTTTGCAGAAGGAATAGACGCCTGGAGCAACGACTATTTCAGAGGAATTAGAAGGCAATGGATGCTTATCCACTGAAGGACCTTAGGGAAAGGACAATAGTACAATTGTACAACCACTACTCCACTACTCAACTCATGTTTGCGCATAGTGCTGCTACAATTGTGTCTTTGCTGGTTAATTCTCTATGCAAGGAATGAATTTCAAATTATTCCTTCCTAGACCATTAACCAAATCAAGCAACAAATCATTGGTGATGATCAAGCTTTAGTAACGACTCTTTTGATGTGTTGGCACTTCTACAACGTATCTTTCATACCTCTATATAAAGTAATGAAGACTTGAAGATTTGAAGAGATTCAGCAACATTTAAACTGTGTCAAAACTCTGCTGAAATTGTTGTGCATCAATCACTTAGAATTTCTTAACAACTTTCATATCTTAGAAATTTTGGAGTCTTAAGAGTCCAATTTATTTTGTATTGTGAACACCACTGATTGTATATCAAATGTTCAAACTAAATTTATTTTTGTGTAATTTGTTTGTTTAGAAGTCTCTTGCTTTTGTGCTTGAGCATAGAAAATCTCTTGCTTGTGTGCTTGAGTATTTGAAGTCTCTTGCTTTTGTGCTTGAGCAATTGTAATCAGATTGGATTATAGTGAAATCTCCTTTGAAGTGCAAGGGAGACTAGACTACTTCCGGATTGTGGAAGGAACCAGGATAAGTGCTTTGTGTCTCTCTCTCTCTCTCTCTCTCTCTCTCTATATATATATATATATATATCTCTATCTCTCTCTCTCTCTGTCTATATATATATATATCTTTACTTTATCCTCTGCATTAGACTCTAAACATTGTTCCAGACTCTGAACTCTATCATACTCTGGACTTTGAACTTAATTTAAAAAATTAAAAAAAAAACTAACACAATTCACCTCCCTGTGTTTTTCTCACCTTCACTCCGCACCGAATAACTGTCATTAGGATCAAGCCTCCACGACCAATAATCCGTAGAATTATTCTGCAATCAAATATCATGAAGTAAAATTCTACACTCCCCTAACAACTCCTCCTCACACGCCCACAATCGACGACACCACTGCCAAGTCGTCCCTCCCTCCTCCCACCCTAAATCATACATATCCGACACTGAAATCGACTCTGCCAAATCGAAAAGACGCCTAAACCACATACACAAAGGGGACCCTCCTAACCGCGGATCAGTCCCAAAAAATGTATTTGTCCCACCGCCAACCAAAGGAGAGCATATGTTAAAGATGATGTTTAAGTTGGTTGATTTTATTTGGGTTTTTTTTAACAATAATTTGGGTTTCTTTTTAATAAAAATATTATTAATAATAATTCTATGTGGAAATCCACCTCATTATTTTTAAATAAAAAATTAAAAAAAAAGAATAATTTTGTGCATGTTTTTTTTTTTGGACAAATAATTTGTGCATGTTTTAAAAGATAAAGACTTAAATAGAAAACGAAAATTAAAGATACAAAACTTAACTATATGTGCTATATATAAAGAGACAATGCATAATATGCATAATATATGCAAGGTCCGGGGTTCAAACCTCGGCCACCGCAAAAAAAATAGAACAACACATTTCAACTCCTTTGGGCTGGCTTTTTTCTTCCAAAAATGCTCTCAATTTTCAATACAAATAACACATGTAATAAATAGATAAGAATAAATTTAAATATTAAAAAAAAGTAATAAATACGATATGAATATATGTATATATATATATATATATGTTTTTTCTCCTCTATCAAATAAAAAGTGTAACAAACTAGATGAATATACTATCAAACAACTTTTTCTATAATAAAGATTGTTGTTGGTGTCATTGAAAAAGAAATTGTTATATTGTTAGTTTCATTAAAATAGATAATCATGGTTAGTTTGCTTTGTTATAACTTGAAAACAACAAAGAATTATATTTTTAGTTTTAATCAAAATCAAAATTTCAAAAAAAAAAAACACCGTTAATAATTTTCAAACGTTAGCGGAATAAAAAGAGTGGAAAGACAGATTCGCTAGTTATAAATAAAGTAAAAAACCTCTGAATAATTTTGCATTTATTTAATAAATTCTTGATAGCATTTAAAACAAAGAGAGAAAAATCCATCGGATCAAAACTTAGATAGAGAAACTCGCCAATGACATTGAAAACAAAAAAGTTGGAAAAAATAAATAAATAAATAGTGGCTCGCCAATGATACGTGCTAGACATCATAAAATTAAAACATTTTTTTATAAAAATTAATAAAAAAGTAATAATTAAGGATATAATAGAAAAAATAATATTAATGTTTAGTATTGTAAATCGATTTATAAATTTGAACATTTTTTTTCATAACAATTTATAATTTTGGACGAAAAGAGTAATATATTTTGGAATTGATGGCAGTAAAAAAAATTCTAATTGTGTGATGGGGTTGGAAATATTCCTTCGGTTTTAAAATACGTCGCATTTTCATAATGTGTGTTATATATATGACTTATTTTAATCATACTTTTTAAGGTTAAATAATTTTTTCTTCCCTATAAATATAATGAATTTTAATTTTAGTCCCTAAAAAATTAAATTGAATATTTTCATCCACACAAATTTTTTTATTTTGTTTTTGGTCTTTAATGGTCACTTTATGTTCATGTGAATGACAAGATTATCACTCTTTTGTGTTCAAATTGTATTCATAATATTTCTGTTTATTATGTTTAACATTTATATATTTATATTATGTTCAAAAAATATAAAAAAACATGTCAAAATTATATCTATTAGGGACCAAAAACAAAACCAAAAATTGTATATGGATGAAAACATCTTATTTTATTTTTTAGAAACTAAAATAAATTTTGATATATTTTTAAAAACGAAAAATTTATTTAACCCTACTTTTTAATTAATAGATAAACACAAATACTAACATGTAAGATGTTGTTCTATTTATCTCGATAAATATTTTCAAAATATTATTTTTTAAATTTTTTAAAAATAATTAACAATATCAACGATCAAAATCGTGTATTGATATGTATAAAGTACTTAATTGCAAGATATATTTTAAATGCAATAAATAACTTTATACAAGAGTGTGATGGTGTTTATTGATTTGACAAGTCAAGAAACACATGTGAAGGTTGTGATGCATACATTTGAACTGACCTTTCCAAGACCGACTAGCTAATTAAGCTAATGGATGGACATATGCTCTCAGTGAGGATAAGTGAATGTTTCTAAGTGACCTTTTCACCCCTTAAAACGGTTAAGATCCGTACCATATTAACTAGGCTCTTCAAAATCATATGCACTCTGTATTGCAAATGTCCATCACACACATCACCTTTAACTCACTTCTCAGTCGCACTTTTGCTTTCTTCATGATACTGCAGTGTCACACTCTGCTACTACGGACAAAGTGCCATTTTGGATGATATTGATAATGATAGGTATTTGTAACTTGAAACCAAGGACATTTGTTAAAAGAATTATATAAAGAAAGTTGTGTTGAAAAAAGTACTATTTGTATAAAGAGTTTATTATATGACTTTAAATTTTTATTTTTTTTTGGACAAATACTTAATAAAATTTGTTCGCATTTTTTTATGAAAATACCTATTTTTCTCTTTAACTTTTCTATTTATAAGAGTTATATCTATTTGTTCGCGTATATTACGATGTCAATTTGAACAATTAATCCATAAATTTATTAATCATGGTAATATTTTTTATGCCAATTTTTTTTTAAAATAGACTTTTTTTGAGGTAACTGAAAAATACTAGACATTTAATAAAAAAAAAAAATTGGGGTAGCCAAACTACCTCATAAGGACAAAAGTCTCCGCTCTTCTCATTAGTATCATTAAAGAGAGATAAATGTAAATAATTTTGTAAGTCATGTTTGAGATTTAAGGTATTATTTACCTTTGATTACATTCCTTCACCCAAAAATGTGAAAAACTTTTGTGGTTGAATCGTGATAATTCAATTGGATTTAATCTAGTTCAATTTAGTTTGGTCAATTTAATATTCATGTTACATGTTTTAAATCTTGAATTTGAAAAAGAATAAGGTTGCTAAATAAATCTATACATGAAAATGTTAAATAAAAATTTAAAATTAGATTTTACATTCAATTTATTATCATGTAAATTTAAATTTAATTAGAAAATAATCGCTCTTAGGAATAAAATTATCCAATCAAATTAAGTATTTATTCATAATTAAATTTAAATTCTCTTTGTAGTATATATGAATTAATAATAATAATAATAATAATTATAGAGATAGGATACTTGTTGTCAATTGTTTCCATTTTTTAATCTTTAACAAGTACATTAAAAAAACTTGTTAGCAATACCTTATTTTTCAACTAACTAAATAATGATTTATTCAAAAAAAAATATCATTTTGGTCTATCTTTTTTTTAGCAACATTTTGGTCTATCTAGATCTTTGATTTATCACCACCAATAAAAACTTTAGTCTGTTATATTATATTCGACCTATCTTAAGTCAATAGAAATTAAAAACATGTTTAAACTTTATTATTTTTGTTATTATTAGTTTTTTTTACAGAATTTTTATCATTATTAGTATTGTTTATTATTTTCTAGGGTTGCTGGATATGGTTTGGCGGGGTCTGATTTCATGCATGGCACTGACTTCCACGTGCCCTCCTTCTCATCTCACTCACCCTCTTTCTTAGAAATCAATTACCATATTGATCAGTAATCAGATGGAGGTAAGTAATACTCAACCACGTGATGTCTTCCTATAACTTCAACCAACCTATCACGTTCAAGTCTCTCTCATTCCTTTTGCCTTTTACTTACTTTGAGTCAGAAATATTGTCATTGAGTTGATCCATCCTCTTCTCTCTCTAGTCTATACACATTTTGGCTAGTTCGATGACTTCTCTACGTACGGATCATACTGAATACTCATACAGTTTTAACTGCAGTCAAGAGCATGTAGCTGTTCCCTCACCTTCGTTATCATCTATCTACAAGAGAGCTATAGTCTCACGAAAGAAAGTGAAACAGAAATGATTTTATACACCTATTATGATAATTTTTTCTTCTATTTTTATTTTTACTTTCTCTTTTGGTTGTTTTAGTTTTCGTGTCGATACATATTTTGCTTTGTTTATCTTTGGTAGACTCATATATTGTTTAACAAATGGTTGTTCAAATAACATTTTTCAACATCAAAATAAGAAGTATAAATGTTGAAATTGAATTTGATACATTTTTATAAAATCGGCCACTAAGATAAGAAGCTAAGTGTCTCTCTTTATAAAGTTTTATTAAAAGTTTTATCTATCCAATATGGGATTTATGTTTTTCTCAATAATTAATAAATTAATTGTTCTGAACTAGGTAAAGACACACTATGTTTGAACTCGGGTCCGATTCAATACTTGAGAGCAGACGACATCATACGTCCAAAATCTTATTGGATAATGGTCTGGACCAACTGATCATGGTTGTTCAATCTCGCTCCAATGCATGAGTACCACCCAAAAGGTCACATGCTTAGCATTGGGTCAAGTATCACCCTTCTTACCATATTTTAAGTCACACTCTTTCTTGAACCCCTTATTGACTTGGGCTTCAGAGCACGTGCAGGTACACAACCTCCCTCCAATGGAGAAGGACTCAAGGTGGTCTGCGGCGGATGACAAAAGCGCAAACCCTCTACAAAACGGATCTCAATCCAGCAAGTCATCTTCTCATGTCCAATCGGATCAGTGGCGACTTCGTTGAGGATCAAACCCGAGAACCAACCAAAAGATGATAAACACTAGATGTGTCCATCGCAACGTTAGTGGAGCTCAGAACGAAGGAATCGATAGAACTATCAATTCTCCTATTCAGTCTCAGAGCCTATCACATCGACAAACAACGTAGGAGGATAAATCCGGATGAGTTGTATCTAAAATCACTAGTTTCTCGTAAATTTTAAAACCTATCTTAGCCAAAGAATCAACAGCAGAGTTGTCTTTCCGAAGAGTATGACACAAATCAACAATTCATTCTTGACTCAAGAGCTTCTTAATTAAGCTAATCAAGTTACCAAAATCTTTGAAAACAAATAACACGCCAAAAACCAATCGTCCAACACAAATTCAGACCATGGTAAAGTGCAAGAATTCCAGCATGTAATATACAAGAGGGATCAATATTACCATAGAAATCCGTAAAAAAGAGCCTTCGTGATCTCGAATAAGACCACAAAACCCTAGTAAACCTGAATTCCTAGACACGCTACCATCAACATTAAGAGGACTTTCCATGATACATATAAGTAACTAATTTATTCTAATTAAATAAATAATTTATATAAGGGTTAATTAAGTAAATGGTCCCTATAAATATCCAGAATTTTGTTTAGTCCTTACAAAATAAAATCACACTTTTTAGTCCCTATAAAATTTTCCGTCAGCATTTTTAGTCCCTGTAAAAAATTTCCATCATCATTTTTAGTCCCTGTCAACATTTTTTGTCCCTAAAATACTTAAGGAAAATGTCACAGGGACTAAAAAGTGTGATTTTATTTTATAGGGACTAAAAAAATTCTGAATATTTATAAGAACCATTTACTTAATTAACCCTTTATATAAAATGTGGTAATCAAAATTTGTCAATTAGTCTTCAAAAACAAATTTAATTTGTCAATTAGAGATGATTTTTTTTAATGTGGAATTTGAACTGGCATTTGAAGCTCGTCTCTTGGATGAAAACCATCGAGGGGATGGAATTCGAACCTATGTCATGCAATTCATGAGTCATAAGCCTTAACCACTCGCTTCAAGTGCTGGAAATATAATTTTCTCCAACAAATTATTTGGTCACTGTAATTCTTTCACCGACAAAATTTTGACTCTTTACTTAGGAAAATATAATGATCTCAATTTCTTATCACTCTAACTTATATATTACTCTCAAAAAGAAAAACAATTTCTATATTACTACACCTTATAACTGCAATATGAATTTAAATTTAATTGACATGATACAAGTGAAGCCTTCAAATGATTTTTTATCTATATCTTCAGAATATGTATGCACTACGAGGCAAAACAAAGACTAAATCATGTAAGGACAGTAAACTTCTATTCCTACTTACAAAACTGAAAGTGATGTACAGTTTGAGTGCCTCAAAGACATGTATCATTTAGCAATGAACAAAACTGATACAGAAGAACTATAACATTACAAGTTACCCGTGTGGTTGAAAACAATTCTCACGTGTAAAAAAGCTTCGTCTTAGAGGATTGCCCAAAACTTTTTTCTACAAATTAAAACAGTTTCCATCTTCTTTTCTTTGTTCTCTAGCAAATGTGACTCTACATCCCAAAGGAATTTTGGGGCTAAATCGTTGATTCTGGATATAATATGTTCCTCATCCCTAATGATAATAAATCCCTGCAGATAAGTGAGCTCTAAGTTATCAACTTCATTCACAGGAAGACAAATAAACACTATATTGCACTGCTATAGCTGCTATTTGACAAAACTTTGTATTACATCCGTTCCTTATTATAAGAGTCAATTCACTTTTTAGATTCATTGAATAACTTATGTATTTTGTTATATCAGAATTTACCAAAATATATTTACCAAAACTTATTTTCATTTCAGTCACATGAACTTCTACTTTAATAATACATGCAGACAACCATGAAGGTAACATTCTAAAAAAGTAATTAATTACCAGCGGCCGTGCAAGACGATCCATCTCCAGCATGATATCCTCTAATATACAACCTAGCCCTAGGTTTGTGTGCTGGGAAAAGAGGTAGTTGGCATGTAAAAGATCATATGTACGAGGATAACTTGAAAATGGCTCACACCTGATGTAAAAGATATCTACATTAGATGCAGTCAACTAATAATACACATTTTAACATTGTATATACTATTTATGATATTAGTTGCAAAATATTACCAATCATGAAAAGTTCCAATCAAACCCCGGTCATAAATTCCAGACAAGGTGTTCTTCATGCTTGCAGGAACTACATTCATTACCCAAACAGGAAAGTTGTTCAATGCAACGGCAAATCCACCATAAAAGGCATTCATATCCATCACATTGCGTATTTCTGTTTCCTTGACATTCATCAGTCTCCAATAATGACGAGTCTGATCTTGCCAGAAGATAGAATCTGATGTAAATTCATCTCGATTTATACCTGTTGTTTAAAAGGTTAGAAGGGTCATCACATTAGATTGAAAGGGACTATTGTGTGCACCACATTCATATTTATTTTATCGTATAATTTCCAGTTGAACAGCTGTTCACTATTGTCCTTTAGATTTAAATGTATTGATGCTTTCCAATCTCAACTAAAAAACAGGGAACAAACAAGATAGCGACTATCTATATTGATGTCAGCATGTAAATGAACTAAAAAGAAAACACATATATCATAGGCAATTATGGGAGGTGTTCAACTATAGACCTGTATGATAATATCCAAATTTATTTAGAAAGTAGCAAGGAAAAAAATAGTATTTTTCTTTTATCCTTTTATTATCATTTATGCAAGTCAGAAACGTTTTGAGTTCCAACCTTGTTTGAAGTTTTTGACAATTGAAAAAAACTATCATTAAAATAGCATCAATATCTGATCTACTGAAGATTGTGCATTTGATTAAATCCTTGGGATAAATATCGTCTATAGCCCATATAAAATCATTATGATGATAATAAAGCATATGCATCAATAGCATAAACATTGGAATCACGGTTCATGAAATTTCTGAGAGCATACATGATATATGATGCTATCTGAGATTTGCAACAAAATTATATTATGTGAATACAAAATATCTACGGTGTAAGTGTGCACATCAAGATTGGTATGAATAATTTAAGAATAAGAAAAATGTAAAATATGGACATTAACTTCTTGCACAGTAAATCAAAAGAGAATGGGCAGACCTATCTTGTTCAGCTTTTCAGAAAACACTGAAAGGCGCTCGTGACTTGGGGGTAGCTTGTAAGATTCCGCATTAGTACTTCTGACTTGTATACAGTTCTTAAGTGGGATATTCCATGAAGGTTTAGACTCATCATCCACATCACAGACATTTATAAGCTTTTGTTCTGCATTCTGCAGAAGGCAGGAGGGCTGATTATTTTCTTTAATCCATATTGCAGTCTGAACTTTACGAGCAATGAGTCTCCAACACATTGCTGTAGTCAATTTCACCAACTTATCCCAAATTACAGGAAAATCTTTATCTTTTCTGTAAGCAGGTGGTGCTGAATAAACAAAATAACCATTTGAGCGAAGAAGACGATCCAACTCCTTCAGCAAAATCCCATCTGCGTATAACAAAATAAATTAGCAACAAACAACCCCACCAACAATAATAGCTTTGACATATACAGATTGCATCTATTCTACAAGATAGTCAGATTGAATCAATAACAGAAATAACAAATGGGTCTAATTGGGTAAGGGTTCACCCATCAGTGTTTATAGCAGCTTTTGGAACATATTGTATCAGGTCATTCAATAAAAACAGAAATGATGATGATGATAATAGCTATAAGGGAAAAAGAAAACTTCTATGCTATACAATTCAAAACTACATTGAGAACAATGATGCCAGAACTTCTTGTTTTGTTGTTTTCTCTTTTATTTTCTCTTGATGGGATATATCCTTACAGATGAATTATTAAAAACGAGACAAAATGCAAGAAATACCTTCAACAAAGCTCAGTTCTAAAAAGAACATCTCTAATGGTTCAAAATCTAACAACTCTACTACTTCATCTCAATACATACACAAAAGTTAACTTTACAAACACACGTTTTTAAGGAGCTAGTTTAATGAGATTCAAACACGTTTTTGTAAAATTACCTATAGTTGGAGGGAGGGTATTTCCTTTTATCCTTTAAATACACAACTTCTTCAAAGTATCATATAACAAAAATATACCTTCTTGAACAAGGGAACAATAGCATAAAATAGTATTTTGCACAAACTAAAGTAAAGAGATGTTAGAATGTCACTCATCGCTCATCAGATAAATGAATGATGTAAGGCAGAACGGTAGCATAAAAGAAATCGATGGAGATTAACATCAAGAAATGGTCAGGGACAGATTTCAAACATGATAATGAAAGTTAATCTTAAGAAGAGACAAAACATACTTCTAACGTGTTGCAATGCATTGGTTGGCTTGAGATCAATGTAATTAGTAAATTTCTCTATGGTAAAACAGAAACTAATTAAACAACTTTGGAGCACAGCATTGATACATAAATGGAAAGCTGCCCAACATTTTGGTCCAAGAAAATATCACAATTTGTTAACACAGAAGTACTCCTTTTAGCTATATCAGGCATGTATTAACAATAAATAAGATTAGCAAATATAAGGACTGAATCAAACACATTTAACACCAAGCTGTTAGGATAAAGATAAAGGGGAGTAATGAGGATTAGTCAGTAGTTGGGCAATTAGATAAGGTGTATCATATATAAATAGGAGAAATACAGTAGGAAAATAGAATACTGTGCATTTGATATGAGAGGGAAAAGGAGAGATCTTTTGTAAAGGAGAAACCAATGGGGAGATTTATATTTTTAATATTCTTTTAATTTTTTAATATTAAGATTCTTTATTTTCATCCCATTTTTCTTGGTCCCTAACAAATTGGTTAGATCTGCCAGAACTCTCACCAGGAAAGAAATGGAGAATTATAGCAATCATTTCAAGGAGCGGATTTTCAAGCTTAAGAATATGCAAAACCCTGTGTTGAAGTAGCAGGAACCTAGTTACAGCAATGCAAGGGTGGAGGAAATTACCCACTGCGTTCAAGTGTGCCAAAGGAATTAAAGATCATAAACGAATGAGAGCTAAAAACATTTCTAAACTAGACAAAATACCATTTACTCTAAGAATAAGTTCACATTCTATCTTGGTTTGTTGTCAACCAAAGCTTCATTTGGGTGCAGAGAAAAGTTCAATTTTCTCTCTAATTATTTGGTTGGACGATAATTAAAATGAAAAGTAGGAAAATGAATAATTGATAATAATGTCGTTTTTACCCTTGACAAAATAAGAAGAATCAAGTGAACCCCACAACAGAGGGTAGATAATTAGATTAGTATAGCTGGAAAGAGTGAATGTCTACTTGAAATTGGAGTTACCTCTCCACTTGGCGAGAGGTACGTCCCACATCAATTTTTCCTTTCTTGTGTTATTTTGCAATCAAACAAAAGTAAACAACACTTCCTCTCAGTTTCTCTCCGCTCAATTTCCCTCCTCTCAAAAGGAAAGCCAATGTATACAAACATCATAAGGAAAGCCAATTACCATTTTCATGAAAGTCTATACGGCATCTTGAACAGTGAATCATTTCAAATGACCCTGAAGGAAATGGCAGTTGTTTTGTGGACATGGCAGAGATCATTGCACCAATTCCTCGCTCTAATGCAAATTGAATCTGGTTTTCATGACCATCCTTGGGAGCAAATGACACAGTTCGAATATCCAAGGGAAGAAGATACGCTGAAAAGCTGGCCACACCACAGCCAAGATCCAGAACTTGAACTATGCCCGCAGAACGTAAATCACCAGTCTCATTTGTAATCATATTTCCTATCCTGCATTTGTAAATCCATCAAAAGACCAACAGTTGTATCTTGCACTACTCACACAACATACAAACATTCCATGCTCAAGTTAGTTCATAGCACCAAGCAAAATAATTGCAAGATGGGTAGAAATTGATTTTACTTAAAACTTTCAAGTAAAGTTGAAACTGATATTGACCATTTATGTATGATTAAAATGTCAAGACTCAAGATTAGCTTCCCCTCCCCTCTCTCCCTCTCACCGGTGTATGTAACCTTAAAAATATCAGTTAGCTGCATCTGGTTTCAGTCTGTTTCAATAGCACAAACTAACTACAAATTGCAACAAAGCAATGGCCTGAAATAGGTAGTATCTACAAACAACATTCAATTTTTTACTATGATTTTTGTGTTAAGGCCATAAGTCCAAAAGTAAGCCAGACAGAAAAGGGATTCATTCCAATGTGCCAACCACAACTTTTCCTTCATTAAGTTGACTCCTGAGGCACCATTTTCAAAATAAACACGCCCTTGTGGTTCCGTTGACTCCAAGAATTTTAGTCTATTGTGCGCGTACCTCTTTACTACAACGTTGTAACATAATTTTTTTTTATAACACTTTCTTTTATTGGAAATCGTACTCGAAACATATGTCTCGGAATTCAGAAACATAAGGATAGAAGTTTCTGTTGTCAGCCGTGACTGATTATCTTCTGGATTTCACATAGTTACTTTAACTTCTTAACACTAGTTTTTTTTAATTTTTGGATTTCACAACGAGAGAAGTTTATGTGAGTGGGTCCCAGAGACTGACCAGGGTCAGTGCAGGCCTCAAGGCTCAGGGAGCGCTAGCACTAGGTTTACATTGAGAAAACGAAGATAGAAAGAAAAGAAGATCTTAAGGCTTGGTTTGGGATGGGTGCCTGGAGGTGAGAGGAGAGAAGGAGGAAAGAGAATTTAAGATAAGTTATCCCCTTGTTTTAGACTTTTTAGAAAGAGGGGAAGGAAAGAGTTTGGTGTTTCTTTTAAACCCGGCAAAGTCCTCCTTGCGTTTTTATTTTAGTTCCCCCATATACGGGTGTTTACCCTCCGTTCCCTAGCTTTCCTCCAAAGCCATCCCCTCCGAACTCTCAAAGCTTTAAAGTTTGAAACTTTTAATTATTTGGTGAACAGAAATTGAAGACCAAAAATTTCTCTTAATTTCAATTTCAAACAATATTTCTCCTTTCATTGTCTTTTCTCCCATCTAATGTTTTAAACAAAATAACAGGTGAGTCTCAGTTTGCTTGGTGACCCCATATGAAAACACCTTTGAAAGACAATTAAAAATCAGACAGTCACATCATTTTCCATTCAACACCAGTCAATTTGTCACATATTATATCTTAAGAATAACTTCCAATAATTCAATAAGATCAAGGTAAAAAGATTATTTAGTTTTCCAAAGAAATAAAGCATAACTTTTAATTGCAAAAGAAGAAAATCTAAGCTCAATAAACAAATGCACAAATTATTTGCAGAAGAACCTACCTCGAGATAAAAATTTACATCTGGCATTACTCTATTCATCTTTACCTGCTCTCTCACATTGTTATCTCAATCTTAACTTATAGCACAATCTACTTCAAATATGAAATTCCTGGTAGATGTTTGGGCATCGCACGTTACAGTATTAAAATGGGATTAACTTCAATATTTAGCAAATTGAAATAGATCATATGTTCACATGTCACAAAATGCCATGGCAGTGCCATCTTTCACAAATTGACCATGGTGGTTGTAAAAATTTCCATCACCGCACTTCGCCATAGTATCACCATGTTTGACAACATTGAGCCACACTCAATCTGATTCCAAAATATGTCTCACGCAAGAATTCATACAGCAACAACCAAGCCTTATCCCACTAAGTGGGGTCGGCTACATGGATCAAATTATGCCATAATATTTTATCATAAACCATATTTGAATCCAACTCATTAATCTCTAAATCTTTCCTAACAATGTCTCTTAAAGTTTTCTAGGTCTACCTCTGTCTCTAGTGACCTAATTACCCTCCTTACTACATGCTCAAACCACTTAAGCCTAGTTTCCACCATCTTTTCTATTAGGTGCTATCCCAACTCTCTCTCTCTCTCTAATGTTGTCATTTCTAACCCTCTCATGCCTAGTCTTACGACACATCCAACGCAACATCCTCATCTCACGCAAGAAAAATGAATTTGTGATCAATCATAAGAAGTTGATAAAATCATTGAAAAACTATTTCTATAATTAGAATGATCGTCATAGGAAAACTAAATAAATCATTCAAAGAAGTACATTTAAGTACCTCTGTATGTACTCAGATGCTCCATTCTTGAAATGAGTACCACCACCAGGAAACCACCAGAGATGATCCTTTGGATGGACCCAATTTTGGCCTCCTTTGACATCAGCAAGATGTGTATGATTCACATTACTCCTCCAAACATAATCCCTGCTAAGAGGCCATCTGATAGGTATTTTATAATCCTTAGGCGGCGGAACCAAACAAAACAAACGGTTTTCGAGTGGAGGACAATGTCTCTCCAGTTCTTGTTTTCTTGAAACATCAAGATGAGACATCAATGTTGCAATGTAAGAAACATCGTGGCAAGGGATATACTCATTAAACTTCAAGGGGCATACATCTACCCCAGTGTCAGGAATTACCAAGGGAGTTTTGCGGTAAGTGAGAGCAACTTTGTTACTAAATCGGGAAGTTCCTGCAAAAATTTGCATATGAGTGAGTCAGAAAGAAGAATATTTGAAGCACACTGATACGGACACCGACACCGCTAATAATTTGAGAAAATCACATAACTCAGGTAAAGGAAAGAGATATGAAATTATTGGGTAATTACCGTTAGAAGATAGGAGAGTGTTGTTGTTGGATGAAGAAGGAGAGGAAGAGGGAAGGTGAGAGATGTAAAGAGGAGTGTTGTTACCAAAAAGAGTACCGACATAAAAGGAAACAATCATGAGAAGTAAAGAAGCCATTATGATTTGGCCAGATTTAGAATCAAATGCAGAACCAATAGTACCAAAACCTCCCATTGTTATTCGACTTCACTCAACTGGGTTGTAAGATGCTGAATCAGTGTAGCATGTGTAATGATTGATGAATGAGAGAAAGGGAAGAGGAGGTTCGAGCTGAGTGACCAAACTCGTGTTTCAGATCGCTCATATTTCCTTTCCTTCTTTTTTTTTTTTTTTGGTTGGTCAAGTCCTTTCCTTTCCTTCTTTTTTATTATTTTTGGGGTTTGCTTGTATAATTAATTTTGGTTTTCATTTGGTTATTTTCTTAAGTAATTTGTTTTGGGTTGAAAGAAAGGGGTAAAATTTGTAAATAAAAAAAAACTGAGAAAAAAATATAACTTCAATTGTGTACTTATATGGATATATATAGAGAAAGCATGTGTCACAATGTGGTTGGGCAATGTCATGTGACATTTCCAACAAAATGTCACACAAGTGGTTTTGGGGATGTACCCGTGGATTTCATATGTATTAAATTCTAGATGGGTGATCTAGGGGGAATCAATTGTTGAAGACCTCCCTCTAAAAAAAATTGTTGAAGGCCTCGGTTTAAACTCTTGGAAGGTGAGCTAACAAATACTTTAAATAAATTCATTACTTAAAAAAATAATAGTGGTAATTTTACTTTGTTAGGGTTTCTGGCAGCTACAGATAGTAAAGCGATCAAGGGGCTTTACCAGGGAAAATATATATCTCTGGTACCGTAAGAGTTTTGGGTTTCTCTTTGTGCTAGAGCATTTGTGAGGTGTGTTTCTTTTAACACGTTTGGCAATGGGAGACATCAACCTCGACGACCTTATGTTGAGCGACGAGACTACAAGGGATAAGTTTCAATATCGATGATGAGGAGGATCTTCAACATGATATGAGTCTATGATTGGTGGATCGTCTAGTTCATATGAAGAGTATAAGGTATGTATGTCAGAGGTTTGAAAGTCGGTGAAAGGGTTGTTGTGAAGGAGGAAGTTGAAAATCTAGTCATTTAGTTGGGAATCCAAGTCCTACATGTGAGACTGTTTATGTGGAGGAAGTTTAAGATATGGACTATCGGTTACATTGAAAGCGAATGAAGAAAGAAAAGAAACATGTTAGTGATTCCAATGATCTGATGAACCAACATTTTTATCGACTCATCCTGGCAGCAAGGACTGCAGGGACCAATCATTATTTTGAGCTGGAACTGCGGGAGATTAGGTTGTCCGAGTGCAATTTTGAATTTTTGTAGTTTGGCTCGGGGACAGTGACCAAATATTCTCTTTTTATCAGAAATATTAGCATATAGTCGCAAGTTGAAAAATATTCGAGTTATGTTGGGGTATATGCTTGTTTTACAGTTAATGTGGAAGACAAAAATGGAGGTTTGACAATGTTATGGAAGAACAATAGTAATTGACGGGTGAAGTGTTCCATAAATTTTATTAATCTCATTATTGAAGATAGAGACGACGGGGAGTGGAGATTGACTTGCTATTATGGTGATCCTGAATGTAGTTGTCGTTGTGATGCTTACGACTTGCTTAGAAATAGGGAGCTGAGAGATATGTCAACTCTTCCTTATTGTGTGGTCGGAAATTTTAACGATCTTTTTTCTCAACATGACAAATTTGGTATCCATCCTCATCCGAATTGGCTTTGTATAGGTTTTCGGGAAGCTGTTGAAAAGTGTGACTTGTTATATAAGTTGGATGGCCACCCTTTTATGTGGATCAAAAGCGCAGGAACGAATAAGGTAGTGAAAAAAGTAGTAGATACCTTCATGGCTTCCAAAAGTTACTCTCGCAAACCTAGTAAATACTCACTCAGACTATAGTCGATTTTGCTGGATTGTATTCATGTAGTGTGTTACCACCATAGTTGAGAATAGCTAGTTATAGGAACCTCGTAGGTAGTGGTTGATGATTGGAGGAATGGTGTGAAATTTGGAAGTTTGGGATTGTGTCATTAATTTTGCATTGAGTTGTCAATTTTGAATGACGTGGTTTCATTATGACATACTTGATTGTTGTTGTATATATTTATGTTTTCTGATGACACAATTAATTGTGACAATGAAACCACGTCATTGAAAATTGATAACTCAATGCAAAATTGGAGAAAAATGAGTGAAAGACTTCAAAATAAAAAAGAGGTAAATGTGAAGGTTTGAGAGGAATTTTCTTATTACTAGATCCAACCTGAATGCAAAACATGTTGAGTATTACTTTTCCCACCCTGTGAAATTCTCGCGCGCTCTATTTTTTTTCCAAAAATACCCCTAATCTGGATTATATAATCTGAACTCCTTCCAGAAAATGATTGCCGAACAAATTCGTGGATTTTGGCACTTATACTAGCCTGATGGATGTTGATGCCAATGTCCAATGGATGGATTCAGATTCCATAATCCGAACATTTTTTATACTTTCCGGATTATGTAATCCGAAATGTGTCAATCACCCCGTAGAAAGTCAACAAAATGGGGTGAGAAATGATGTTTCCGGATTACATAATCTAAAAAGTATAAAAAATGTCCGGATTATGGAATCCGAACTGAATCAGCACAGAGGCAAAAGCCATCTGTTTTGGTTGAGCCTGTATTTTATAGCAACTGCACTAAACTGTTTATGATTTCGACTAGTTTTTCAAACAGAAAAATCAATTTATAACATTAATCATATAACATTAATCAAACAACAACACAACATAATTATCCAAACATTGAACATTACTCAAACATAATTATCCAAATGTTACATAACATAATTATCCAAAATATTCAAACATTAACATTAAATAAAATACAATCAACCCCTTATAACTACACACGTACCACCACCACCACCTCTGGCACCCCTGCCACCCTCAGTAGCTCCCCGACGACGGTAAACTTTCCCATCATGCATCTCTTTCAATACCTCCTCCAAATGTTGTCATTCCTCAGACCCTCGCAGCACCACACCACTGGACATCACAGCATACTCAGACCCTCGCAGCACCACACCACTGGACATCACAGCATACACATGGTCTCTAATGCATAGAGAAATCGAACTA
>Ga0315913_1001787_pt1 | contig 24379 bp, 17 predicted proteins | sample MpolsnodulesMG_FD_207736 | JGI IMG/M metagenome (GOLD analysis project Ga0315913, IMG submission 207736) | Medicago polymorpha root nodule microbial communities from Los Angeles, California, United States - small nodules | ecosystem: Host-associated > Plants > Roots > Nodule | place: USA...
TAAAAATGTGCAAGGCAGAGATGTCCTACTGAAGTCATGGGACAATGACTCACCAGCAATGTTCAGCTCTACTTCCTCAAAGTATAAGAAAAATAGATTAGTGAATGAAAGGAAGTACAGGAGTAATGGAAAACATAATATTTTGGATAATCTAGATTATACCTCAGATAAAGAAATTAGGAGGCGCTTGTCAAAGTTGAATAAGAAATCCATGGATTCAGAGAGTGAAACATCTGACGATCTTGATAGGTCTTTTGAAGATGAAAAAAGTGACAGTGATACCACAACTACCGAGTCTGGAAGTGACCATGAAGTACGTTCAAAAATCATGACCAGGGAGCCAAGAGGGGATGGATGCTTCTCACCTGAGGGGGAGTTGGATTTCATAACTGATGACCGAGAGTGGGGTGCTCGCATGACGAAAGCTAGCTTGGTTCCTCCAGTTACCAGGAAATATGAAGTCATTGATCATTATTGCATTGTAGCTGATGAGGAGGAGGTGCGGAGGAAGATGCAGGTTTCATTACCAGATGATTATGCAGAGAAGCTGAGTGCGCAAAAGAATGGCACAGAGGAGTCAGATATGGAACTTCCTGAAGTCAAAAGTTTCAAACCTAGGAAGCAGCTTGGAAATGAGGTTATTGAGCAAGAAGTTTATGGAATTGATCCTTATACACACAACCTTTTGCTCGACTCTATGCCAGAGGAGTTAGATTGGTCTCTGCAAGAGAAGCATTTGTTTATAGAAGACACACTCCTTCAAACATTGAATAAGCATATTAGGAGCTCTACTGGAACTGGAAATACTCCTATGAGCTACCCTTTGCAGCCTATTATTGACGATATTAAAAGATGTGCTGAAGAAGGCTATGATGCAAGAATGCTTAGAATGTGTCAAGGTATTCTGAAGGCCATGAACAGTCGTCCAGATGACAAATATGTAGCTTATAGAAAGGTATATGTTCTTGTTATTTCTCTCATCCACTGGTATATTCTCTGTTTACTGCTTTTAAACTGTTATTTTACCCAGACTGTCTGTTGGGATGGATCATGCAGGGGCTTGGTGTTGTTTGCAACAAGGAAGAAGGCTTCTCTCAAGATGATTTTGTTGTGGAGTTTTTGGGAGAGGTAAGGCATCATATATGTTTGTGTAATTTCACCCATGTAATTTCTTTCTGGATTATTTGATGTGTAAATTATACATGTTTTGCGGTTGATTGCTCTTCCTTTGGACTAATATCAGGTTCTGGAATAAAGTCAAATATTATCAAATATCAATCCATCTACTAGAGAGAATAAGAAACTGTGCATACATTCTGTGTTCTCTAACTTGATTAAACTAGTTATGATCCATTCTTTCTAAAAACTTTGATTAAACTAGTTATGATCCATTCTTTCTAAAAACTAAACATTTGTTTTTTACATATGCTGCATAATGTTAAATACTTGGGCTATAATCTATCTACAGAGAATAAGAAACTGTGAACAGGTCTAATTGTTTTGGTACTCTTTGTCATGAATAAACTAGGTGTGATCTATTCTCTACAATTCTAGACATTTCTATGCTTTACATGTAAAAAATATTAAGTAGGTGTTAGATCACTGGTTCTTTCTTAAAAAAAAAAAGATCACTGGTTTTTCTTTTCCTCAGGGATTTGGACTATTTTTTGCTTTGCCAGCCAAGGTTTTGTATTGAATGTTTTGTGTTTCATTCACAATGTGTTCATATAGGTATCTGCTCTCCTGAATAGATGTGCTGTTATGGTTTAGTGTCTAAAAATGAGGCAGTCCTGTTAAGAAATCTTTTGTTTTGACATATGTTGTGATTTGGAGGCACTGTACTTAAATATATTTTTACAGGTTTATCCTGTGTGGAAGTGGTTTGAGAAACAAGATGGGATTAGATCTCTGCAGAAAGATAGTACAGATCCAGCACCAGAATTCTATAACATCTACCTTGAGAGACCAAAGGTGCCTGTCACTTTAAAATGACAAGCTTATAATGTTTAATTCCATACAGTTCACCCATCTTTAGTTCTGCTCTTACTAATTTAGTAATTTTTATTATAGGGAGATGCTGATGGGTATGACTTGGTTGTCGTTGATGCCATGCACAAGGCTAATTACGCCAGTCGAATATGTCATTCTTGCCGACCTAATTGCGAAGCCAAGTAAGTTGTTTGATCATTCATGCTATCTGATTGTTATAAATCTATTTTCTGACCTTTTGAGCCTTGACTAGTTCTCATTCCTGTGGAAAAATTGGTTTGCTATTGCTGGCATTTCTGAGGAGCCACTAATATCCACAAAAGATTATGCACATACATTCCCCTATGACAGTCATGATTTTATTTTATTTTAGTTACCATCATGGCTAATTTTGTTGTACATTTTATATTATTATCTCCTTAGTTTTACTTCATTTTGGATGTGTCTTTCTTATGGCTTTCTTTTGAAAACCTGTGACTGCTTGAGGCCCATAATGATGGCATAATAAGGCTTTTAAATATTATGATGGTTTCTATGGTCAAATAATTGTTTTAACATGCTAAAATTTTATTTAGTTTGAGTATATGTGATAGTTCCTTTTTAATTACATTATTGGTTAAGTCTACTATTATTTGCTATTCAGAACATAAATACCTTATTTTTGTACATCACCAAACTACTGGATTGAAAATCAAAAATCAATGTGCAGAGTTGTTGCTTCATATTCTTTTGTTATACATATTTTTAATTAAAAAAACCCATTCTGTCCTGTTTCGTTTGTTATTACTTTTGTTCCACAAAATGCAAGTGGCTTTTAAATGCCCTTTTTCAAAAAACTTTAACTAGTTTGTTGGTAGAGCTTCCATTCTTTTTCCCCCTTGTCTTTGCTGTGGCAGCAAAGATGCCAACGAATCTAATCTATCTGATGCAAATATTGTATCTGAATCTTTATAAGGATTAGACACGAGTTTGAGATTTAATCAAGTGCTACTTTTTTTTATATATATTTATTGATTAGCTGCTGAGGATTATAAGTATGGGGCATAATCCGATTGCTACATTTTCCATTATAATATCGTTTCGGGTTATAATCTATTTTCTTTTTTGACTTGTTTTTCAGAGTTACTGCTGTTGATGGTCAGTATCAAATTGGTATTTATAGTGTTCGTAAAATTCAACATGGTGAAGAGATCACTTTTGATTACAATTCTGTTACCGAGGTTTGTCCTGTTGCCTGCTGATTTCTGTCTATTCAACGCTATGGAAGTATCTGAAGTATATCTTTATCTAATGAGTACCTATTCTGTATTCATCTCACTGTAGAGCAAAGAAGAGTACGAAGCATCAGTTTGTCTGTGTGGAAGCCAAGTATGCCGAGGGAGCTATCTGAATCTAACTGGTGAAGGGGCTTTTCAAAAGGTTTGGACTTGAACAGAATTTTCAACTTATAAGTGCCAGGAAAATAAAATAAAAGTAGAAATGTGATATTTTGAAGCGGAAAAATACAGTTAATATTGCCATCTAAATTGTTTGGTTGCTTCATCTGTTGAGTAAAATATGTTGTCACTCCTCTCAGGTTCTGAAGGACTCGCATGGAATTCTTGATCGGCATTATTTGATGCTAGAAGCATGTGAATCAAACATTGTGTCTGAAGAGGACTATAATGACCTTGGAAGAGCTGGTTTAGGAAGTTGTTTGCTTGGGGGCCTGCCAGATTGGCTTGTTGCCTATGCAGCTCGCCTTGTATGTGCCTTCTGTGTTTTTACCAATCTTTTTTTAGTTTTTGTGATTGTTGTGTATGAAACTTGGCTGACATTTCTCTTGTTGTGAAGGTGAGATTCATCAATTTTGAAAGAACTAAACTTCCTGAAGAAATTCTAAAGCATAATCTGGATGAAAAGAGAAAATATTTTTCAGATGTTCATCTTGAAGTTGAAAGGAGCGATGCCGAGGTTCAGGTGTGCTCTCTGCTCCCTTTGCGTGCTTCATTATCATAAAGATGACATTTACAATTTTTTGTGTTTAGAGTTTTACACTGGATGTAATATGGCCTAAAAAAATATTACAAGTAGAAGATATTTTTCACCTTACAAGCTGATTTTGTAGGGTTGAGTTAGACCAAATCCAAATTGGTTGGATCATTTGTTATCAGGCCACTTGGGTCATAGTCCTGATGTCCAGTCTTGGGCACGAGGGAGGGGGTGTTTTGAGTCCCACATTGAATGCGATATAGTCTAGGCTGAAAATCCAAATTCTCATATTCCATTGAAAATTTACTTTCCTTTAATATATTTGTTTGACATAGGCGGAGGGAGTATACAACCAAAGGCTTCAGAATCTTGCTGTCACTCTCGATAAGGTATGTGTGTCTCTCTGTGGTCTAATTGCTTATTCGTTATTCTTTTTTATATCGTTGAAAGGAAAAAAAGTTTGGCACTTAGCATATTTTCACAAAGGAGGAATGCTAAAGGCGTGTTTCTATTATGGGTTTGTTAAAACAAGCACCTGGCTAATACTGTTAAGGTAGGAAGGTTAAATGTAATGACAGTTTCTAGATGATCAAGAAATTTACATCTCATGCTGTATGTCAAGCATGCACTTAACCAATATTCACTTCTGTGTATGTTTTTTTGAAGAGGCTCACTTCTGTGTATGTTGAAGCCGAGAAATTGAACTCATTCTATACAATTTTATGCCCACTGCACATCAGCAATTTTCCATTTCATTTTGTAGTTTGGAGAGGATTTTAATCTTTGATGGGATATTACAGGTAAGGTATGTTATGAGATGTATTTTTGGTGATCCGCGGAAAGCACCACCTCCTCTTGAGAAGCTCAGTCCTGAAGAAGTTGTTTCGTCTCTCTGGAAAGGAGAGGGCTCATTTGTTGAGGAGCTTCTTCAGGGCATAGCTGCTCATGTGGAAGAAGACATCTTGAATGATCTCAAATCAAAAATTCATGCTCGTGATCCTTCAAGTTCGGCAGATATTCTAAAAGAGCTTCGGAAATCTCTGTTATGGTAATTAATTCTTGCTTCTAGCTGGTCTGTGTGTAATTTTAACCTGGTGGAACATGCAATCTTTAAAGTTTGTTTTCTCCCCCTTTCTTTATAGGTTGAGAGATGAGATCCGAAGTCTTTCTTGTACATATAAATGTCGACATGATGCTGCTGCCGACTTGCTCCATATTTATGCTTATACCAAGCACTTCTTTAGAATACAGGTATGCTTTTCCAAACACAAATTCCAAGCGGCAAAGTGCAGTGGATTTTTCTTTGCATTTTAAACTTCATATTTTAATATCTCTTGTTTCCTTTCAGGAATATCAAACCGTTACGTCACCGCCTGTCCATATTAGTCCACTTGACTTGGGGCCCAAGTATACTAATAAGTTGGGAGCAGAGATTCAGGAGTACCGAAAGGTATATGGTGAAAATTATTGTTTGGGGCAGCTGATTTTTTGGCATAATCAGAGTAATACAGATCCAGATCGTAGCTTGATTAGAGCAAGCAGGGGGTGTTTGTCTTTACCGGACATCAGTTCCTTTTATGTCAAGGCTCAGAATCCATCACAGAATCGTGTTTATGGTCCAAGGACTGTCAGATCTATGCTGGCAAGAATGGTTAGTTCTTTTTAATATTATTATTATTATTGTTATCATTAATGAAGTTCTTTACTTATTTCCTAAGTAGGCTGTATTTTGGGGTAAATAACAACAAATAGGAAATATTGTTCCATAGGATCAAATTTTCCATAAAGTGATATGGTTCCATCAATAATATGATAGAAACTGGTACCAAAAACACAAAATAATAGTAATTACTATGGGTTGCCAAGCAATTCGAGAATGTTGGGTCTATCCGTTCCAATAATTCGAGAGCTTGGCCTTTCCCTCCCATTTTCCAATCAATAACCGTCTGTCTATTCTTTTATTTTCCAGTAACTTCTCTATTTATTCCTGATACGTTTTCTGTGATTTATGTCTTTGTTGTTAGTGATGATAATCTGTTTTGTATATCCAGGAGAAGCAGCCACAGAGATCTTGGCCCAAAGACCAGATATGGTTGTTTAGAAGTTCTCCAAAATTCTTTGGTAGCCCAATGTTAGATGCTGTAATAAATAACTCTACACTGGACAGGGAGATGGTTCATTGGTTGAAGCACAGACCGGATGTTATGTGGGACCGTTAAATTCTTGTATTTTATGGAGAGGTGGTCGGAGACTTCCCTGTGAAACATCTATATTATCAGATATAGAGCGGTTCATCATTCAGAGCTGCCTGCCTCTTTTAGAGTGGGGTTCTGTAATTATTAATCCAAGGCGTTTTTCCTTGTGCGTCTTTTCGGTCATTATTGTGTACAGTTTTCTTTCTTGGCCATTGAATTCTGATTCATTTGATTGTAGGGCATTGTTTACTCCTGTGTAATATGAAATGAAAGGTAGGAAGGAAAATAGAAAGGTTAATTCAAGGCCTTGCTGTGTTATCATCTAGTCTGCTAACTAGGGCAATATTTTATATGATAAAATCTGCAATGTAGTTTTCCTGATGAATGGCCTCAGAATGATTACAACTATTCTGACTTGGGATGAAGCGCGTTATTAGCATTGAAAGCGCGTTATTGCGGGATGTTTGCAATCTGATGCCAACATCTTTGTGCTGCGCTGTGATTGTCTGTTGGACTTGGAGGCTGGCAGGAATTTTGAGCTAATTAAAACGTTGGGTCAGGTGATGTTATTAATCCAAGCGCATTATCAAGACTCCATCTGTAATCTGTTCATAATATTTGGTCCTTCATGGTTTGTGCACACATTAAAGAGATAATTAACATAAATTTAGACCTTTTTATTCATAATTCATTTACTAAAAGTAAAATTTACTTAATGCGTGCTATTTGTTTCTGTAAGAGTACAAATGGAAAAAATATGATTAGTTGTATTTTTTTGGTTTTCTAAAAGAACTGAAGTTTTTGGACAAAAATAAAAGGCTAAAATGGTCAAAGATTAGGGACTGAGAAAGTAGTTTATAACCAACGTTGTGGAAGTAGAGAGTAGAGATGATATTACCTCTATAAATTAAGCAAAGGATTACCTACATCAATGCTTTTGGATTTCTGGAGGCCATCAAAGCATCATTAGTAGCATAACATTTAGGTACTTAACTTTCTTTTAGTATAGCAACTTTCAATAGTTTTCACGGTAAAGGAAATATAACTGAGTTTCTGATTTACTTAGTGGGTTTCAAGTTGAGCCTCCACTAATGTGGTCAAAATATTCTATTGGCAAGAAAATTCCATAAGTATCTGGGGTTCATAAACCAGTAAACCTAGGGGAAAAAATTTCTACAGAATGTGAGCTGCCTAATTTAGCTGTATGAGGAGCAGTTAAATAAAGCAAATGTGGTTAGTTTTTTTTCCTTTTAAATATGTAGTTTTTATATAAAACATTGTTATATCAAATAAAATTCCACATTCATATTTATCATTTTGCTACATGAATATGGACATATATTATGAAATCATATAGCAACATAAATATGAATCCTAACCAACACGAAATGAGAGCCTTGGGCGTCTCACAACAACACAAGAAGTCGTACAGGAGACAAGCCTATTAAATGCAATCAGTTGTTGGCTACATCTGGTGGTGGTAGCATATCAATCAAAAGAGATCCTTTCCCTAATTGTTGTACAAAATACAAATTGTTTCGAGGTTGATCTTGGCTATTAAAGTTGATTGGTTCAATAATTTCATCGAATTAATTTTACGATATTCAATTTAATCACTTGAATCAAACCAAATCAGACTACTACTTAAATTATACATGTGTCCTAGATTTTGAGAGTTTAATTTCTCTCGAGTGTTACTATAAGTAATTTAAATTGGATGAAAATTGATACACTAGACTAGTTATTAACATATGCATATAGTGTTTAAGGAACATCTGACACAAAATGTGTCGGAGTTTGTCTGGAAATGGTAGAGGTAATTAATATTAATATGTGCAGTGCACTAGCATGCATACTACTGACGAATTTCTTTAATAGAACAAAAAACATATGAGGGCAGTAGTAATTTATAATTGCAGGTTGTTAAGGTATAGCACTCCAGATAAATACAAACGGTATTAACTAGCTAGATAGTACTATACTTACTAATGTTGTATGGTATATGGATGCATCATGCATGCATGCATGGAAGAGAGAGAGAGGGTTTTGTATTTGGTTGTATTGGCCTCATCCTTATGCATCATCAGATTCATTACTCTATCTACCCGTACGTGTGAAGAGCAACGCTAATACACGCGCCCACTCAAATCATATGTTTGTTCAATTCATATGTCCATATGACTATATGATATATCCAGGGATGGATACTATGTATACATGATTGGATACTATAATTTTTGAAAAAAAGAATATATAATTCAATCTAACTCGAGCGATGGATACAAAACTGCATTCAAATACATCTAATATATTTCAATTTTGTGCAGTTTTTTATTTTTTAGATTAGATTATGATTTTTATTTTGGACTGGTTTATATGTGAACACTTCTACAAACAACTAAAAGAATTTTCTTCACTAAGAATATAAAAAAAAACATTGATGTGAAGTAATATGTGAGAGATAGTTGAATGATTTTTTATTTTTTTTAAGTTGAATGATTGTTTATTTTACTTATCTAGAGATATATTTATAATATTAATAATGAAAAAAATTCAATATTTTTAGTATAAAGAACCACAAAGATCAATTATGGATATTGTCTTCACTGCTTAAGATTTTTGGATCCGAGTATATTTTTTTTGGTCTATTTTGTTGAATAAATAAATAAAATCATATTTGAATGTAAAAGTATAGCCTGACTTAACTATATATAACAACAACATGGTGATGAAATTGAAATGTGTGTATTTTCATTTCATCAGCAGAATGATAGTGCACAAATAAACCAAGCATGATGACATGTTATATGATATTGAAAAAGAATAAAAGAAACCTACGTGAGGATGAAGCCAAAAAGAGAGAAAGGACAAAAAACATAAACATGGAGTGGACCTGCACAAAACGGCTACAGCAGAAGAGACATAACAAACCCTTGTTTAGTGCGAGGGAGGCTAGCTAGCTAGCTGTACGTGTGTACAATCTCTCTCTCTTCTGCACCGTTATCATTTCAAAGATCACACACACATCACATGTTAACATTTTCAAATGACGAATACACGACCACTATATATAATCTCATCACATAACATAACATAACATAACATTTTCATGCAACCATTTTCAATGGACCCAAATTCAATCTTCTCTGGTGACACCACCACCACCATAGACCCAATCTTCTCCAACTTCACCCTCCAATCTCTTCTCACTCTCAACCCTTCTTACTTCTCAGACAACTATCACCACACTTTAACTGACGATTCACCTCCTCTACCAAATTTCCCTGAATCCATTGACCATCTTTTCAACAAAAAACACTTCCTTGTTCCAAAACCAGAACACCCTTTTAACCTACCTTCATTACAAGAATATCTTCCACTTCAACCACAACAACAACCCTTCAACTTCTTCCCTAAACACCTACCACCTTTTCAACCTCTTCACCGTCTTCCTCAACTCCGTTCACCGGAACCCACCAACAGAAAACGTCTCCACCCAGAAACAACCCCATCACCACCTGGAAAAAACCCTTCAACTTCTTCTTTGATCCCTCAAAGCAACTTAGCAAGACAAAGAAGACAAAAACTAAGCGAGAAAACACGCTGTCTTCAGAAACTAATGCCATGGGACAAGAAAATGGATCAAGCTACTCTTTATGAAGAAGCTTACAAATATGTTAAGTTTTTGAAGGCACAGTTATCTGTTCTTCAAACAATGCCTTCTTACGGTGTTGACAACTGCGGTGGCGGAACCGCTTCTGTTGGTGTTTTTGATGACTTGGACAAGCTGAACAGAAACCAAGCTTTGCAGATTCTGGTGAACTCACCGGTTGCACAAACAAAGCTTTGTGAAAGAGGTTACTGTGTTTTCTCCATGGAACAATTCTCTTTGCTCAGAAAATTATCAGAGAAAAGACAACATGAGAATTTTTCTGAACATGGTTCTTCAAAAACTTTCTTTCATTGAGGAAAATAACAAACAAAACCACACCGTGCTCTCTCGACCTGCTTCTGTCAAGCGATAACTATCTAGTGATTTTCTTGGTTTTTCTTTTTTTTAGGAAAAAAAAATAAGTTTAAGTTTGGTATTGTGTTTTAGCTTAAGCTTAATTAGTTAATGCTTATTATAGTGTAAGTATTTAACGACTTAAGCGGTTTTAATGTTTAATGCTTATTATTATAGTGTAAGGGTTTAATGATTTAATCGTTTTTAATGTTTAATGTTGTTTAACTGTTACTAATTAAGTCAGGTAACTATCTTCATCTTCATTGTATTCTGGATGTTTAACTTTAATTAGTGACTGTTAGTTTTCATAACCATAAAGTAATATAAGTCTGATCAGTAAGTCAGGTAGTACTCTCAGGTTATATCAACTTCCTTTTGTTTTAACTTATAATAATATATAAATATCTTCGGAGGTCTATCTATTTTTGAAGTTTTTGTTTTTATTTGAAGGAAATCTATTTTTTTCTAAACCAATAAATAAATAATATAATAAAAAAATGAAATTTTAACAACTTATCATTGTTAAATAAGTGAAACTTTCTCTGCAAGAGATATTTTCAGTTCTCTACTTTTCTTAATCAAATAATTGATTTTTTATCATAATTTTAAATTTTTGAATCAAATCAAATTTGTTGCATCCTTGTTTAAATTTCAAATGAAATCTTATTTGATCTTTAAGAGTAAAGTTACTGTCCAACCAACAGTCTGTCCAAAACATGGTGTCCTGCCCATTACCCAAATAAGCTCATCTAAACAGTAGCTGATAATTTTCCAAGAAATCCTATCATAGGCCCTATGAAGAACAATTTTGATAGACAAAAATTCCTTTTTCTATTTTTTCCTTTCACGCGACTCATAGAATGAATGAATATAACTCGAGTAACAATGATATTGTCTTGGCCAAATGCATAATCAATCCTATAAGTTTAATGTTAACGGATTAGTCTTTTAGTATTTTTAGTTTTAAATTGATTTTTTATGTAGGTAAAATTGAACATCTAATATCATTTAACTCATATAGTATATGCACAATTATTCGTTATTTCCATCAAACTCCGTTAAAAAGTACGGTTATGTGAAAGTTTATTGTTTATCCAGAAATTCCCATAAATAATCACAATCACTTGCAGCCTGAATACCTTGGATTCTTTGAATCAGACTTATTCCAAACTTTAAGCTCATGCATGGTGTAATGTGGCTATTATTCCAGTCCTTAATATTGTCCCAAGCTTGGTAAATAAACCCCTTGGAAATCCTCATGCACAAGCCAAGCCACAAATAGTGGTCTGATCTATTACCCTGCCGATGTGATAGTTTTTCCACATCAAAGTATTCAAAGCAAAGTAAATGTATTAGCAGGGACCTGTACGATACCAAATTCGTCCAACTTTTTATATGGTTTTAAGTTAAAAGTATATATAAAGTCTAGCTTAACTGGTAATACCAAAATTCTTAGGTTAGACGCATTCACGCCTTCACCTAGGTTCGATTCCAAGACCTTGCGGTGTGCGTGAGTTTTAGTGGTCTTTACCACTTCTTCTATATACAACAAAAAAAAAGAAAGTGAAATGCAAGTTGGTTTTGTTTGCGAGGTGATAAAATATATAAATATAAAGGGAAATAACGGAGAGATGAGTTTTGAAGGGATTAGACTTCGTTAACCACTTTCTAATGTATCCTCGCCAGAGCTGTAAAAATGGGTCGGGTCGTTCTAAACCCGACCAAAAAATGGAGGGCTTTGACATCAATTTTTTAGCTCGAATAAAAAAAGGGTTTGTTAGCCCATGTAAGCCCAAATCGGTGGCGAGCTAGCTCGACTGGGCTCCGGGTTGCCTAGTAAAGCTCAATTTTTTTTATTTAAAACAATCGTTAATCACTCACCCACCACTATATATATATATATATTTTTTTTACAAGCCATAAGAGTTAATGTTTTCTTTTCATAATGGTCTATCTCTTAGCGCTGACAAATAAGGTTCTAGTTAAAAAAATACAATGTATTATCTCACTTTATCATTTGTTATTTTACGTGTATCAAATACATGCTAGGATAACTTTTATCATGTCTATATCATATCATTTATTTATCCTACTTTATATCCTATCATATCATTTGCATCAAACAAATCATTAAGGTTTCAAATATTTTTAATGATCCAACAATCATGAATTTTGACGGTGTATGAAATCTTTACATACATTTTTTTTTTGGGAAATTTTTTACATTCATATCAATCAAACCTATTAATTTTTGAATTATAAAGTATTTTTGGTGAGAGTTTAGTGTAATTCACGACATTAAGAACAACACCTCACTATATTCTTGGGGTTTTTATCTTGATGCCTTTGCTCGTGCTCATGTGATACCATTTCTTTTCTTTGGTTACTTGATTAATGGGAAAACAAAAAGAAAGAGAAGAGAATTTTTTCTGTCACTCTTCTCATATCGATATTTTCCTTTCTAACTATGCCAAAAAATTTCTTTTAATAAAAGGAGGGTACTAGTTTATTGTAAAAAAAATTTGTCAAATAAAAAAGTTTCTTGTACAAAATTGTTTCCTAAACTAAAGCTTGATCAGGTAATAATTGCAAGATATTGGTTTTGCATGTGATTATAGGAAATAAATTATTTGTCACTCCATATATATTTTTTTTATAGAAATCACTCCATATATTATTGAAGTAGGAAAAAGGATATTTACATTATTTATAATCATTAGACCCACTTCATAGATACCTATAATCACGCTATTGTATGAGTTGGTTTATACCCTACTTTTCTTGCACCCATGTCAAAAGAATCCAAACTTAATAAAGTATAATAAAGTTTATTTTGCACAGTTTGTATAAAACAAGCTTTTCCCAACATTGTTTTGATATATATTTGATTTCATTGCTACATCTTTTCCTCTCTTTCTTAGCTAGCACTTGGCAAAGAAAAGCATACTTGAAAGAAAGGAAGAAAGAAAGAAATTAATTCTCTGAGAAATGGCTAGAGAAGTAGGTATATTTTTATGTCTCTTGATTGTTATCATGGATGTCACAGCTGGGATTCTTGGCATCGAAGCTGAAATTGCTCAAAACAAGGTATGTTTCATACAAACTAACCATGTTTCTAATTCTATAAAACATTTAAGAAAAATGATAAAACGTGCATTACAATAAATATTGTTGGTGTTGTTCTTCGATCACAGTATGTGATATGATTTCTCTTTTTAAGAAATGAACGTAATGATTGTACTAGTGATTGAAGAACAACACCAACGATATCCATGATAATGTACATTAATTTTATCCTTAAGAGAGACAATTTTCTTTCTTTCTAAATATCAATATATAAAGATGTAATAATTTTACTTTATGTTACAAAATCAGGTTAAGCACTTGAGATTGTGGATATTTGAGTGTAGAGATCCAAGTCATAAGGCCTTCATGTTTGGATTAGCTGCATCAATACTTTTGTCTCTAGCCCATGTTATAGCCAATTTGCTAGGTGGCTGCGGTTGTTTTTGTTTTCAACAAGACATTCAAAAGTCTTCACCCAACAGGCAACTCTCAATGGCTATCCTCATTTTAACATGGTAATATATCCCTAATTCTTCTACTTGTTTTCAACAATGTTTTAAAAACCGAATCAAACTTGGACGGTCCAACCGATCAAACTATGAAACCGCACTGTCTAGGGTTTGGTTATTCAAGCACTTCGACTATAGTTTTGTCCTTGTTTGAATTCAAACGGTTTAAAGAGGTTGAACCACGATAAAAAATCCCACTGATTCGATATTCAATTTGGTTTTTAAAACACTGATGTAACACTAATACCATCCACTAGGAGTTCACTAAATGTATATATATAACCATTGTTTTAATTATGTTGTTGATCAGGATTGTTTTGGCTGTTGGATTGAGCATGCTGGTGATAGGGACTAAAACAAACAACAGATCAAGTGGTACTTGTGGTTTCACAGACCATCACTTTCTATCCATTGGTGGGATTTTGTGTTTTGTCCATGGCCTATTCTGTGTTTCTTATTACGTTTCTGCCACTGCCTCTTAATTAGTGACTAAGGAAACACAGAGTGGAGGCCACTTCTGCTCTTGCTTTTGTGCTTTAGGAATTTGCCTTTACCAAATTTGTTGCTTTACTAAATATGTCCAAGCATATATTTATACTACTTGTACTATGGGGTATAAAAGAAAATCCCATTTTTAAATGTTCACCAAATTATCCTATCCACTAATCCACTGACATGTGTAGTGTGTGACTACCATAATTGTAATTTAGTTACTTTATTTTCTTCTTTGTTTCTAAGCCATTGGCCAATGAAAGATTTTAGATTACCATAGATCATTGATACTTTTTTTAAAGCATTATTTTTTATTTTATTTTAACACCATGATGGACTATTTTAATTTACAACAAAGGCTTATTTCTCCTGTACATTATTATGAGTTAGTAATTTTCAAGGTTGGATATTTCACTAACAATGATTACCAAAGATTCAAAATATATTATTTCAATGAGTAACATGTCACAACTCATAACATCTATCATATACCTTTCTAAAAAAAATTGCTGCATCAAGATTGTTCTCTCCAAAAAAACTAATGATTAAATAGAGGAATCTTGAAAAGAAAAACTACCTCAACTACTACTGTCATGTATTCCATTGACTTCGAGATTTCGCCGATTAACTCGGATCGAAAACGACATTCATCGAATTAATTGAGGAGAAAAGAAACAACAAAAACAATCTTTCCCCCTCCTAACATCCAATTTTTTGGGTTGATAAGAGAACCCCTCTTGTTGTTCATACTTTGATGACATCCAGTAGTTTCCATTGATCAACAAGTCACATAGACGTCCCTTCAGCGGCAATATAAAACATACATTTCGGTAAAGTTTTGGACCCTGCCCTCCAATTTTCCTTGACTTTAATGGCAGCGAAATCGGCCACATGATGAAGTAGAGAACATGTTGACAAATTAAACTCACTTGCATAACTTATTATCATGCTACGTTGCTAACCTCTCATCATCATCATCGTCGGATGAGGAGGAACTGAAGTCGTGTATTCTTCTCTCTGCTATGGCTGGAAATAGTCTCCTATGCATATCAGAAGGCGATTGTTGATGAGTATCTGGAGAGGATGCTGGTGAAGGACCCTCCATCTTGCAAGAAGAATAACCCTTCACCTCTACTCTCTTGGTTGATACTTTTATCTCTTTGCACACCTTGTCCAACATTAACAAGAAATCGCGTACAATCACAAACAAACGTAACCCTTCATCTTTTCCTGCATTCCCATGAAAATAATCTGCTGTGCTCTTAACCTCGGATATTATCCTCTTCTCTTCCCCTACCAACCATTTCACTTCCTCTTTTGCTTTGTTCACAAAACTTGCAAGGGAATGTTGAAACTCGCTGTCTTCTTCTAGATTTTTCAGATCAGTATTCAACAGTTCTTCAGCTTTTGCCAATGTGTGATCAAGTTTCAATACTGCAGCTGTTAGAGCATTACCATCTATTACTGCTGCCTTTTTCACATCTTCTAGCTCAGTGCTTAGACCTGAAATTACTTGAAGGCCAAGGCTGCGATAGTGTTCTTCTGATTCCCCATTTGAATCATCGATAAAATCCTCGGTTTTCATACTAGAATGGCTTTGGCTTGCTTTTGCTGTTCTTACAGTTCTTATGCCCTCTGAACGTATGATCTCTTGAACCACAAAGTGTAATAATGTGGTCTTGCCGTCTGTTCCTTTTACATCTGCAAGTTTCAAAAGTGTGTCAAGCCTAAACGCGTGAGCCCCACCACGATAGGTTCCATCGTTCAATCGGTTTCCTGTCTTTAGAACTGCTTCTAATAGCTTTTGGAAGAGCCTGCTTTTTCTTAGTTTGTTGCAAGATACCTGCAATTAAAATGAGATACAACCATAGCAAACATGTTATATTATTAATTTGTTATATTTAAGGTAACCAACCACTAATGATATATCTTGAATGCATAAATATCAATCGAATTGGTAATAGTATAAGCGGGAGATCAGGTAAAAGGTAGAAATTGAAGGCAAGGTTTTAAATCATGGTCACATCATTGGTCTTTGATGTTGTGGAAATTGCGATCACATACGATTAATGTGGTTGCGGTTCTTCCTATAAAACTTTGACTTACTTTGACACAAGCAAAACTACTAGACTATCACAAATAATCCTTTTATTTTTACTCATACCCAAGAACTGTAATATAGCTATAAACTAATTGTATAACATTAAAAAAAAAAGAGGATGTTTTTTAGAAACATGAATCCAATTCTCACCTCTAATGTTGTAAAGCATTCCTTAATGCTTGAAGCCTCTTCCCGAAGGGTAAACATGAACAGTAGAGACTCAAGACGTTTGAAAGCCAATGGTATATCAACCAAGGCCTTGAGAAACCTCTCTGCAGGGCCAAGTTGAGAAACCTCGCCTGTGAATAACCTTAGCTTCAATTCCTCATCCGATGTTGGCGCCATCTTCAATACTGTTTGGATGAGCTCAACAGGAATCTCATTGCCTGATTGAATCAACATATTACAAGTATATCACATTGATGTAGTTCTTTGACAATGTTAATCTAAGAGAAATGCTGAAAACATATACCGCCTTTGATTTTGAATGCGAATATGAATGAAGCATAATCATATAATTGAAAGAATCTTAGTGCAATCTAAGAAAAAAAAACTCCAATATATTCACCAAACCATCACCAGGGTAGAGTTTATCATGTCGTAAGTACAGCTAAAAGAAAGAACAAATGAATATTTCTTGGTATCATAAACATACAAATGTCAAATGAACAACATATATTGTTAAGTTAAACAAAAGAGAGAAATAATCATGAAATTGGTTCAAAATTTTGAAAGAAGTAATAACTTTACACTTGCAGAGAAAATTTACTTGATTGGAGTTAAAGTATCATTGTTAGTCACATTTCTTTTACGACTGAGATTAAACATTAAAGTAGACTTCCCTTTATTCTAATCACCTAGAGAGAAAGAAACACACACAAACTCACCTTCTTTTAGGGCATCAATAACTTCTTCTGTGCTCACATTCAGAGCACGTAAAAGAATTGATAAATTCTGCGCTTTCTTGGGGTTAATTATCTGAATGTACTGGACAGCAGGTTCTAAAGATGGAGAATCTTTTCTTCTTTCATTTCTGTTCTGATTGATGCAGCCGAATAAAGATTCTATCTTTTCTTCACTGAACCTGGTTAAGTTGTGATAAAATTCAGCAATCATATTGATAAGTTTACAATTTTTCACGGAAAATTTGATTTTAACAGACTTAAATGTTTCTTACTGGAACGATCCTGCTCTGATATCATGCCAGACCATAGCTTGATCAGGGTTTGCAGCAACCTTATCCCAGAAGAACGGCTTTAATTTTGCTTTCGGAGCATCACATTCATCATCACCCTCACTAGTACGAAGTGGTCCTAGAGGTGACTTTTGGTTTCTACCTGCCATTGGTTTGGGAGGAGCAGGTGGAGGCCTAACCATTTTTGGAGGAGGTGGAGGCCGAGGTGCAAGAGCAGGCGGTGGAGGCGGCGGCGGTGGAGCCTCAGAAGCTGATCTTCCTGGAGGAGGATTTAATGGAGACACTGGTTCTTTTCCTTTGCCATCAGCCAGTGAAACATTGTTATTTTCATGCTTAATGGACAAATTCCTAACAGTAGAAGGATTCATTCCATAGATAATACCATGACCATATTCTCTCGTATCAGAATTCTCAAAACCAACACACTTTTGTGAACTACCTGAAAATACAGAAGAAACTTTTAGACGTCAATGTTTCGCTATCATTCATTATAGGTAAGCATAGAAAACTGAACATAGACATACCACCAGAGAAGCCAGTTGCGCTTAATATGAGTAAAGGCTTGTCATTTTTGTCTACTTTTTTGCTCTTCCTCGCCTCGCGACAGCATAACAACAAGCCTATTAAGATTATAATTCCTGATGCAGCTACAGCAACAATAATTGCTTTCCGTTGTTTGTCATCATGCGTAGGATCAAAAGTAGAATGAGGAGGAGGTGGTGATGGTGGTGATGTAAATAGGAACGAAAAATCGTCATACGAGTTCTCAGGAGTTAGAGAAGTGGCTTGTGCTGCAACATGAGTTTTCAGTTTTGGTGATGATCCAGATGATGGAACAGAATCAGGGCTCAGTGGTGTCTGATTATGTTGTGACTTAGAGAGTAAATATCTATGTCCATCTAATAAACCGAAGAGTGACTCATAATGCTTCTTCAACAAATGTCCCTCCTCTTCGGAAATCAGAGGTTTTGTGTTTCTTATGCAATCCAGAAAGTGTTGTTTCATATGGGGAGATAGAAAATTAAATCTCTTTTCGCCAGTCTCATCCAATAGATGCAAATCAAATTCGTTGATATCATTATTCCTCTCCATCATTGCCTTCCTACAATGTTTCCACACCTGCTCGGCCTGTATCAACAAAACTGACATCACTGGACTAATTCAACATGTTCTTTAACTAAGTGCGTGTTTGGAATCATGTCGAGTTTGACAAAATCACGGTGGTGTTGTGATTTTGTAGAAGTTACAAACTGTGTGTTTGGTTATGCCGCGATAAAAAATTGATTTTGAATCGTGTTGATTTTAATTAAATACGAGTTGAACATAAAGTGGTTTATGTTTGGATACATCCACGTTGAACAATAGATTTGAGTCAAAAGCTACAAATCGTAGAGACATATTAGAATCAATTCAAAGAGGCAAAATCAAATCTACTTGAAGAATCCAAACATGTCAAAATCAATTCTACACCTCTATAATCAATTTATACCTCATCACAAATTGAAACCAAACATACACAAAGTGTAGCTTTTGGCAAAATCACGGTGGCTCACCGTGATTCCGCCAGACACACTGATTCCCAAATACTGCCAGACGAACCGTGATTCCAAACATACACTAAAAACTTGTAGCTAGATGCGCATGTTTTTAGTTAGATTAAGATTGTCAACAAACTCAATAAATTGTTTGGAGTGCAAGATTGAAGTTACATTTCACAATAGTTACATGGTAAATAATAGTAGACTAGACAAAATAACATAATCAAACTCATAACAACAACTTTGCTAAATTCATATAAGTCTATTTCAATATACATTGAGAATACTAATCAAAATTACAAATAAATAACTTATTAGATACCTTTTCTCCAACATGATCTCTAAAAAACTCATCATGTTTCCACCTCTTGCCCTCTGAGCATCCTTTTTCTAAAGCACAAAGAAGAAGAACATAAACAACGATATAACAAGGTTTTGTCATTTCCCTTCTTCCTTTGAAATTCATCAAGAAAATTGCATAATCTATTTTTCATCACATTGAACTTTAATTTTCCTTTTAATAACTCTATCAATAACAAATGCATGCACCTTTAGGTTTAAAGTTTTTGTGACAATAATTTGTTGAACTTGTGGAAAATGTTGTAACTGCCTATAAATTATTGGGTGATGAAAAAGTGCAATGAAAAGCGAAAAACCAATGAAACGAATGTGGTTGAATTTGTTGAATGTGTTATAAGGTTTTGGTTCAGTAATGCAGGTATTATTGTTTGGATATAATAACAATAAATTAATAGATGAATTTTAGGTTGAAGAAGTTGAATATTGTTGGAAAGACAGACGTGGGGAGAATGATGTTATACCTGCGATCAACATAGTATGTTGGACACAAGTTATCATGTATATTTTTATTTTCTTCCTTTTTCTTATTCTTTTGGGGTCAAAAAGTTATTATCTTTTGGACACAAGTTATTATCTTTTTTCCATGTATAGGGGCGTCAATTTTGGTCCGGTTGAATGAACTAGTTTTAGGTCCACATACATACTTTAATCGATAAAAATGTCAAAATTGTTAATTTAAGTTTGAATTTAGATTCCTCTATTCACATGTGATTAATTTATGTGTGAATTTTCCATGGTTATTTTATTTCGTCTATCTAAAAATGATCGTTTTAAATTTGATTCAACTCTTTAAAAACATGTCCCTCATACCCATAATCCTTGGATTGAGCTCACTTAGTTTTTTTTTAGAGAGTCCACTCAATTTTGATCAAACAATTCATTTTAATTAATGAGACCAATTATTTTTTTTAAACACTATTATTTTTCAAAAACAATGAGGTAACCTAAATGGATTAAAGTGTTTTTTTTAACCCATTTAGATTGACTCAATGATATTGGCTTGTTATCCGATATTGTACTCCTTCTCAATGTTTCACGATAATACATATTTAAAAAAACATTTAACAATTTACATTCCTCAAATCCTACCAAGAAATTTACTTTCCCACAAAAAAAGTTACATTCGATCACATATATAAAAAGTTAATTGACCACCTTTCAAAAGAAAAAGTTAATTGACCAAAAAAATCATGAATTTAACGTAAAAGATATTTTCTTTATGTATTTTAAATAGCAATTGCAAGGTTTGTATTTGATGAGCAAAGGAAACAGTGAAGAAAGATTCGTACCTGAAGCATTCTGCATTTTCAGTCTTGCATATTACTCAGAACGCGATATGTACAACACAGGCTGATTAAAGTCATCAATTGGGGATGTAGCTCAGATGGTAGAGCGCTCGCTTAGCATGCGAGAGGTACGGGGATCGATACCCCGCATCTCCATTTTTTTTTCACTTTTTTATTTTATTTTTTTGGTTCTTTCTTTCTCAGGAAAATCGGATATGGCATCTTTCACAGTTTCAATATGGATTTCATTTTTCATAATTTTCCATGCATGTTTCAAGGAGTAATTTCTTTTAATCAGTTTCGATTGACTTACTTTTGAGCTTATGAAAATAGCTTATGCAAACAAATAATCTTATATGTCAATTCATAAGTTCTCACTAACAAAAATCATAACATAAGCTTTTTTTTATAATAAACTACATTGACAAGTCTCATGTACCTGCTTATTGAAGCAAGTTTATCTTCTGTGTTCCATCCATGATGCATTTTAGCTTATTTTTTTAGTTGCCTAAAGTGATGGTACTATTGAGCTACAATTTATTGAATGTAAAATAAAATCCATGAGATTATGTGGCTATTCTGTATGTATATCACAAACATCCCTGGTGCTTTTTTAGCAGGTAGTGAAGATAAGATTGCAGCAGCAAAGGGAGCTAAGGCATGAGCTTTTGATATGTAGAGATTCTGTACATTGTTCACAAATGATCATAGAGTCGAGTGATATTCTGGTAGAACTTTCTACAACTGATTTAAATTTTCATGCAGATTTTCTATTGTTGGCTGATACAAGAGATTTTGATTTCGTGAGATGATAATTCGCAAATGGTTATTGCCATTATTCTTATTGTGTCCAATTTTAAAACTTAAATGTTCTTATTATTGCTATAGTAAGATTATATTACAGGCCTTAAATTTGACTGTATGGCTTTGGAAAGTTTGATTGTATATTTTTTGCAGCAAAGTGATCAAACATTGCTGAGTTCGAAATCCTAGTTCATAACACATAAAGGAAGCAGATATCTGAAGGTATTTCCTTTCCCATTTTATTATTGTATTTATCAATCATTTCCTTTTCGTTCACATTTTCAGTTTCGGTTTCTTCTAAACACACTCAAGATTATTGCTATTAAATCAGCAAAAAATCCAGTAGCTTCACTAACACTCATATCCGTTACTTCAGACCATGGATATGGCTTCACTGGTTTTGTTGCTTCAAGAAGAATCTCTAATGGAATCTTCGGTTTTGACCTTTCCATAGGGACTGTGTAATGATAGTATTTCTCTGGGTCTGGACAAAGATCCTGCAGAATTTTCACCTTTGATTAATTAGTTCACTTCAAACACCAACAAATATGAAAATATCAACATCTTTTAGTTTACAATACCTGATTAGCATGCATCTTTTTCACAAAGATTTTGAATATATCAAAATTTTGTTTCTGGAATAATTCTTCTGTCAAACGTAGGTACGTGACTCCATACATCCTTAGTTTTGGAGGGCCCTTTTTGTTAACACCATTTGGTCTAGCATTTAGAAGAATTTGGTTGTAACCTTCACTATCATACCTTGGAAGTGCATTTTCCCCAGCAACTTCAAGGTTCTCTCTCCATCCATCACTCAAGACCTATAAAGAAATGAACATAAAACAGGCTAAATTATGAGTAACTTGTTTCATGAATAGTAACATGTCATGGAGTTTATCAATCACAATTCTCTTTGATTTTGCAGAGAACATATTAGATTAGATTTGAAGCTAGAATGAATTACCTGCTGAACAAGTTCCTGGGCGCAACTTTTAGCTTCTTCTGGTTGCTCAGAATTTCTCATCTCAAGACACGTGAAATTCAAGATAGCATTATGTCGAGAGAACATCCTTGCTACGGGACGGTATCCATCTCTATCACTTAAGTTGTAATATCCTGAAGTAAGCTCTGCAGCATGGCTTTCAGTTTTATACCACCAGTGGATTCCAGCAATCTGTTTTTAATGAATCTTTCAGCTTATTGATGTGAAAATATTGAATTGCTAATTTACCATATATGTATATATACATGTGGAGAACTACAGCCAAATTTAGATGACTTCCGCAACAACTTTTTAAGTGGTTAACACAATTCAAATAAGTGATTAATTACATTAAGTAGTGGTTTAATGGATATGGTGTCTGAACTCATTAACTACAAATTTGGACGTTGTTAACCATAATCATTAGGTGTTCAAGTACATGTATATTTGAACAACTGAAAGTTCTGATTAATCATGTTCAAATTCATAGTCAATAAAGTAACGTAATTGGTCAATGAATTTTGGTACCTAGTATATAACCATTACCCATCTATTGAACGTAATTAACCATATATTTGAACTATGTTAACCAATTAAATTGTTGTCTCAAAAATTGTTTAATATTTGTTGTTCAAATAACACAGCTGAATATTTGAGAATTTACTTTTGCTGCTAACTTCACTTTGCAACCTAGGAATACTTTGTTGGCTTCATCCAAGATTTCATCACCATGTGTCAGTAATTTGTTAGAATACCATGTAAGAAAAAATTTCCCTTTCTCTGTTTGGTAAGTTCCCTTGGATCTGAAGAATCCTGTAGATTCAGGTGTGTCATTAGATGACCCTGCATTATCAGGAAGCTCCCATTCAGGATGACCTGCTCTTGTTGCAGCCGCTTTGAAATCAGCTTGAAGATATTTGTCATAGCACTGCAATATTTAAGATGTAAGTACATAAAGTTTGAGAATTGGAATAGTTTTTGACTTTATGTTATTGCTATGAGTAGTAAATATATAATGTCAAGTCGAAACCCTTTTTGTTTTGGATTCGAATACTCTCCAACATTGCAGCGGTGCAGCAATTTTTTTAACTAGGACAGATACCACTGGTACGATAGCACTTTTTTACTCTTAATATTGTTTGCTGCTCCGTGAGAGAGGATCCAAGTCGATTTGTTTTCAACGCAATGTTATGTGGAACTGTGCACAAATTCCTATAGCAAAAAAATTCACAAACTCACATTAAATTCCCCAATACCAGGAAATACCCAGCCTAGAGATTCTGCATAAGAAGGATATCTGAGTTCTCCGGCAGGGCCAAGTCCTACTTCAATGTCTATCAGTAGCTCAGATTCTAAGAAATCTGCCATATTCTCTCTAAAACTCTTCATATAGTCGCTATACATCTGCATCAAACACCAATAACTAAACAAATATGATAACAATCATTGCCATATAAAAAAATTATTATGCAATTTGTCACACGGAAGATATAGACTATCAACTTTTTCAACACAGGTAACTTGACTGTGTCACAATCCTTAATGTTACAAAAAATTTCTGTCAAATACGGCTGATGAGACTGCAATTGAGGTTGCAAAGCAGTCACAGACACATCAAAAACCTTGACATCAGGACCTCAAATGCGGTTGCGCTTGCAAACCGTTTTCAATAAACTTTGTCAAATGTACATGTAGAGTTTGGTTAAACTTGAGTTATCAAGTAACATGCAGAGTTGAATTCCATTAACTATAAATAGGAAATAATGATTTTCTAGATGCTTATTAGCTAACCTGAATGGGAGTTCTTCCATTAAAGAAAGGTTTATTATCCACACCAAGTGAAATACATTCCTTATTCCTGATACCTGAACTATTGGTGTAAAAG
>Ga0315913_1001789_pt1 | contig 24371 bp, 9 predicted proteins | sample MpolsnodulesMG_FD_207736 | JGI IMG/M metagenome (GOLD analysis project Ga0315913, IMG submission 207736) | Medicago polymorpha root nodule microbial communities from Los Angeles, California, United States - small nodules | ecosystem: Host-associated > Plants > Roots > Nodule | place: USA...
TGTCCGTTTGCTTCTTATCCATTGGAAACAACCAAAGACAAATAACGAACAGAAGAGAGGTTGGGAGTTAAAAACTAAGGTAGCAGCTGGGGCCTGTCCAGCTTGCTGTCTTTTCTTTTCACTCACCCCTTTTGGTTCCATTTTTTTAATTTACTTATTTCTTAAGTAAAAGTTTAAATTGTGCAACTAATATGGTGTGTAGCATTAGTGGTAGTTATTTAGGTCCGTTAAATATTTTGTTCTGATTTTGATCTCTACTCGTATGAGATATCAAACCTTTAAATGAATCTCAATTATATTGAGTGGTCCCTTTGAATGAGTCTCAAGAATATTCTCTTTAAATATTCACGACAATACTTTAGATTACCAACCTCAAATATTATACATCCTACCAAACATAAATTTAGTTAGGCCAGTGGCCAAAAAGAGTCTAAAGCATTTACTACAACAGAAATTCCAAATGGCAAGTTTGTAATATGAGTGTTTTAAATCATAGCAAAAAATGTTCCCAAATTATAAAAAATCTAATGTTGAATGGGGCATCAACCTTCCAGTGCCTCTCCCAAAATTAAGACCATTAGCTACAAAACTAACATCCCTAATCTTACAATTAGAATGATCATAATCAAAATAATTACCACTAATTCTACCACTAAAATCACTTTTCTCTAACTCATAAAAATCCAATTCATCACTAATTGAAGACCCTGCATCTGCATCATTCCCTCTAGTTGTAATCCAGTTCTCATCACCCCATTTCCAACATGGATCCCTTGAACAGAAAGCTAGCTTTTTGATCCTACCAACAGGACAATTCACAAAACTAGTCTTACCCAAATCATCAAAAAAGAAACTTTCTGACCCTTCATCACAATTCCAAAAGCCCTGTTCAAGAATACTAGTTGGTGAACATGAATCAAATTCATCAATTTTCTCAACACTAGAATCAAATTCATCAAGAAATGGGTGCTTCAACAATTCACTACAACTCCACCTCTCCTTAGAATCCCTCATAAAACACTTCTCCAAGAAATCCTTTGCTTGTTCAGATAAAAAACAAGGAATTATTGGAACTTCATCAGAATATGCAACACGATACAGAACATTAACAGGGTCATCTACATTGGACCAAGGTGAAAACCCAGTTGCCATTTCAACAATAGTGCAACCAAGTGACCAAATATCACAAGGGTACCCTTGTTCTTCGCCGCGCGCCACCTCCGGCGCCATATACATCGGTGTTCCGGCCACCGGCGCAATTTCATCGACCATCTTTGCACAACCAAAGTCTCCAATTTTGACTCCTTTTTCACATACCAATATGTTACTACCTTTGATATCACAATGCACTACACCTTTTGAATGCAAGTACTCAAGTCCTTCAACAATTTGTCTTGTGTAGTATCCTATCATCGCCTCGTTGAGCCGGCCACCGTTCCGGCAAGTCACCTGAGAGAGATTTCCAAAGGACATGTACTCCATGAAAACATTGAACACGTGCTTGTTATTCTCCTTTGAAAAATTGCAACCTTTGTAGGTAACTATGTAAGGAGAGGACAGAGAAGAAAGAATTCTCTGTTCTCTCTGGAGTTGTTTTGAGTTTGGTAGTGATGTCTCTGCGGATTTAACCGCGGAGACATCGGTGAAGCGACGAGAGGTGGCGAGGTAGACGGTGGCGGATGAGCCATGTCCGATGATGTTGCCTCTAGTCCACTCCATCTCCATACTTTGTGTTCTGTTTTTATGTTTAAGGCTATAGTTTGATATTGCGGCCTTTATATAATAGAAGAAAAAATAGGCACACTTTGAATATGAGTTTTAAAAGGATTAATTTTATTGGTTGGTTTACTTAATTAGTTGAATCTATTTTCCCTTTAGAGGGGAGTGAGTGTTACTTCAAAGGGGAGTTTAGGACGTGTTCAAATTTGGGTGGTTGTGGCAGCTTAGTTGGCATTTGATTATTATATGGCACGTGGAAAATTTAACCTAGAAGTTTTTTGTATAGTGTGAATTGGTACATTGATCTGGATACCAATTTAAGTTGATAAAAACGAAACTAGAAGTCCTGTCTCAATTAGAAAATGTCAAAATTGTAAGGTTGGACATCGTGACCTGGGTTTGAATCTGAGACCTCACAGCTGTGTGTGAGTTTAATTTCAGTGATTTACCACTTTATCTAAGACAAAAAAAAAAATGAAACTAGACTTTCTAAGCACAATAAAAAAAGATGTGATCGGATGAAAAGATCTTACTAAATGTGACAAGCAAGATTCATAATTCGTTGAAGTCGGTAAATATTTCACACTAATAAAATAAAATATTAACTAAAAAAATACTTTAATTTGGACTAAGTTTGGTATACTTCACACTAATAAAATGGTAACCAAAAAATACTTTGATTTGGACTTAGTTTGGTGAAAGTAAAGGGGTAGAAATGTTTTAAGAGTCTGAGTTAGGTAGATTAGATGGATAATTAAGATGGGATTAATTCCTTGTTTTGTATCATATACTTAGCAAGACTTTGAAAAAATGTACTTGGGAGTTTTAGTGGCAAGGTGGTGAATTGGGGTGGTTTCAACTACCTATGTGGTTGGAGATTAGAATCTTTTTTGTTTTTTTATAACATGTTTCATGTTTGATTTTTATAATTTGAATAGAGACATATAATAAGCTCCAACATTGGAATAATACTTTTGAGAAATGCAGATGAGGAATAGTGTTGGTCAACAAGTGCATGTGTTCTGTTAGAGAAAGTTCACACCTTTGCTCTGTTCCATATAATTTGTGTGTTCAATTTTATTTCCTCATGAAAAGTTTTATTGCTATTATTTATTTATTTTTTGAAAAATCCTTTATTTATTTTTTAATCTATAACTGTAAATAATTTTATTTTATGGTCCTGAATTTTATGTGGGGAATGAGTAATTTGAAGCTTTTGAAAGCTATAGGACACATGAAACTCATTGAAAGCATAGGGTACTCTAAAGAATTTGGATTGGTCAATTTGATATAAGGCAACAACCCCCATGAATTTGTGAAATTAAAACCATTTCCATTTCATTTATTTGTCATGATAACTTGCTCATGAAAAAGTGCAACGTACTTCAATACAATAAGTTGTTGAAAACTTTATCAAGCTTTGTGGCAAGTATCCAGAAAATTTAACCCCAACTATCATGTCACTCAATATCCCCACTTCTAGAAGCTTAATCAAAATATTGATTAGTTAAGCCATGAAAAGCCTTATAATGGGTTGTTATTAATTATCATCTAAGTAAACTATAATGATAATTTTATATGCTAGTGTGACGCCAGCAGATGTTTAGATATTTTAAGTATGTATTTGACAATGTGCATATAAAACAGAGTGAATATGAAATAATTTTCTCTAAAATGGCAAACATAGATCAAATGTGCTCTTAACATTTCATTTCTTGAAATGGTAACATATTAAAAAAAAATCACATAGAAAAAGTGATAGTCCACGTGAATTCGACGTGATTGATACATCTATGAGGATAAAATTGTTATTTAAAATTTGTTCAATAAAAGGTTAGGAGTTTTTTTTTCTTCCACATTTGTTATTTTAACCAAAATTCAATAGAAAATCACGTCAAGTGACGTGGCACTGACACTTTCGTTCTTGAAACGTGGCGGTGGAGTCTATGTCAAGTGTCACCTATTCATTTAATATATCATATCATATACTCTAATAATACATATATATTTGACATGTGCAATTTTATGGAAGAAATAGTTACAAATTCATAGACTTAATTGTCTATTTACACAATGAATAATATCTATCGAGATATTAATCATGAATCACTAAAATTTTGTGATATTAACCTATACTTTTGCGTGAATGAAATTCTAATGCATTCAAAAAACTGAAAATTTCAGATAGTGCACTGATACTAAAATTAAGTACCCTTACTTTTTTCTCTTTTAGTTTCTTTATTCTCTAAACACCTTTGTTCTTATTTTAATTTTGGAACCTTTAATGTTATTTTTTAGTTTGAGGGTCGAACTATATATCATATGACATACGAGACGATTGGATGATTGTGTAAGATTTTGCTATACTAATCAATAATGGTAAAAAAGTGTCATTTTAAAAAAACAATCCAAAATAATTTCTAATTGGTGAGTGTTTCTTTTGACATTCATTAACACTCTTCAACTTCACGAAACCTATATCATTACGTGAGTTAGCTTTCATGGTTTGGAAACACAAGTGTCCAATCTTAGGCGTGAAATAAAGGTTAACCCCAACTCACCACCTTTGCATAAGGATACAAAAATAATACACATAATTAATTTTTAATTAACACACTTAATTGAACATGTGTAATTATAAAATGGGTTTTGGTCATTTAGTTTGGTGGTGTGACATAGAAGCTAAAAGGTGGAAGTACCTAAAAAGTGCTTAAAAGGTTGAAACTACAAATCAAAGAAAAAAAAATAAGCAGGTAGAAGTAGGGGGGTTGGGATATTAGATTAGGAGTTAGGAGTGAGGAGTGGTGATGCAGTTATGTGTTATTTATTTAAGCAGCAAAGGCATAAAGCCAAATTAATATATATATCTACAATTAACCAATAACTGTCCACCTAGCGCATTTCTGTCAAATTACATCAGTTAGTTGGAACAGTACAACTTTCTTAAATTGACTACTTAGCATTATGAAACATTAGTAATAATATAATTTCTTTTATAAGGAATTCCGGCAGTTTAATTTAATTTATTTTTTATTTTATAAATCAATTATGTATACAAACAACTACAAATGTGAAGGTGGAACAACTCTGCCCAAAGATTTTAGAGAATTTACAATGGAAAACTCTAATTATAGATATTTATGTGTGTCTTAAGTGTATACATAACTTCTTTTTTTTTAATGACAGTTATTAATAGATATTTTATTCGGTTTTATATATTAGAGAAAGTTGAGTCAATAAAAGTTGATGTATCTGATTTAAATTAGATTAGATACATTAACTTTTGTTGATCCAATTTTCTCTTATGTATGAAAGCGGATGGAGTACTTTCAACTCAATTTAAAAAAAAAAAGGTGAAATATGTTTTTAGTCCTTATATTTTGTGCCACTTTGAAGAATAGTCCCTACATTTCATTAATGTTTTTAAAATCCTCACATTTTATATCCGTTATCAAAATTAGTCTCTACTGTTAATTCTCTAACAAAATGTTGAGAGAGGATTAATTACTCTATATTATTATATTTCATTATTTTAAAATTAAAATAGTGGGAGACCCACATAAAGAGAGATGAGAGAGAGGATTTAAAGTAGTACATCAAGTCAATAAGCTCTCTTTTATTTGGTCTTGGTGCTCTTTATTCCTACCTCTCGAAACCAAAAATAGGATCATTGGTTAAGTCGAAAGTGATGCATTTTCTCTATTGTTTAGAGTAATTAAATAAAAAATTAGACATATTTTTTTAAAACAAAGTAATCTAATAGCAAGTCTCGCATATTGTAAGTGTGGAGAAATGATAAATCTCAAGTTCGAACTCAAACTTTCGCAAACCAATGCAAATATCAATTAAGTTGTGTTAATAAGGATAAAAATATACATATTTATCAATTAAGTGATATACTAAATTAAGTAACTTGAAATGACGTGAATTGGAAGGTAGAATGGTGTTATAGTGAAGAATGATGCTTGGATCACACGTAAGTCACGTGGTCCTATTTTCTTCAATGTATGAAATGGATTTTCGCGTAGTTAAGGGAAAAGAGCAAAAGCAAAGTGAGGCCAATATAAATACACGTAGGCTGAAACACGTGCGAGTAAAGAGACTATAAGTCTATAAATCACGTTTTATATGTGAGGACTTAGTAGTTGATGACGATTTCCATTTCCATATTATGTATGGTACAACTTAAAGTCCCATGAAACACTCTCCAAATGATACTTTTAAATTTTAATAAAATTATCAATTTTTGATTCGTGCTAAGGAGGGTTTGGTTTATGTTAGTCACTAGTTACCACATACTGTTTTCTGAACATGTGTCAGACCATCTATATCAATTTGACACCTTAGGAGGCTGGCTTTTCAAAAAACAACTGCTCTGCTTTTCATCTTATATGGTTATCTTGTGTGTGGGTGATTTGACTTGAAAGGAATGTTCGGGTTTTTCACCAAACAGAAGCTTCGATTAATCAATTGCTAGATAAAGTTAAGTGATTTTGTGAAGTTGTATTATACTCAACTATAAATTCTAAGATGATATCAGATTCTCAAATCTATTTCATCATCTGCTATCAGATTTCTATTATCGAGTCTCATCATTTATATCAATGCACCAAACTCAACAGTGTTAGGGGTGAAAGAGTGTGTTAAAAGTCTCATATTGGTTGAGAAATGGTATGAACAAATGTTTATAAATAGAAGTAACCTTGTTGTCAGGAGGGAAAAAAAAAGGTAGAGGTAACCCTCAACTCACAGGTCAATTTTTTGAGGTTGTGTTAACTCAACCATAAATTTCAAGGGTTTGTTAGTGATGATCGGAAAGAACTAAACTCTCATAACATAATGATTTGACATTTAAGTTTAAAAAATGCATCTAAAGTTCAATTATGACGAAAAGAGGTATCTACATTTAATGTAATAAAAACTCTGAAAAACAGGAAAAAAAAAATGAACTTGTTTGTAAGCAGAAATTAAATAAACAATGTACATTTATCAACTAACGTGATTTGGAAGGTAGAATGGTGTTATAGCTAGAAAGAAAAAAAAAGATATGAACTTGATGGTAAGTAATTTGAAGATGAGAGAAAATGAAAGGCATGCTAGGTGTGGCGGTGCCGCATTACATCCTTGATAATTTCAATACTGAAACAAAGGAAAATAGTTTCTTTCATGAAATTCAAATTAAAATATAAAAATTACTATATTTTTGTTAGGGAGTCTAAAACAAAATGGATTTCCATAACAAAGGAGACACTACTTCTTTTTTAAACTTTAAGACAATAGATATATGAATCATCTTTATTATATATTTAACATTTAATTCATTCATTTTCTCAAAAGAAAAAACATCTAATTCATTTATAGTTGACGTGAACTAAATTACTCATACTTGAATTCAACTATCTCTTTTCAATTGTGACAATTTATCTTCTCTAAACCTTAAGACAATAAATATAAGAGTTTGTAATACTTATATTTTTAAGGAGGGAATAATGTAAATTATGTAATAAGGAAAAAAATCACCTCTCAACTCAAGCTGAAAAAAAAATACAAACATGATAAGAATAAGTGAAATATGCAAAATATATATAAAAAGAAAACTTAGATAATGATATTGCTTGATTTGTAGCTTGACCATATTGTTGCTTAGTAAGTGAAATCAAAGAAAAAAGGTACAAAAGTATGATACTTTGCTCTCGTCCAATAATAATGGAGTTCATGAGCCGACAAATGAAAATGTGTAGTACAAGAATAGAATGACGTTTCATGTTTGCTTTGACGTTCCGTTATGGTATGGTGTGGTGCCAAGTGCTCTTAAACAAGATCCAAAACCAAAGGAAAAAAGGTTCATCCCTTTTGTCCCTTACTCAATGAATAGGGTCGAGAGAGGGACCCTAAATTAAATTACATCAAAGTGGTAACCATGTCCCTCTCTTTCTCACACACGCACACAAAGTAAAGGGGAATCATTAAAAAGAGTACAAATAATCACCATGCCCTTCATTGCTTTCTTTCAATCATTTTTTGACAGAAGATTGAGCTTGGCCAACAAGGTGGTTGATGAAGTAGCATAAATACTAGTAAAAATCGAATTAAAAAAAAAATAACAATCAAACTTAGGTTCATTTCTTTACATTTGGTGTTTTGTTAGGGACGTTTATGGTGTTTTTTTTTCCCTGTTCTGAAAGGGTTTTTGATGTTGTTGTTCACTAAGAGTTTGTAATTGTTGTTGCTTTATAGTTAACTTTCCATTGGGGTTAATTGAAGTAGCGAACGTTAAAACCTTTTCAGTTACGAACTCATTATTCAATTAACCCCAATGGCGGTTAACTGTCTCGCTACCAATGACAGTTAATTACCGCTGCCCCAACGGTAGTTAAGAGCCGCTAAGTTTATGGTGTGTTGACATAACTGTTTTTTAAGCCCCTAAACTTGGATTTTTTTTTCATACATTAATTCTTTCATCCATTCATTTTAAGCCGCATGTCTTAGAAAGATCAATTCATTCATTCAATCATTTCCAAAATAAATCGTAACCAAAAAAACACAAATACGCAAAAATGAAATCAAATCTAAAAAATAGGCTTAATAGCAGTTTTCGCCCCCTAAGAAAAAAAAACTACAAAACCGCTCCCTAAGTTTTGCAACTGTAACAGTTTTGGCCCCCCAAGGCCAATTTTTGGTATAAATAAATAAATAAAAAAACACGTGACACCTCACTTAGGGTGCCACATCAGCGTAGACCGAGTCAAAATTGGCCTTGGGGGCCAAAACTGCCACAAATGCAAAACTTAGGGGGAGGTTTTGTAGTAATTTTTCTTAGGGGGCCAAAATTGCAACTTTGAAAAAGTTAGGGGGCTAAAACTGCTATTAAGCCTAAAAAATATCAAGTTCTATCTAATTTATAGTTTAATTTTATCTCCGTTTAAATCGGGCAATTCAAGAAGCATTACATTACATTTCCCCTAAGGTAGAATGTAATAGATTCTACCTAATGAGCTATATAAATTCTAACATCAAATTCCTTCGTATAAGATGAGTAATGTCGAGAAGGTATGAATTTTAATATATTCTTTTGAACTTAATCATACTGCCCTGCCAACTGACAAGTTTCAAGGGACAGAGAAACATGATCAAGCTCAAAAAAAACATCTTGGAAATGGATTCCCTCTCGACATCATCTTTTTATATGAAGGAATTGAATGTGAGAACCTATACAACTCGTTACTTAGAATTCAAAATGTGTTCTCTTCATCCTTTTGAGTTTTCAAAGAGACTGACAAACCGTTACACTAAGTATAAGACACTTTAATGCCAACATTTCAGCAAACTAACAAGAATTAAATTAAAATCCAACAAAATAATGACACGGCATAATGATACAACCTAATCTTTATCTGGCCGAATCAAACTCTTGAGAATATCTTTAGAAGGTCTCAGTAATGAGACATCCAACTCGATCGGTCCTTTAGTGTTGTGCTGACCAAATTTCAAGAACATGCTCCTCACGTCGTCGTAGTTCTTAACCATCATCTGGCTGAGCTGCAATCTCTCGACTGAGTCGATCGATGAACGTCAATACCCAACTCCGTCTACCCTCCTTGTGTCTCTGTGGTTGAGTCGCCGGTTTATTTGGTCTAGGTGATCCTTTAGATCTACTAACATGACATCTACCCAAACCCTGAACAGATTGGGCTTTCCACCATTGTAGAAGACTGCAGCTAACTTCGTGTTCCGATCTACTGGATAAATATACATTGGTTCAGATCTACACCATAAGAAATTAAAAACAATCAATAAAAAACTCATTCAAACATATCATTAAACACTTGGAATCCAAAATATACATAAACCCTAAAACTAAAAACCAAAACATAAACATGTAAACATTTAATCAACTTAAATCTAGTCTAACAAGGATTCATAACATAAACATGTAAACATTTAATCATTTACTACCAAAAAAATAATCAAAATTTACATAAACCCTAAAACTAAAACATTTCTAATTTTAAGAGGAAAAATGTAACATATAAACACAAAATGTCAATGGTAATGGATTATGAAAACTTACTTGTTATTGGAGTGATGATTTATTTGAATTTGAAGAAATTAGGTGTTGGATGATTTGAGAGAGTTTTAGAGATTGAGTTTTGTGAAATGGATGAAATGGGCTGCTGTTTCAGCTCTAAAGGAACGTAATGGTAGTTAACCGTCGCCGGGTCAGTGCAAGTTAATATGGGAAATTCCAGGTGGAAATGAGCAAAAATCAAAGAGAAGAGCAATTTTCTTTACCCAAAGCTTGGAACTAGGTTTAATTTCTTCTCTTCCCCCAGCACAAAACACTCACACCCTGCAGCCATGCCCAAATTGCCCCTGCGCATCTTAAGTAACGTTGTGCAACTTAACTCACACAGCGTGAGTTAAGTAACGCATAGTTACTGTTTTCGAACAAAACTCATCAGTCCATACTCCAAGCACCATTTTCTTTCCCTCCACCTTCAAAAACCCAAAAAGTGCGAATTTTTGGGTCAAAATCCTCATCCCAAACCATTGCAAATCGTCAGGAAGCAAGTTTCTACGCTCATCAAGCATCAAATATCAGGTATTGTATCATCAAAACTCATCTCATTTTGCTGGTTTTTGTGATTGGTTCGTCTGTTTTTCGTAGGCAGTAGGGCTTGGTGCGCACATTAACTTGTGCAAGGGTTAATGGCTGCGTGACTTAAGTCACTTTTGCGCCACTTTTGTTCTAGGTTATCTTGTTCCACAAGTAATTTATGTATTCTTCCTTTGTTATTTTTTTTTCAATAGATATATAGTGAGATGGTTGATAATGCGGAGGGTGATGACGTTGAACCGAAATCGGCCAAAAATGAAGCTTTCGGTGATGCTTCCGGTGATGTCAAACCAACCGTTAATGTGAAACCGTTTAAAGTCAAAATTTCATTTGAAGCTCGCATTGGTAAAATTGAAGAACCTAAACCGGTACCTATCGGTGTTGTTTACGAAGGTCGCGACACCGCCACATTTTTTACAACAAATGCAAGATGGAGAGGGCGAGAAGAGTTGCTTGGTTGGGTTCGTTGACAAGGGGTAAGAGCCGGATTTAGTGTTTGTATAGATAAATCCGTTATAAAAAGGTCGTACTTGACGATGCAATGTGAAAGGAGTGAGATTAAGTGTTTGGATCGTTATGTGTGATTATGTGATTGTGAGAAAAATGATGTTTTTGTGTAATTTTGATCGATTATGTCGTATTATCCGATAATCTTGTTAAACTGGTGTAATTCGGTTCAATTATGAGCGTATAAAGATTACGAGTCATTAGTGACACACTTTGCAATTAAAGCATATCAGTACAACATTTAATGTTGTACTGATATATCAGTAGAGCGTGCGTTAACTCGCGCATGTGTTAACACTTTGAGTGAGTTAACTCACGTGGTGTTTTGCACATGCGCATCTTAAGTGACACAGTGTTTACACATGCGCATCTTAAGTGACGCAGCGTTAGTTAAGTAACATATAGTTTTACACTTGCATTAGTTAACTAGAGGTATTTTGGTCAGTTTGGCTAGGTGCGAGCGAAAAGTACAGGGGAGAGAGCATAAATCACTAGGTCTTTCATACCCGTGTACTATTTCAATCCCGATAGAGCATCTAGATCAAGCCCCATTCGTTCCTTACTTCCTTTACATTTTTGTAAGTTTCTTTTTCCTACTCCTATCTCTAATCCTTCCCACCCCCACAATTTCCCATGATACTAATTTTATCCTTTTTTTTACATAAAATATTTTCTTTTATTTAAGGCCCTTTTGTTATGGATTAAAGACAACTTTTTTGATATTCAATGATTTAGCGAATTTATAAGAAAGAAGAATTCATTCATTTTGTGTTTGTTTATTGTATTCAAAATATTTCTTTTTTAAAATATAATTTTAGTTTGTTTGGATACAACTATATAAAAATTGCCTCCATCTTTTGCATTTATTTTTCTCTCCTATAAAAATCACTTTTAAAAAAAAAGTCATTTTGAAGAGTATTACGTCTATTTGTTACAATTTTTATTTTTTAAAATCAGAATTAAGAAAAAAAATCAGAAAACTACTTCAAATTATATAGAAGTTGTTAATAGTAGCTTCTAAATAAAAACTAGATCTACTTTAAAGGGAGAGTAAATAAGTTTCAAAAGTGATTTTGTAAAAAAAATCTACAACAATCAACCCTCTGATTTCCCTAAAAGTTTTCAATTTCAAGACCATGGAGGAAACTAGACTTACTTCAAGGGGAAGCAAAGTCAAATTATTTACATCCATATCAAAGACCAAGTGGTTTTCCACCAAGTGTGTATCGTTTTACATGAACCTCTTCTTCTTTATATTATGTGCATGCCCATTAAAATCGTTTGAATTTGCATGGATTAAATCCAAACAAAAAGTTTACAAAGACTAAAACAAAACAGAAATCACTATTTTGAGAAAATCATATTTAAACCTATTGCAATAAATTTAGTAAAATTTTTGTTTTAACCTTATGGTTCTTAGAAGAAGGTCAAGTCTTGATAATCAGGAACTCTTATAAAAATTAAATAAAGTTTACTCAATGATGATTTCAGCCTATGAAACATTGATACATTTATATACACAAAAGGTGACACTAAAAATCAACACCGATAAAAATTTGAGAAACTAGAATAATAAAATATAACTACATACATCAATATTGTGTCAATGCGACATTGACATGTATATGAAACTCTGAACATGCCCTCAACATTACATAGATTTCAGCTATTATTGAAACTGAGATTCCACAAATTATTAAACTTTAACCGAAAATTCATTAACCATTTGAACCCAGCAAATTATTCTACATGTCAAATGGGTTATAAAAGGTAAAAGACAATGAAGATGTCCCTCTCTTTTTCTTTATCCTTTTCTCACACAGTTTATCTTAACTTAATGTCTTTTTTACGTATTTTTTAACCACTCTCAGACGATTTTCTTGACTCTTTTTTTCGTTTCCCACAAGCTACTACCATTTGGTACGCAACTGCTGCTATAGCTCTCTTCTTTTATCTTCTTCCCATTGTTATTTTCTCTTTGGGGATTTAGCTTTATCAACAACCATTAGAAAAATTGCAAAGGCATCATTAACATCAATAGAGAATTTATAATACAACCTTTGATTCATTTCCATATCCATAATAAATAAATAAAATGAGGAAACTGATATGTATAATTTCTTTTACACATAATACTTATTTCCATATTATGACACTTGGTTTGGTTTGACATACATTATAACCTAAGCATAATAATGAGGCATATAATTGCAAATAAAAATCAACTATAGATATTTGTGAAAAGTATGGTAGAGCTCAACAAAACAAAGGCAAAAATAAAATGAGAGAAATATTGATGTTAGAATGAAGAAGAAGATTACAATGAGTGTATGAGATCACTTGATAAAGTGATCCTAAATTAAAAAAATATAACCAATAATCAACCAATCAAAATATCTCGTAACTACCATAAACAATATTCCGCTACATCTAGCAAATCTCCAACTATCTTTAACAATCTGATAACAAAATTTCTCGAGTTGAAAGGTGGGGAAAAATTCAGCTCAACTTATTTTTTGAAAAAAATAATATGTCAGCGTCGTGCACCACCACATGTCGGACTCTAGACTCGCCTTCAATGCAAAATGTCGGTACTACATTTCTTTAGCCCAACTGAAGGGGGAAAATAATAAAAAAATAAATGGAAAAAATGAGAGACTGATATGAAGTTATCACTATGTGAGCTAGCTACTCTACTGAGGAGTTGGGATTGTTGATTTTAGGGCTTCCATTGGTATTGTTACTTGATGTAACATTGCCATTACTGTTATTAGCTATTGTACTGTTACCGTTATTGCTAGTACCGTTGTTATTGTTCGGCTGTGCAGCCCCAATAATTGAAGTAATAGCAGCTGCCAAAGCTGCTGTGAAGTTAGGATCAGCTGCAATAGCATTAACTGTGTCAGCAAGGTTCTGTGGTGTCTGCTGAGAACTGTTTGCTGCATCTTGAGACATTTGAAGTCCTGAAAATTTTGATTGGTTCAACAATGTCTGACCGAATACCTGAGGCAGAAAATTTTGAGGGAAGGGAAATTGGAACTGGTTTGAATGGTTATTAGGGAACTGGTTTGGGTTTGGCGACTGAGTTAGGTCCAATGTAACTGTTGGAAATGGAGCTGATGCTGAGATAGTTGCTATGCTTGAAGAATAAGGAAGGATTGCTCTTGTGAGGTAATTTGGGTTCATTAGTCCATCGGCACTTGTCATTGGTCCTGACAGCAACATTCTTGCAGCTGATGATGTTGTTTGTACCATTTCCATTGCTGCTGGAGGCAAAGCATGAATGTGGTGTCCTTCATATGTTGTGATAAGTATTGTTTTGTCTTCAGCACACCTTTGTACCTGTGCAAATTATGTTACATGTCTTAGATTGATGTCTAGTTAGACAAAAACAGTTTGATAACTTTAATTCGGGTTTTATAAAAAAGGTTCACGACGGTGACCTAGGATGCGAGGATGACGTCATGGTTTTTTACGTCTCTAAGCTTGCAGTGCTACTGCAACTAAGGTCGCATCAGCTACATTTGAGTGTGATTTTGCGTAGTATCAAGAATTGTGACCCGACTTTGGTCGTTACTTCAGTTTAATATTTTGACTTCAACCTACCTCACTAGGGGTCTGTTTTAGTTTGACTGATTTAGACTTATCTACTGGCATAAGCACTATTGAGACTATTTGGGAGAGCTTATAACGTATATGAAAACACTTTGACCAACCAAATCATTGAACTCAAATGGTTAATGAGATCCACCAAAATGTTTATAAAAAAAGTTGAAATTTGCTTATTATGGGGATTACTACAACTGTATTTTGGTAAGTCTTAAAAGCTCACAATTAATAAGTTAAATCTTTAAAAAAAAAAAATGAAATTGGACCTCTCTTTTTAAAAGAGAGATCATAATTGAGGATGTTTAGTTTTGAATGTAAACAACCTCAACAAGACACATCTCAAATGATAAGAGTTTTCAAACATATTTATACACCAAACAATCAAAACATTTGAGCAATGTGGGACATAAAAACCTATTCGCCACAAGCACCCCCTATTGACCAAATTATCTTATGTCATTATTTTATTTTGAAGAAATCGTTAAACAAGCATCGATATAATCAAACTCTTAAGGTGCTTTCGGAATTTGAATTTTAAAGTGCAGAGAATATATGATACCTCAAAACTCCAACCTCCAGTTTAATGACAATATAAACATGCTTTTAGGCACAAAAACTTATCTTATATCTTCCACTTTATTCTGGTTTGAGTGTGATTCTGCTTAGTATCAAGAAATACGACCCGACTTTGGTTGTTACTACAGTTTAATATTTTGACTTCAACCTAACTCATTAGGGGTCTGTTTTATATTGACTTATTTGGAGTTATCTACTAGTACAAAGACTTATGAGACTATTCGGGATAGCTTATGACACGTCCATAAGCTCTTTTCAGGTAATTTCTATAAACTTTTTAGGATAGCTAATGAAAACAACTTATAACTTATATGAAAACAGTTTGACTTTATTTTATCTTCTGCTATAGAAATAGTCTATACATAAGCACTTATATGATAAGTGCTTAATAAAACTGTTTATCCAAACACGACCTAGGTTTGAAATGTTGAAGAATGAAACATATGCCATGACTGATTTGATGTTATTGTATACTTATATATCCTAGCTAAATCAATCTCAAACTCATCACATTTTTTAATTGAGCATGCATATAAGGTCAATGGCAGAAATAACTTGACAGAGTTGAGACTCAAAACAGGAAATTATGTTTGTGAATGACTATGAATCCATGACATATGATAAGAGTGCCATTGTCACTAACTATTATAACTAACTTTTATATCTAATAACATACCTGTTTTCTCACAGGACAACCTAAGGCCATGGTGCATCGATAATAAGCTCGAGGACACGGGTTTCCTTTCGCCATCTTCTGTCCATACTTTCTCCATTGACATCCATCATTGATCTGTTACAAATGAATAAAAACTTTAGCATCATATAAAAGCCAAAACAGAAATTTCAGTCTTTGAACTAAAATGTGAAATTGAAGTACCATGTTAGCCTCGGATCGAGCTCGAACTGAAACCCTTGCTTTCCTCATAGTGGCCTCAGCTTGTTCAACATTTGTTTGAGGACTAAAGTTTGCAACATTATTATTATTATTAGCAGCTAAAACTCGATCTGCAGGACTACCGTTTCTCTCATTTCCCCGATCAGATTCCTTCTTGTCATGGTCAGACACAAGCTCTTCATCCTTGGAACCTTCCTCATTGTTGTTTGCAAGTGATTTTGACTGATCTTGACTTCTTGGTTCATCAGTAGCATCAGAATTATTAGCAGCCAATCCAAGTTCCATAAATTGTCTCGGAACCAAAACTCCGCCATTCCCATTTTGTTTCTCCTCATCTAGTTTTCCACCAATCACTTGCTTATGCTCTTCATTACAATCCTCTACCTTCTTGTCTTGCACCATACTCATCCAATGCATCTGCAATGTGTTGTACTTCCTATTACCCTCATCAAGCATGTTCCTCAGTTGATGATTCTCCACCTTCATTCTCTCAAGCTCGGCTTGAAGAACAACGAGCTGAAAAATAATTTAATTGTACAAACCACTCAATGATTAATAATTCAATTAGAACTTCATCGAATTATTCAATTCGTTGTTACATATAATAAATTTTCTCTACCTCAAGCTTAGCTCTTTTGTCTTCTGAATTACTTGCTATGTCTTCCTCCATCATGGATTGATCATTGCTTGTGTTGGTGGTAAGAAGATTCAAACTAGTCTATATTGAAACATCACATATTCATAAGCATATGCATATCACCAATGTCATATATAATATGTGCACTAACATCACTACTAGAAGGAAAAGAATTAATTACCGACCAAAATTTAGAGAGTAAAAATATGGAATCTGTCTATTCTCCAAAAAAATTAAATAGCAACCAAAATTTTAGTAACGAGACAATTTGTGACAAATTTTATTTTTTTCCTTCTCTTTTTTTATGGGAAAATTTGTTTTTTCTTCTTCTCCAATTTAGTGTTTTCTAATACTATATGATATCTATGGAATAGTCTATGCAAATTCGAAATTGTGATCTGCAATTGCAATTACGACTACAATATAAATATTTTAATTAGAAGTCTAAGTATTGCAATATCAATAACAAGGTCCACGTGATAACCGCAACAACAATTTAAAACCATGGTTTATACAATAGTGACATATAATAGAATATATTATAAAGAGTGAGTACTCACGTTTACTTTGAATTCCAAGGGAGAAGGATTGGTGTAATGATCATTTATATGATGATGATGATGATGAAGATTTAGTGAGGGAGGTGTGGAGGTAGAGGCAGATGCAAGGTTGTGATGGTTTTTGTTTTGAGAGAAAAAGTCTAGTTCATTGATGATAGGTCTCATTTCATGATCAAAGGGTTGATGAGATATTTCATGGTTGACTTGAAATGGAGATTTGTTTTTGTTTTTGTTTTTGTTGTTGTTTGTGGTATCCATTTTGTGACTATAAATGTTTCCACCTAAAGTTTTTGTAGTTGTTGTGTTGAGGAAAAGAGTTGAGAATTCTATTTGCTTATGGTATAAGAAGCTTGAATTTGGATCTGAATCAATGGAGAGTCCAAGGCCTCCACTGGCCATAAATTTCAATGAAATTGAAGAGAGACAAAGGGATATAGACTAGAGAAAGGGAGAGAGAGAGATAGTCAATGATGCAATTGGACTCGGCTATCAAATAGGAGAAGCGGCGAACCGAGTCTTCAAATTAATACCATATGTTTTGCGTTGAATATTGTAACAATACATTTGCTTTATTTTAAATATAAATTATAATAAAAAGTTTGAGCGAATTGGGTCTCGTTTAGGGGGACTAAGATAAACCTAGAGCTCTCATCAAGGACAAAGGAAAACCTAAAGCTTTAGATGTATAAATGTTATTCATCTAAAAGTCCTCCTACGATAAACTTAAATTCTTTACGAATACTTTGTTTTGTAAAACGTAACAATGGATGAATTTATAGTAGATAATATATGAACAAGTAGATTGAATATGTGGAGTGTAACAAATATGAAGTGACATATTTTTAATTAATATTGATTTTTTAAAGGGTGAATTTGAAAGACAAAATAATAAGATATCAACAAGATATCAACTCAAACCCTACTTAAAGTAGTTTGTCAAAAAAATGCTATAAAATGTATTACTTCACATAGTAGTCTTATGATGACTTTTATATTTCTTTAGTATAAATAAATCTAATCAATTTTGTACCAAAAGAAAAATCTAATCAATTAATTTTTGAAGTCGACATAAGTTTGAAAATGAGAATGGTATTAATGACGGGATGTTTTGCTTGCTGTAACTAGCTAGGACTTAGGACTAATGCTTGGATCAGTTTGCACGTCTTAATTAATTATTGTATATTTTTTTAAATAAAATCAACATATTGAGATGTAACGAAATCCCTTAAAAAAAAATACAAATTCATAGTCAACAGCTTCTTTGAAACTACCTACGAATGAGATGCCGTGATATATGAAAAATTATTATTTTTTGTTATAGTCTTGTTTTTTTATTTTTGATGACAAGTGCTATAATTTTGTTAGAAAAATACAAATTAGCAACATGATTCGATAAGGTTGGTAGATAACCTTATTCCTTAACACGTAATTAACACGTGGTTAATAATTCGATTATTTTCTTGAACCATTAGATCCTACCATCTTGGATGCACACGAAAAGAAAAAGTAAACTGCACAAGTAAAAAAAAAATTATTGATTAACCAAGTTCGATTTTCAGGGGAACAACGTTTGGGGTTGGATTAGTAGTCACCCACCATTAGTGGGTTGGAAACCTATACGAAAGCAAAAAAAAAAATTTTATTGACTAATTTGTTTAAAAAAAAATACTAGAATATAGCATAAGACAGTTCTCACCGTGTAACGTGACTGGAAGATAATCTAATAGCTCTTTAAATATGTAGTTTGAGCTTGAGGTCTAGTATAAATATTTGTAACCAAAAAAAGTAATAAAAAATCTTACATGCTGGTATAAGAGAGTAGGAATGTTAGTTTCTCTAGCTACCTTTATATAGCAAGAGGTACTCAGGTTCCTGGGAAAAAAACCATATGTTTAATTATATCAAAAAAATTATCACCAATGAATACAAAAAATATATCAATCAAAATTATAAATTATATTCTATTTTGACCTCTTCAAAAAAAAAAGTCAACATTATAAAATAATTTTAAACATTATTTATAAAACAAATTGAACATCAATTTATAGAGCATTGCGAGGTTGGTAGGGGACAAAAGTCTTTTTAGAAAAATAATAAATAAATAATTATTTATTACAACACTGGACGAGCGAGAGAGGGTTGATCATTCTTAAACACTTCCATTATATTTTCGTTCTTTATTTCTTTTATACATCCTTTCTATCAAACAACCATCACGTCCTTGAAATCGAAAATGAACAATTATGGTCTATCCATTTTCTCAACCCTATAGTATTTTATTTTACTCCAATTGCATGCAATTTCTTAACATCAAAACCCTATGAGTGTAGCGACGGTAATATATTAGGTACGAGCTCATTTCTTCAGTTATATTTCAAATAAGTGTTTTAAATCGTAGATTGCATGTTTTTCTATTGATTTATGAACTTGATCTTGTTGTCGTGTTATAGATATATGAAATCAAAGAAATATTCTAAGAGGAAGAAAATCAACCTTTGGGATATGGGATTTCGTTGTATCACACAATTACAAAATTTGAAATTTCTTAACACCAAAACCCTAGGAGTGCGGTGTGGATATGAAATCAAGTATGAGATTGTTTCTTCATCTATATGTCATGTCAGTGTTTTAAATTATCATTTTTATGTTTTTTCTATTGGTTTATAAAATTGAGTATATTGTCGAGTGCTAGAGTGTGAAAGCAAGGAAATATTCCACGAGGAGGAAAATCAACCTTTGGGGTCTGAGATCTCGATGCATCATACAATTATACCATTTGTGATTTCTTAACACCAAGACTCTAGGCGCAACACAATGATAAAAAATTAGATATGAGATAATTTATTCATATATATTTCAAGTTAGAGTTTTAAATCTATGATTGCATATTTTTTTCTATTGGTTTATGAAATTGAGTTTGTTGTCGAGTGTTAGAGTATGAAATCAAAAAATATTTCAAGAGGGGGAAAAATTAACCTTTGGGGTCAGAAATCTTGTTGCATCAAACATTAAATTGAAGAGATGTAATTGGAATTTTCTTCTTGATAATTATAACGCAAAGATAATTTTGTTGCAATTTATGTATTGATGACTAATTTTAAATAACAATACAATCAAATATGTTGTGAGTTCAGGAAAACCCTGGAACAAGGGATCAAGAAGAAAGGGTCCAAATGAATGCTCCAAACGTCGGTACAGCTCAGATGGACAACCTCCTAAAAAGCCTCATCACGGTGGTTCAACTTTAATCACCGATGATGGAGACATAAGGCAAAAGGTTGGCTCAATCGAAGTAGAGGTATCATTGCTTGAACTTGGTACAACACCTACTAAACTCAATCATCCAAAAGTGCCTAAAGGTGAGAGCACAAGAAGGGTGGTTGAATTATGTTAGATTTTTCAAACTCTCTAAGTGTTTTGCCTAGTCAGAGGTTGAGTACAAAAGATAAAATAAACATATACACACACAAATATATATATATATATATATATATATAGAGAGAGAGAGAGAGAGAGAGAGAGAGAAAAAAAAGGCAATTATTATTCTGGTTCCTCCCATAAACCGGGATTAATCTAGTCTCCTTTCACTTCCAAGGGATTTTACTATAATCAGTAAAGATTGAAATGCTTAAGCACACAAGCAAGAGACTTCGAAATGTTCAATCACAACTGAAAGAGACTTCTTACGATCTAACTTAACCAGATAAAAGATTGTTTGATTTTTACACTTGATATATAATCACTTTTGGTGTGAGTTTTATCCGAATCCACAACAATGGACGCCCACGTGGGGCAATCATAATGGATCATTAGGCAAGCACCACAGGTACCAATTGGGATATCGAGAAATTCACTAGGAACAACGATTTTAGATTATGAAAGATGAAGATGCAATCAGTCTTGATTCAACAAAGGTGTGTAGAGGCACCGAAGGGTGAGGCTGCATTGCTGGCTCCCATGTCAGAAGTAGACAAAATCGATTTGATGGACAAGTCCAAATGTGCTATGCGTATGTGTCCATCTCGGAGCTAAAGTTCTAAAAGAAGTTACAAAGGAGACAACCGCAACGACAATGTGGGAAAGATTGGAGTCGTTGTATATGACCAAGTCGTTGGCTCGTAGACAATTCCTAAAACAAAAACTCCTCTCATACAAGATGATGAAGTCTAAAACCATCACATAACAATTGACTGAGTTCAACAAAATCGTTGATGATTTGGTGATCATTGAAGTAAAATTTGAGGATGAAGAGAAAGCTCTACCCTTGTTGTGTGCTTTACTTAGATATTATGAGCACTTCAAGGAGACCATGCTCTATGGTAAAAAAATGCACCACCAACTTGGAGGAAGTTTAATTAACGTTGAGAACTAATGAGTTAACCAAGTTGAAGGAATTGAAGGTTGATGATATTGGTGAAGGCTTGAGTGTCTCAAGAGGAAGAGGTGAAAGTAAATGAAATCATGGAAACTAGAAGGGTGGTGACAAGTTGGAGTATAAGTGCTTCAACTGTTAGAAGATTAGTCACTTTAAGAAAGATTGTCCCGAGTAGGAGCCAATGATTTCTTCATGCAATTTGAAGCTGTCTCAAAGAAGATGTGGGTGTTATGTGGTGTCTTATTGGGAGAAGGAAGAAAGGTGGGGTATCTCACATCGAAAATGATGACACTTTCAAGTTGACCTTCATGTATAAGAGATGATTGTCTAGAGAGATGTTAAAAGTCAACATGAACTTAGAGAGGGGAGGATAGGAATACTTAAGATCAGTCTGGAGAGGAGGAGGTAATAAAACTCATGATCAAGGAAAAGACAAATGAGGAGATGAAAGGAATACTTAAGGTCAGTCTGGAGAAGTTATAAGGTGAAAGGCATAATGGATATACACATTTGAGAGTTCCGATGAAGAAAGCTCAACTTGAGGTGCAGTGGAGACTAGGAAGAGACAAATGAGGGCACCATAATAGTACAACCATGGAGTCCTTGTGTGATATGATCTAGTTTAGAGCAAGGAATTTTTCAAGAGAATCAATAGGCGCGGTCTGGGGGTTGAAGAAGGTATGGAATGGCTTGTGGGAATTGGGATTACCTAAAAGACCAAGGGTAATTGGAGATAAGAGAATCTTCAAGAGGACGGAAATTGATCACTCCGGGGCCGAAGAGGTTATGGTGAAAGTTTGTAGAGCTACCTAAAAGTCCTAAGGTAGTTGGAGGCAAGTTCTTCAAGAAGGAAGAAAACGTTCCGATGTTTGAAAAGGTAAAGGTGGAAGCTTGTGGGAGACTACATAATATGGTTGGATGCAAGGGTAAGGAGTAAGGTGGTTGATGGTTAAAGTGGAATCACCATTGATTTAGAGTCAAGGTAGAGAATTGTTGTGTCTAACTCAAAATCTTGGTCGATTTTTTTTTTCTAGTTTCTCAAGAAAATTGAAGGCGCTACTTTTTTTCTCTTAAGAAAGCATAAATATAAGATGGTTTTCTTGCCTAACAAGGCATATAGGCTGCAAAATTATTTCTTGAAGGGCAAGACAAGAAAAGTGGTTGCTTCACTTGTTTACCTACTTGCTTGACAAGTCTTTTAGTCCACAAGGTTGTTGTTTGAAGTGCAAGACGAGTTGAGTGATGCCTGTATATAGAAGGCGTTGGTTTTCAGTTCTGATAAGAGGTGAAAAAGTGGAAATTTTAGGGTTACAAAATAGGGAACTTTTAGGATCAAAAGTTCGACCGTGTTTTTCCTTTCTTCTCCTTTATAGGTCACCCTTCCCATATCTTGGCCATCAAAACTTTTAATTATTATATCTATGGTTAAAAGTGAAATTGACCATGGTGGTGACCAGCTATTTCGGCACATCAGCACTACCTTATATGTCATCCAAAAAGTTATCATGACTCTCTCTCTCATATAGTTTTCTCTCCCGTGTTAACTATTATTTCTCTTTCATGTTTCACTCTCATAAAAAATTGACTCGATCCCAATAACTTTTCCTATATAAATTCATTCATCCCCAATTCACTTGCGTAGTTATGATAACCCAATGGCGAGAAAATGAACAGAATGTCACGAGAAGAAAAGAAAATCAACAATACAAAATGTGATGAATTGCTTGTTTTATTTTACGTCTCGCAATCTCATCCCTTTTCTTAATGAGAAATGATTTTTTTTTTTTAAATTAATGAGAAATGATTTTTGTACAACCATTAACTCTTTTTTTTGACAAATAATCATTAACTATATCGTGACAATCCTCTTTCATATTGACATTATATTTTTTTTCTTTCTCTCTTTTTTTCTCTATTGTTTTTTACCAATAAAAAGTATGAAAAAGAAAATTATCCTAAAAATTATTAAAAATGGTCGTAGAAATATCATTACTCTTAGTACATTTAGACTTACAATTTTTAAAATGACTAATATTATCGTTTGTATTATAATGAAATTATGTATATATATAAAAAAAAAGTATTATGACGAAATTTACATTTTATTCTTCATTGGCTGACCTTCCACTTCGATTGTTCAGGTTTGTTGCAGATACAATCGACATCCTTTAATTTATTATTGGTTTTTGAACACATATAATATCTTTAATTCAATTCTTCTCAACTCCAATAATCAATGCTAGAAATTAACTGTTAATAACATTTAAAAATCACAACAAAAATCCAATAAAACATATCTATTTGAATTAAAATATACTATACAGTGACTATATAAAATATATGTTTTGATATAATTTTGGTTGACAGACAGTATAAAATAACAGTTAGCCAACGAACCCTTCAGATAATAAATAAACAGTTAGCAAATGAAGATTATCTAGTGAGATAAGGAGATGACGCATCCATAAAGTTGTGAGTTCAATTTTCGCTACTGATGTGAGAATATATTCGATGGTGATATGTAAATACGTACCTTTCTAATCATTTTTCAAATCTTCAAATCAGCTCTGACCTAATGACATTGAAGCTCAACTCATCGAAACTTTTTATGGTAAAAAAGGTATAAAACGACCGTTAAAGTTATGAAAATGTAACGGCAAGAGTGTATAACTAAGTCAAAGTGGTAAAAAAGAAGGTACCTTGCCGAAGAATGAAATAGTTTAATTAGATAACAGCTAATTATTTTATAAAGGGTTTGTCTAACATGTGCAATATTGCACATGTTAAGGAAACTAAAAATAGCAACTTTTCATTGAAAATCATCAATTATTTATTAAAAAGTATTTATTTAATATAGACTACACAAGTTCCAAGAC
>Ga0315913_1001790_pt1 | contig 24371 bp, 17 predicted proteins | sample MpolsnodulesMG_FD_207736 | JGI IMG/M metagenome (GOLD analysis project Ga0315913, IMG submission 207736) | Medicago polymorpha root nodule microbial communities from Los Angeles, California, United States - small nodules | ecosystem: Host-associated > Plants > Roots > Nodule | place: USA...
TGTTGCGAATAATAGATTATGACAAGCCTCCTCTTTTGAAACACCCAAACGCTCTGCTTCCTCGAGAGCAAATCCCGAGGAAGCATAAAAGAAATCATAAAGTCTTTGGTAATCTTTCTTAATGAGCCAAAATGGGAGACGAAAATTATGTATCATAGAATCTTCCACAAATTTCGGTAGACCCAGTTTTAGAACTGGACCTAACTGAAACAAAACCCACTTCTGGACCATTTTTGGACCGTCAAGTCCAAGTTCGGTGTCAACAGGGTTAACACCGAACAAAGCACGGTTCAAGAAATTAAATGCGGCTTGATCATTATTATCAGCAAAACTAGCGTTACCATTTTCAGCAAGTTGATTCTCCAAAGCATTAAAAAACTCTCTATAACATGATCGAAACTCAGGAATAACATGACGACTACGTGATTTAAGGAGAAAAAACATCAACTTCTTGAGCTGCTCATGTCTTGGTTCGGAGGGATCAAGGTAAGACAAAACTCTAAAACCACCAGTGAGTTCTGTAGAAGGTGTATATGTACCTGTGAAAACATCAGTTTTATCGATTTTCGATGCGTCGAAGAGGACAGGGAAGCTTTTACCGTCAAGGAGGACAACAACGTTAGGGTTTTGAGCTATGAAAGGACCAGGAGGAACGTTAGTGCGGAAGATGGTTGACTGGTATTTTTGGATACGTGATTTGAAGTATTCATCACGACCTTGGTTGTAGAAATAGTCTAAACGGTCTTTATAAGGTGTGATGAAAGGGATGCCATAGTCACCAGGGATTTTACGGATCGGAAGCTTGGTTGTTTGTGGTTGAGAGATGGAGACTTGGAAAGGTGGTTTTTCTGAAACTGAGGATCTTATAGGTGGAAGAAAGGTGGAGGAACGTCTTGATAAGGTGGTGGAAGAGAGTCTTTTTTGATGTATGAGGAGATTAGGAGAAGGAGTTGAAAGAGTAGAGGAAGCCATGCTTGGTGGTGGTGAACTGAATGGTGATGGTGGTGTAGATAATAGTTGAGTTGGTGAGAAGGTGGTGTTGTTATTTATAGAATATTAAATTGTGTGTGTAGGTGTGGTGTGGCTATGACCATTCTTCACGAGCTATAATCACAAGGGAAAATATTGGTAAACTTTTTGACTCCAACCTCGTTCCGTCCAAACAAATACTAATTAATAATTCAACTTTTAAAAAGGGCAGAGTTCATAACATAAACGTGGGTGGGGTGTGCATTTTGACTGTTGCTGAACTGGTCCAATGACATGCTTGCAGTGGACGGTAGGAGTCTTCACCATTTCCAATTCCAACCAACTCTAGTGGATTTAAGACAAGAAATCAGAAAATGAAACTTTGCATTGCAAACTTTTATGGCTCTTAAATGTCCTGGAATCAAGTAACTACACCGTGATTTATTGCATTAGCTATTTTGTGATATTGTGTTTCTATGTTTGAACGTGTTGTCTTTTTATTTTTTAAGGCTTTTTATGCAACTAGTATCATTTGTCTCACCCTGTTTCTCAGCTTGCAGTTTTGCAGAAAAACTTGAATGCAGTCCATATAATTTGGCAGGAGTATATTAAACTTTACAGTATGAGTACCATTGCTCTGCGCCAGTTCATCCGGGCGTTCACAAGGTTAGGAGATATAAAATCTGCGTATAGAACACTACAACAGATGGTTTCATTAGCCATGAAGGGAAATGTTTCTATTCGTAGAACAGTTTATGGGACGTTGTGTTCTACTAGATTGGACATCCCTGTTCCTTCAAATAATGAGCTAGACTCGGCCATATTGGACCCGAGGAAGAGCAAACAACACGACTCTTGTTTACTCTCTCCTCCTTTGTATTTACCAGACACTATTTCTGCAAATAAGGCGCAACAACTTATTTGTATGAATAATAAAAAAGTTAAGAGTGCTGAAGTAAATGGGATTAATGAACAAAAGAGCTCAGTGCTTGTGAAGGTTCTTAGGTGGTCTTTTAATGATATAATACATGGGTGTGCAAAAGAAAAGAATTATATTCTTGCATGGAAGCTTATATTGCAGGTAGACATTCAACTAAGTTGTTAAATGTTAGTTATAATCTGTTATACTGGATCTGGAAAATCGATTATTTGTCTTCCAAAATCCAAATATTTCAATCATGAGAGGTTCTCTACATCTATAATGTCAAATTATATTATATTTCAAATGTTCAGAATTCATGCCTCAAGATTTTTATTATTGAAAGCTACTGTCTTCTAACATATTGAAGGGCACTTTTCTATTCAGATGCAAAATCTTGGTTTGCAGCCAACCAGCTTTACATATGATGGCCTTATTAGAGCAGTTGTATCTCAGAGAAATTTTGGTGATGCCATGAAAATGGTGAGTTCTATTACTAGGTTGTGTTAACTTGGTTTCACTATTTGTTTTGTTTACTGTTTGAGTGGACTGCTATCAGTTGGAGTTCCACCAGAAATTTCAACCACTCAATTTTAGTGAAAGTAGACGCTCACACCTAGTGAATTGGAACTTGGATGAGACATAGGTTTACACAGAACTTTATGACCTTGTATCTGTTGAGTGTTGATACCCTTTTTTATAATACAGTACTTTTCTTGGACTGATACTACTTTCATTTAATTTGCAGTTAAGAAAAATGCAGCAGGAGAATTTGAAGATACACGATTCAACTCTAGCTACACTTTCAGTTACTTTCAGCAGAGAACTACAATTAGATTTAGCCGAGTCTTTGCTGAATCAGATTTCTGAATGCTTGCATCCACATCCTTATAATGCTTTGCTGGTTTCATGTGATGCAATGGTGAGCTCAACTTTCAAAATTCAAAAGAAAATTCTGCTTTTATAATTTTTTCAAGACTAAAATCACTTTACCTAAAGACTCAAAATAACTTAATTTGATGTGTCATGTTGAGAGAGGATCATAGATAACCCTTAAATATGTGAGTCTTCTGTATACTATTTCTATTCCTAAAACTGAATAATCTGGTAGTGCAAGATGAAGCACAATAGAATAGCAATTAACTTACATAAAAAGGTAATAAGGAAGCTCAAACTATGGTATTCCTATACATATTTCAATAATAAATTTCTTCACTTGGATAATTTTCTAGTGCGTTAAATAAATTAGGATCCGTCAAACTAATGAACGTCTTTTTATTACTATTATGTTGTTGGTTTTGTTTGTTTGGCTTGGATTTGTTGTAATGACATGCTAAGTTGCCATTCATTTCATCGGTAGGCTGCATGGGAAAGCGCCAATTAGGTTTAGCAACTGAATTTAAAAGTTAACTATCTCTACCAAATTCCTCTTGTATTGCTAAAGTTTTTACTCTTGTATTTCAGCGCTTATAATGGCTTACATTTTATTTATCTAACCAAAATTTGCAGAATCAACCTGAGCGTGCTTTGCGAGTGTTTGCGAAGATGAGGAAAATAAAACTTTTACCTGATATGAGAACATACGAGCTCCTGTTTTCATTATTTGGTATTGCTAATGCCCCATATGAAGACAGTAATATGCTGTCACAGGTGGATACTGCTAAAAGAATAAATGCTATAGAAAGGGATATGGCAAATAATGGCTTTCAGCACAGTCACCTGTCAAGGAAAATGAGTCTTGCCAAAGAGGTATGGATGTTGAGGAGAAGACCAATAGAGGGCCTGAATAAGAAGAGTTCATCAGATGGAGGACGGCTTTATAAACATGAATAGAGGAAAAGAAAACACTTGGGAGAGAAACCATGAAAAAAGAGAACAATTCAAATGTCCGTTTTGGAAACTCGATTTTTGGCAGAGCACAATCATGTGAATCAATTGATCAAGGTTTCTAACCTTATCTTGTATGAAAAGAATGTTGTTGTTGACATCATTGTTGGTGTTTATTAATGAGAACCAACTAAAATGCTATTATACAATGTTTGACTACTCGCAAAGCTCACTGGGCTGTGTTACTTGGTTCTTTTCAGTTGAAATCCCTTGGAGAAGAAGGGATGATAAGAGAGATGATCCAATATTTACATGTGGCGGAGAATCTTTTCATATATAGCAACCCTTCATTGGGAACAGATATGTACAACATAGTGTTGCATTATCTTGTTGAAGCCCAAGAAGTAAGTGGGTCGTACATCATTACTTCTCTATTTTGACACCAACTTTGTGAAATGGGTATGTTACTATGCATGTGTCTTGAATATGATGTTTTCCACTTAATATGCAGAGCGACATGGCAATTGAAGTTTTCAAGAAGATGAAGTTGTGTGGCTGCCACCCTGATTCCACTACATACAATACAATGATTGACTGTTGTAGTGTCATAAGAAGTTATAGATCTGCTTCTTTGTTGATTGCAATGATGATACGGGAAGGGTTTTGTCCGGTTGTTTGTACATATACTGCTCTCATTAAGGTTCTTCCTCTTTAACCTCTTATAGTGCACTCAAAATTATTATCCTTTTGTCAATGTTTTTGCAGTTCGCTTGATTTATATTAAGATAGTCAATTGTGCAGATTTAAGATTTTATAGTAGCTTTTGAACTTCTTAATCCCCTTCCACTAATCTAGTAGCCTACCTGAAGTGACAAATGCATGCATTTAGTATTTCATATTTCTGATGGTACATTACTTGCATATTATTTACTCAATTTGTGCAGAATTGGAGGTTTTAATACTAATAAATAAAATATGATGGCATGTTCCCTCCTGAGTTAACTTCTTCATGCTCATAGCATCCGATATTTAAAGCATTTTATCTTGTAACTTCAGACATCTAAGGCTGAATGGAGTTTGAGCATACAAAATCCACTAAATCTTTGTGTTATGAACCCTGGGATCGAGTCATAGGTCTAGGCACGGTAGAATCTTTCTTTTGACCAATGGTGGAGGCAAGAAGCAGATGTGTGTCCCTGATAGGGTGTCTTTTCAAACTCAACTTTGCCTTATTTGACTACCTGTCCTCCTGACATAACTGCATGTAATTTAATTGATAGAGACCTAAGTATGAGGGATAAGGGAAAAAAGGGCTATTATGTAATAAAGAGTATGGTGAGGTTATATGGTAATTAAAGAGTGGGTTAGGAGGCTTAGTTGGCAAGTTTCTTTAGCCACGAAATCAGTGTTACTGTTACTAAAATTATTTGTTTGAGCTTTTTTGTATCCAACTCTGAACTTGTTTACTTCAGAATTTGTTGGAAGATGAGAATTTTAATGAAGCACTGAATGTTTTGGAGAGAATCAAATTGGATGGCATCCAACTTGATGTACTGCTGTTTAACACGTTTCTTCGACAAGCATGTTACAAGGTATTTCGTCTTTTTTTCATACTTGCACTTTTCTGCTTAGGAGGGGGATAAAAGGTGAAAGAAAGGAAACCCTTTCAAATTTGTGTATATAGTTAAAAAGTGCGTAATTCTGCAATACATCCATTAAAGTTTGATATAGGTAGGCCTAAATCTTTCGTGTTTATAAGGGTGTTTGTTGGATAACTCAAAACGGCATGCTCTACTCATCCATCCAAGAGTTAAGTGACAATGCCTGACCATTTTATACAAAAATCATGTCTAATCTGGTATTTTTCGTGAGAAATTGCAATTGTTATGCTAAATTAACTATTTCATGTTTGCCTTGTTTATTTCTTTTCTTTTTTTTCTTGGGGGGAGGGGAGATCCTACTTTGTTGTAAAGCCTACCTGTGCTTACTTTCTTCTATTTATAAAGGAAATTTAGAATGTGTATCCTGCTTAGTTTTTCGTTTAATTTCTTCCATGACTTAGGGAAGAATCGATGTAATTGAGTTTATTGTGGAGTTTATGCACCAAGAAAAAGTTCAGCCTGATCCAACAACATGTGGCTACGTCTTCTCTGCATATGTAAATTCCAGTTTTCACAATACAGCAATAGAAGCATTGCAGGTTTTAAGTTTGTGTATGATGTCTGTAGATGGCAACATACTTCAAGAGTGGAAAAAATTTGTGGATGAATTCATCCTTGACGAAGATTTGGCTTCTGAGTCTCACATATTTAAATTATTTGAAGATTCTGAAGATAAAGTTGCAACAGGGTTGTTGAATTTAAGATGGTGTGCCATGATTGGGTTTCCAATATGTGAGTCAGCTGACCAGAGCCTATGGACTAAAAGACTTGAGTCGCGATTCCAAAAGAGGCTAGCGTCTGGTTCCATAATAGGAGAGGAATTGTGACTTGTGAGCCGCGAGTCCTATGCCATTGCCGTTAACGGTTAGTTTTTTCTCAAGGAAGCCTCCACAAAATGGTTGGGGGCTCTTCATTTCTCCAGCTCTGCGCAAGAGGTATACTTTACAAAAATAATCCCAGGACAAGTTTTGGTCATTTTGGAAGTTTTTGGAGCTCCAAGTTTGATCCAATTGCACAAGTTTGGGTCAACCGGATAATCGACCAACTACAACTCATTCACTGAAAAAAGAATCAGAATGATTCAGATGAGTTGATATGGTTTGGTTTGTATTTTACTAAATTCAATGTTTGGTTCAACAGCATGTTTGGTTCCAATTAATGTTTTTTCGATCAATTTTATATTTCATAAGCTTTAATCTTTAAATTAATTTCTGATAATTTTAAAATGAAATATTATAACCTATATCATACCAATTCAAATGTAATTAAATTGGTCTGATATTTTTTCCTCTTTCAGACAAACTATAACCAACCAAATTTAATTGATTTAGATCTAGCTTTAGCAAAACTAAAAAGCCTTTCTCTATCCCATCGCTTTTTGTTCTATTAAACTTGTTTGTTTGTTCTAGACTAGAACTAGAACTATAACTAGAAAGTAAAACTAGACTAGATAGTACTAGTTATTTTGGAGAAATGGATAATCAGTATATCCAAGGACAGGATCATGCGTATAAAAGGTGGTTGGATCAGGGTGGTTGAACTCATCCGCATTGAGTTCAAATCTTTTAGGAAGATCTGGATTTGCCAAAAAGAGACGTCCGTAAGCCACTAGATCAGCAGCACCACATGCTATAGCACCATTTCCTTCACTCCTATCATAACCTCCAGCAACAATAAATGTCCCTTTGAACACCTTCCTAATAGGCATCAAGGACCATTTGGTGGTGTCACACTTGTTAAATTGTGTAACCATCCTTGGCTCAATCATATGACAGTACAAAATACCCAATTGATTCAATGATTCAGCCATGTAAATACCCAATACTTGAGGATCAGAGTCTGCACAATCATTATAATCAGCGAAAGGCGACAACCTCACACCAACCTTGTCAGCTCCGATCTCATCAGCTACTGCCTTCACCACTTGAAGTGGGAAGCGACAACGATTCTCTAAGTTACCTCCATACTCGTCATCTCTGTCGTTAACTTTGTCCTTTAGAAATTGATCAAGCAAGTAGCCATTAGCTCCATGTATCTCTACTCCATCAAAACCTGCTTCCATGGCATTTCTTGCAGCAATTTTGAAGTCGTTGATAAGCATGGGGATTTCATTTGTGCTTAACCGGCGAGGAGGTGGATATTGACCTGCTGCAGCAGGATCATTGGAAATATCTTTCTGAAGAGGCTTGTTTGTGCATGATATTGGAGGTTTACCTTCAGGCTGGTATACTGCATCCAATTATATGCGTATATTATTAATTTTTCAAGTTATGATATGTTAATATCAAATGTTTTTTTACATGAAATAAAATCCCTGTAATGGGATAAATATACACACACACGTACCATATTTGGATACTCTTCCGGCATGCCAAAGTTGACAGAAAAATATGGCTCCTTTTTCATGAACTTGGCGCACAATTGGTTTCCATGCCTCTACCTGTTCCCTTGTCCAAATACCAGGCGTATTTGGGTACCTTTCATTTGATCATCCATGTCAAAAAAGCATTCTCGTTAATAATAATAATATTCATTCATGTACGTTGACCAAAATCCGTTCCATTAATTTTTTCACTCATCAACAATGGAATTTGCCCAATTAATTTTTTGCGTTGTTTGGAAAAAATAGTGGATAGTTGATAAGTTAGTTTATAACTTATAGTTGATAACGAACTAGTTAGTTGATTGAATTTATAATTATTAATAAAATTACCGGTCAAATTAATTCTTGTGTCTCCCAGTATTTAAACAAGTTCAAAATCACTTTCTTTTTCAAATAAAGTGATTTTATTTTGGTAAAGAAACAAAAATTAGCTTATGCTTTTTTTCAAAATAATAATAATAATAATAATAATCTCTAAAATTCCTTCAAATTAAAAGCTATTAGAATTAACTTTTTCAAAATCTATTTTTTTTTCAAAAACAATAGATTTTTTTAAAGTGATTTTTATGGATAGCAAACAAACAAAACTAGTTTCAGATTTTTAAAGCCGAAACAAACATATCCATAAACTGTAGTCATAAGTAACTTTGTTATGATTTGTCATTTGTCAAACACTGGTTATAAATCTAATTTTTTTTTACCCTTGTGCTGTGTTAGACACACCAGATGCTTCCCCAATCAAGAAGCCACCCTTAGTTGATCTTTGAGAATAATATGAAACAGCATGAGGTTGAGCGACAAAGTTGTATGACCTTGATCGCGTTAACGGCGCCAACACTATCCTATCGTATTAAATTAAATTAAAAATCATCATATCATAATATTTAAACCAAAAAGAAACGTATATATATCAAGGTAATTAAATATTTAAATTACCTGTGTGATAGATTAAAGTTTCCCATCTTGTATGGGGTGAGCAGGGGCATTGTCTCTCTGCTTCCCTCGACCACTACTTCTCCTTTAGTCATCCTTCTATCTCTACTTACTTCACAACCATTAAATGACTTATCCCTCTATGTACGTTGTGTTAGTGTACACTTTTGTATTTATACTTATAGAGACTGCATGCTGATAACTATAATTACCCTTTTTATATATAGAAAATAAAAATAGTTTGATAAACTATAAACCTTATCTAATGTGCATAAGTTAATTGTTTATGATGTAAGATTTAACTTTCGTTATTAGAATTATATACATGGGCGGCTTAGAAAGAAAGGAGTTAATGTTAAGTATACGAAAGTGAGGTTGTGACTTTGTCGTGATAAGATTTTTATGGACACATATCATTTTACATAAATAGCAGTAGTAATTAGAAAAGAAAGAGTAGGTTGTGGACTTTACTTTTCAAATCATCCACGAAGTTGAATCATTCAAGTTGATGTTACCATGCAAGACAAAAAGTGTGGCATGATGTTACGTACGTAATGACAAGCTCCGCTTAGGGTTTACGTTCATTAGGCAATTGGCAGGTAAGATAAAAAGAAGATTCTTTGTACCGCAGCCATAAAAAGATGGATCACCATTATTATTATTTTGGAATAAAATGTATAGGTGTGAGATTCCGTGTTACACTATGGTAAGAACAATCTTCAATGCTCAAAGAATCGTAATTCCTCCGAACATTATTATAAGCAAAACTTCACTTTTTAGATATATTGATTATTCAATGTATCTAATCTTTAATAAAGACCGGATACATTGATTATTCAATATACTTACAAAATGAAGTTTTGCTTATAATAGTGACCGGAAAGAGTATGTAGAAGTACTTTTTTTTAAGGATGTAGAAATACTTATAAATTACCCGCTAAAGATTCTTTCAACAAAAAAAAACCCACCAATTAAAGATGTATCATATCGAACCGTAAGAGTTAGACTCACAACCTTTTCAACAAGTCAACTTCATACCAAATACACAACCTTCATTGATCGATGAATCACCATATTAGATATACTCAAATATAAATAAAAAAAGTATTAGTTGCACCCCTAATTATAAGACTGTTTTGAAGAAAAAAATTTATCCATTTTTTATTGTCAAATAGTCTAGTGGCAGGAGCTCACACATTTTAAATGTGGAGAATTGAAGTGTCCAGGATTCAAACCTCAACCTTACATATATTATGCAATGTTCCTAGCAATTTAGTTAAACTCACATGAACAATTTATTTCTATTTATAAGACTTCTTTATTATTTCAAACTACATTGGTTACTTTTTTACGAATATATCTTTATTTATTTTACATATTTTTCTTCAATCAACAACAAATATCATAATAGTACGTTGAAAATATATTTATAATCAAATTTCAGCACTTCATTTCTAACAAAATTAGTTGTCCTAACAACCAATTCACTACGGACATAAATTGTATCAAATATCTTAGTTATTCATATTTTGGTAATTAACACAAATAAGTCTTAATTTAACAAGTAAAAATAGAGTAAATAAAACCTAGGTGGTATATCTATGGTATAATTTCTGCGACTTATTCGACTTTCACTTTAAATCAAAGGTTCACCACTACTGCCATGATTTCAACATCCTCCAATTTTACAAATAAGGATTATTAGATATTGAGATTTAATAATAACAATGCTTATTACAAGAATACTGCTTTTCAAAATCAACACATGCCACGGCAAAAAAAATCTCATTCACAAAATATATGAATCCAAAATACTTTAACAATTAGCCTTTAAAATTGTTGAAAAAATACTAGAAATATTATTTTTAAGATTGTTGAAAAAATTAGACATAGAAGAATTATACTTTAACAATTCTATGTCAACGAAATACTCTTAAGATTGTTGAAAAAATTAGGCATAGAATTATTATAAAGTGATAAACAACAAGAAATATTAGACAAAACTTATACAACTATAAGTACAATAGAATAGAGAATAAGTAACTTATCAGAATAGAGGGATCAAAAATCCATTTAAGCTTTAAGAAAATTAATATAAAAATAACATTGAAAAGCTCGGTTCAACTTTTTGAATGTTCAAAAATTATTTTTTCAATGAAATACGTCTAATTTTATTTTTTTTTGTTTTCTTAACTAGTATTATAGGACTTTTGTTAACGTGACATGTATTTTAAAAGGAAATGCTAAAAATATCTATTAACAAAAGGGAATTGCTAGCATTTGACTTAATGGCTCTTGTTAGCAACTTGTTAGTATTGCCTTAATTGAAAATACAAAACAATAAAATTATGTAAACTGTTATTGACTTAAATAAATATTGCTCATGACTTTAAGGTATTGCAATATTTTATGAAGAATATATATTTTTTTAGAAATTAATGTAGAATTTACACTCATGAGGAAAAGCGACAATTATATTAAATATTTGAAGAACCATTCTACTGCTTGTTGTGTGAAGAGCATTTTACGTTGGCGATTTCAAAGGCAAGAAAAAAAACATGCAAAAAAATAAAACCTTAGCTATATAATACCAGGTCAGAAAATTTGCTTAGGTTGAGAAGCCTTTTTTTATTTGACTGTTTTTTTTCTTTCCCTGGGTTAGATTTTTATCCCCGGTTTTTTTTCCTTTGTTCTCAATAAATTTAGCTTGAAAAAATAAAAATAAAAATAATTCTGTAAGTAAATTAACAAAATGAAAATAAATTAAGATTCTTGTAATCATTAGCCAAGATATATGCAATGATAACAAAATATTTACTCAAACTAAACAAGTCCTTAATTACACCAGATGCACTGATGACAAAGTCATTCTTTGATTCAATTTTCGAGAGAACACCATCCCTACCTCAATTATTGCCAAACTAGCTTCAACATTCTGCATAAGGCGACCCTCTTAGTTTTGGCTGCATCATTTGAAAAATAAAACAAATAGTATAAGAGAAAGGAATAGCCAACCATTAACAGAAAATTGCTTAAAGCATTGTTTAAATTTTGACCTTTGATTTTCTAGACTTCCAGACTTCTGATTTCCCTGGTTGGGGAACATAAGAATATTTCTCAAAGCAATTTAAGGCTGCAATTCCATCCATGCCAGAGTCGGTAATTGGTGAAAAATCCTAAAGCAATTAAAAAGCGATTATCTAACTATTTATATTTCACAATAATTTCAAAAGTAAAGATGAAACTTCCATATGTATTGAATATAGCAATAATCACTTTCTTAATTCAATAAAATAATTCAAGGTCAATATACCAAATAGGAAATAAAACGAAAGCAAAAGACTATTTGGTGTAGTTTTGGTGTTCCATATCTTCAATTCAAATTATAGCCATAAAATTATTGCTTTTGGCATTACACTAGAAAAAGTATTGGTTATTTTATTGTCACTCAACAGCAGTTAAGTATTAGCTTCATGCAAAAGAGTAGCTAACGGTATGATTTAATCTTACCACTTCCTCTGAAGCACTTTTTCCTGCTTCTTGGTTTTTCACTTCCAAAGAATCAAAGAAAAACAATATCTGTGGTGAATATGTTAGTGAATGCAACAATTAAAAGAACAGCAAATAGAAGAATTGATAGCTGAAACTGGACCAGTTGAAACAGCAGATAATGATAAAAAAAAAACTTTAGATTTAAGCACTAGCGAAATAAGGTTGTCTGATGTTAGTTGTAAAATTCACCTTGTCAAGTAACTTAGCATTTGAAGAATTGGTTGCCATGATCTGAACTCCGAGCAAATTGTTGGTATTACTGCAGAAGGGACAAAAAATTGTGCTGAAAACACACCCATCTTCTGGACACCATATACCTTCTTCCTGTGTACTTTTAGGTATTCTATTGCAAACACGTTGATCAACAAATGAAGAATCAGTAACAATAACTGGTACACTCTTTTCTGCATCAGCGGTGTATGTTGCAAGTCTTTTTTTCAAAAGGAATCTCAAGTGAACTATTGATGATGAAATCAAAGAGCATGTAAGAGATAGATGGTTCTCATGCCGTCCCAATGGGTTTTTGCAGAGTGAACAAAATAGCAGTAACCTTTTGTCTAGTAGAGGGATAGTTAATGAACATGACCCAGGTAAATTGCTTGTTGGTAACTGAGGAGATTGCGAGTTTGAAATTCTTCCCAAACTACATTCAGTTTCATGGGTTGCCTCTCTAACTTCCACTGAGCTTTTTGTGTACCATTTCGGAGTGCTGACACAAGATGCTTCATGGTTTTCTTCTTCAATGAGGTTTATAAATGGTACGACCGTGGGCTTTCTCCTTTTCTGATTGTGAGAATTAACACTCAAATTCAAAGATGATTCTGGAATATTATTTGCAGTTACACTCTTTTCGGGAGTGACTGTGTTTGATATTTTACTTCTAGTAGTTGAAGACACTGGAAAATTTGACGAGTGATCCATTGCAAATTGATCAGAAGCCTCAGTTATGGTGCAATCAGAATTGTCATCCTTAGAGTAATATGCGCTGCCAGCATCACTGGCAATATGTGAAGATGGGCTTTCCTTGACGGTGGGGGTTTCATCATGTGTAAATGTCACAGATGATGCCTCAGTGAACCTAAAAGAGATCTAAAGCATTTTAGCAGATAAAAAATAACAACCTTTTGTCCAAATGCAGCTGAGAATTAAGATACTAAGGTCGGTTGTTCATCCCCTAATTGAAAACCGCAAATATCCCCCACCCATAACATGATAGAAAGACATACAAGCATAAGGTAAAATCCTACTTAAATTTCTACTTTTAAGATTACATTTTAACAAAATAGTTAATCCAAGCAAGATCAATTGGTATTGTAGTTTCTGTAATTTCTGTGTATCTGATCAGACTGCACAAGGCTGTATTTACAATTAATACAAGTTAATGTGATGTGAGTGTTAATTCCAACCCCGATTAGCAACTAATTCGGGATTGTACAACTAATGCATACCAACCTCCTCTCGTTCCATAATCAACACATTACACATTGAGAAGGAATGGCCTAGATGGGTATTGGGAGACACAGTTATATAAAGTATTACTTTTCTTAGGGACTTATCAACCTAAATTGCTAGCTGGAAATAATCAAAATTGTCTAGACGTCCATCACCCTTGACAACAAACGTCCATCACCCTTGACAACAAATCAGCAACATGGTTATCCTTCCCTTATTGTACCTCAAAATCATACCACAAGAGCTTGGACGCCCACTTTGGCGGTTCCTCTTCAGCACTCTGTTCTACAAGTTATTTCAACTTTCTTTGGTTTGCACGAAATATGAAATGATTCCCCTTTAAGAATGACCTCCAATTTTGCAATGCAAGACTGTGGAATAAGTTCCCTTTCATACACAGATTTTAGCCTAACCCTGAAGCATTGGTTTCAATTTCAAAGGGTGCCTTGAAAATTGGTATTTCCAACGGGAGTAATTCCACCACTGATTCCTTCAAAGCTGCAATGTTGTCATGGCCTCCTCTCCCCACATAATATTATTCTTCAACAATTGAGTCAATAGTAACACCTCTTAGGTGGCAGCTCTGTATTTGTACTAAGCAAATCCTTGTATTCCTGGAGCAACTCCTCTAATCCTTCCACCAGATCCAACACTTTTAGAGGACACAATGTTAACATCCTCAATTTCACATAATAAGCTCCAATATTCCAACTTGTTTGATTTAGATAGAAGATGAATGAATCATGAATGTTGAACATCTTTATTATCTTACAAGAGAAGGCATTGGATCTCTATATATAAATACTGAGCCACCTAACTAACTGAAACAGAATGACTTCACCAAATGTTCAGAGACAAAAACATGGTATGCATAAGTCAACCAATTCAATCACCCCTTTCCCCAAAATCGGAACCCCATAACTTAAAGAATTTTCGTGAGGTCATCCTTGCCACACTACCCATGTACAATTATAGTGGTTTCCCTTCTCCCCCTTCAGTCTCATGATCTCATCTTCCCCTTGTTCTCCTACTACCAGGTCTTTCCTATCCTTTCCAAGAATCATAAAGTGTAAAAAGCTTACGAACAGGTCGTAAGTTGTTTTCATAAGTTCTTCCAAACAGTCACACAAGTGATTATGCCAGTAGATAAGATCAAATAAGCCAATCCAAATAGCACCTGTGCTGGTCATAAAATCCCCTTTTAAAAACCTCTTCCTCATTCTCAATCCCACCCAAAACTCAGAATGCCCAATTGTATGTTTATTGAATGGAAGCTGAGCAAAAGCTCTTACAATAGCAAAATGAAAGATAAATTGTAGAAGGAAATGATCCCAATCAACCCCACAGCCATGCTCCTCAGAGATAGAGAAAACTCTACCTAACCATAATGATCACTCTAATATTCTTGCATAACCAACAGAATTCACTCACCTCACTATTTATACTACTCACGCATAACAAACTTGCCGACTAAGCAGCCTACCCAACTTTTATTACCTTATACTTTTTCTTTATCAGCCCTCATTCGGGTCTCTATCACACCCAGAGACCTGGAACCTTAGGCACATTTGTCTCTTCCTTCTTTCTATTTCTTCTGTTGCACCCATTGTTAATGGACCTCCTATTCACAGTAAACCTATGACATGCCTATAATTTTTTATATATGAAGGCCAAAGAACACAAACACCATCCAATTAAAAATAAAATGTTCAAAAACAAGGGGGAAAACAAGAATACCTTTCCGTCAGATTACAACATTGGAGGTTAATATGGTCTTTGAAACTGTATGTGTTACTATTCCTTGGAGCTGATGGCTGACTTTCGCCAAGATTGTGAGAGCTCAGACTCGGTGTGGGAATAGAGATTTTATCCTCAATAACCGACGTCTCTTTCTCAGCTCCATTTCTAGACTTGTTCAGTTTCTGATTTTTCTTCTTTGGAAACCACATATTTCCATCATTGTTTAGAACACCATCATCATCATTTAAGTTCAAATTCTTTGTGGCATGCACTGTATCCAAGCCATACCGCTCCTACATCAAGTTAAACGCATCAATAATTCTTTCGCATCAAGCCCAAAAAAGTAACAGGGAGGACTATATCAGAGGTAAAACTAAGCCAACACGTCATGTCATGTCATGTACCTTGGCATTCTCAAAGAATGACTTTAGTTTCTCCAGTGACAAATCAAAACTGTCATACACTCTCAAGGGTTTTCTTAACCACTTCGAAATAAATGCTTTATTCCTTTCTTCACGAAAGCGTTCATCTAATTCAACAATAACATTTACACTTATTATGGTAAAAATGGTTAAAAAACAATATCAAATAAACCATAGTTCAACAATAGACCACACCGCAAAAAGGGGAAAAGACAAGGAAACAAAACAACTTGATTCTAATTTCTAAACCAAAAAGATGGTTTGAGACAGAACTGCCTGCTCTCTAGTTACTCGCCAATGTTATGGTGTCTATAAAAATCCAAAATAAACTTAAAAGAATCAGGTTTGAACAAGATAATACAAAGATCAAAATTTAAAAATCACCAAGGTAGTATTCCTTACTCTAGAAAACTTGGCCAATTCAACCTTCCTTCCTTTCCAAATTTAAAACAAGTTTCTAAATTCTAAATCTAAAAAAGACAGAAACAGGATAAAAGGTTGAAAAGAACTGAAATAATTGGTAGTTCAGCATTATTACCCAATAGGATGATTGCTCCATAATCAAGTCTATGTCGTATACACCGCCCTGCAAAATGTAGAAGGTAACCAACATAGCTAAGAAAGTAGAAAAAAAATCTGCTTTGGTTAGAATATGATAAATAAATCAGAACCAAGTTTTACCTGCTGCTTGATTTAAAGCTCGGAATGCTTGGTGGCAGTACCACTCATTTCCTCCTAACAGTTGTTTAGATGATTTGAATGTGTCGTTATACTTCTTCTTTAGTGCAACTTGAATATCATACCTGTTACAATAAATCAGGCAGTCAGAGAAATGTATTCCCCCTGTAGGTGCCTTATCAAGAATATTTACAATAGAAAAGAAAGTATTCTTACATGTTTGGAAATGGGATACCAACAATGATCTAGGATTGTCAAGAACGTACAATTTTTATTTTTAGTTAAAAATTACATTGATTATAAAAACTGGTGTATAATCTGTAATCAAAGCCATTGTAGGCTAGCTACATTTTACCACTTTAATAATCGTAATAGTAAACCTTTATTTTTCTTTTAATAATTTGAAAATATACATTATTTTAATCAACTCAAGATACACCGTGGCCAAATAAGACCAGGATATCTCCCCCTCCTTAAAGTGAACAATAAGTAAATTTATAAGTAGAAAGAAGGATACAACTGCTCTGGCATTATCATCAGAGAAATCAATTCCTTCAGAAACCTGCAAGCATTATATAAAATACAATCATATAATGAACTCATTTGCACATTTGTGGTGAAGGTATATGTTGAATAAGAGAAAACATGGTATAAAATGCTGAAACTGTGTCTCAACTACACAGTGGAGTCAGTTTCGTAAAGGCTTGAGGCAATATACAAAAAATAGGGTCAACTTAATAGTCATGATAAAAGAGACAAGATATTATAAGTCATATTTTGCTTTAATCTAGCAATTGTTGAGTCATTAGGATACAAGAATAACTCAATCCTGTCTCTTTATCATAACTTGTCCACCTAGATAAACTAGACAAATTTCTATCTTGATAGGAGGGTTGGATTAGAAACCAATAGGATCGGCTAGGAGCTTGTTTCAACATTAACCCTAATAAAAATATTAATTTAAAATATAATAAAAAATATTTAAATTAAAAATAATAATAAACATAATTTTAAAAACGATATGTAATCTTTAAACACACTTAATTTACTATTATATACGATACAAAAAAAAATCTAATAAAATTTAAATATTTATAATAAAACTAAAAATAGAAAATTATATAAAATTAAAATTGTAAAATAATAAACTTAAACAGACCAATATATGACAACTTTTTATCTTACAAGCTGGGTAAGCAGATATTTATCTTGTACCATTTAAAATATTCACATCAGTATGTTCTTTTTTTCAATAACTGTGTTTTAATCATAGTTTATTTTAATTAAATGAAGCACAAAGAAGGAGCTGGATTGACTTGCTGGTTAAGACTTTTGCAGTTGATTTTTGTTTATTTTATAGGGTTTTAGATAAAGGAGAAAAGAGAAAAAATAAAGTTTTGATTGAAATATGATTATGTTTATTATTTGATATTATGATGCACAAGATTAAGCCTTGAATTTAATGTAGAATAATACTAGACTTCTAATTCTTATCAAAAAAGGAAAACAAAACATGATAGTACTTAAAAGTATAAAACCCAATCCTAAGAGATAATATAAAAAGCTATAAGATAATATGGTGTTATGTTTTGAAATTAATCTTAGATAAGAATATAATGGAATGGTTTCATGCTCCATTTTTTGGAATGGAATAGATCAAAATGAAAATACTGTTTCCCTCGCCTCGTGTACTACTGCAGCACTTCTAACTTTCTAAAATGTAGCGAAAATCAAATTGCAAGTACATAATTTTTAAGCAACATCTAAGGGATGGGTAAAATTGTGATGCACCTTTCCTCGACAAACACCAAGTAAAGCTGCTCCTCCTTTCTTGGTATCCTGTATGGAATCAACTGCATGGAAGTGATTTAGATCAGTTTTCTTAATCCTTCTTTTCCTTCCAGAAGCAGGTTTTTTGTCATGATGAATTGAGTCATAATAACCCTTCAATGTAAGTTCAAAATCATCTTGGCTTCCCCCCTTTGATTCTGCATACCAAGTACAAACATAATACAGTTTCTTAATGCAACCCAAAAACAATGTGAAGACAAGAACCTTTTAGATATTAACAACAAACCAAATTAAATCTTTTCAATTTTAAGGTTTGCATTTTTAAGAAAAAAAGGATCGCCAAAAGAAAAGGCAAATAAATAAACAGAAACTACAATCTTAAATCTATTTCATAATTCATTGAGTATTAGGAAGAACATAAGGATTACTCACCAACAAAAAGGGGCTTTTCTGCCTTGAGTCGAGACCATTGACCTGTTTCAGACCATCGGGTGCATAATTTTTCCATCAATTTATAACTTGGAAAGAACACAAGACAACCACCTGAAACAATCTTGAAGATTTCCTCTAAAGATCTTCCAACTGCATCCTATGCCAAAACTTATAATCAACAGATGTATTCAAAGAGGATAGAATAGTCAAAAATAGTTACTGAGGATGGATACCTGGAATGCATATTCATCAGCAGTTTTGTAACTTGCATTCAAAGGATAATTACCAGGACCAGTGGAGATTATAGCAGGCCACACCTGTACTCAAAAGGTTATTATTTAGAAAACAGGCACTTACATGACAGCAGATAATCAACTTTAAGGATAAGAGAGAAGTAGCACAGACCTGTGAATCAGTATCAATTACATGTGGAGCTTCAAGATTAGTTTCAAACTTAACTCCAAGTTCAGAAGAAAACGACGTCATTGGTGACAGTGTCCTAAAAATACCCCAAATTGATAAGTCGATGATACTAGAATATTGCTACAAAACAGAGATGCTATTATCTGAACTCACTTCTATACAAGTTTTGACCCTCATGCCTTGCAGCAGTTAAGAAAACAAATAACAATCATCAATATATCATATTGATATATCATATGATCACTTATTTGGTGAAACTTTAACCACAAATGCTTAATGCAGCATTGCCTCACTGGAACTGAATTTCAACAAATGTTTTACACAGAACATGCCATTAGAAATCGGGTTATTTCTGCTACTCAGACATAGCATTTGGGCAAAAGCACCAACTTTATTATGCATGCTCAGAACCCCTGGGGTTATAAGGAAAGATAGGTTAAAATAACTTGTTAGTCTGTGTAATACGCCTCAATTCCAGCTTTGGTGCCTTACTGCCTGTAAAAAATGTCTTACTGGTTCGAATCCCTATGGAAAAGTTATTTTTAGTCCATGTAAATTTATCCACAACATAATTGCATCCTTGTTACATGTGTACCGTATTTAATAATAGAGACCATATAGGGACTGGCTCCAGCATGGACAAATATTACAGGGACTAAAAACACAGTATAGGGACTGGCTCCAGCATGGACAAGTATTACAGGGTCTAAAAACAAGGACTAAAAGCAGATTTCCTATATTTCATGAATTAAAACAGACCGTAATTTTTTAAGGACTAAACCAGAAAATGTGCATATGGCATGGATTAAAGAGATATTTAAACCAATGCAGTATCATGTTAGTTTGGGGGATTTTAACATAACATTTGAGAAGGTTAACTCCATTGATATCTATATAAAAAAAAGGTTTGGGCCATTTCCCAGCAAGCCTGGTCCACATAAACCCAGGGCAGGCTATATGAATATAATTACATGCTTACATGAAACTGGACTTATTTGGCCTGAACATAATTGGCCCGCTATCAGTCTGACCCATCAGGCTATTTTATAAAATCAGGCTGTTTAACAGGCATGTATGTGCCTCTCAAGAATACATGGTTGGAACAAAAGAAAAAAAATTCAAATAATTAATGTCCTCAACGTGTAGACATTTGGCCCCTGAATGCAAATTCACGACGCTTACCCAGAAGTCAATATGACTGATAAAGAAAGATCGGCAACATCTCTAAATACCGCAGCTGGATTCAAGCACCACAGACTTAAAGTGTGTGTCCAGTTTCCAGAAGCTCTTCCTGACATAGAATCAAAGAACAATACTCATATTGATGCAGAAATTTTCAGGCAGAGAGAGCAGAGATATACTACCATTTGAAACTTTTACAATGTCATTAATCAATTTATACTGCTACTAGTTTCCCAATCATACAAATAGAAGCCATCATTTGTCTTCACAAACTAACTACACCATTTTATATATCTAAGTTCAATTCTACTTTTTCCTTTATTAACAGATTAAGTCCTGATGACGGAATAAAGTTCTGAGTAAGTACATTATGAACAACAGCTTCAATATCAATACAAGAACCCATATATCATTCTAGAACTTCTTAGCCTGTTAGGTTTAACTCAACTCTAGCTCAACTGGTGAGAATTACCCCAACCTTATAAGTTACTTTTGCCAAATGACCCATATCACTAGTTGATGTAGAATATAAATACATTGGAAATAATTTGATTCTTTATATTTAGTATTAAAAAAAAAACTTTCAAATTTCTCTACGTAAATGTTTAATATTTGATGATTTATATTCTCATATTTGAATTTTACATCCAAAATTTCCATTCATATAATCAAAAGGTTTTCAGACCATTTCCCATTTAGCTGCATGTGGATAACAACATTGACATTTGGGATTTTGCTTGACATTATTGATTGTTGGACTGCAACTACTTACTATCATGTTTTCTAACAGTTCGCTGAAGAGCAAGCTGGTAATCCAACATATGAGATCCATTTTTTGAGAAGAAATAAGATAGTGATGAGAATAAGCCTGAAATGAGATTGATAAAGATCATTGGTAATAGCAGATACTCTGAGGTAGGTAAATAACTGAAAAACGAAATGTGTGTGTTAAAAAAACATAATCCCGAACCTTCCAATGTTATCACTGACATGCCACTTAAATGCGGTTCATCTGCTTCCAAGTCAGTATAAACTTTGATTGCCTTGATAAATGATCAAGTTGTCAAACAGCATGCAAAAATAAGAATAATCCAACATGTCAAACAAATGAGATACCTTAGTAGCACATTCTACCAAAATAGGGAAGCACTGCTTTGAAATATTTGCTTCTTCAAGCTCTTGCAAAGCCTTGTCACCAGTCCAACTATAGATAAAACGGCTTATGTTAATAAATCACGGATATAGCTTTTATATTACGAGGCTCTAGATGATACATAGGTTATATATTTTTTCAAATACCAATTCAAATAAGGCAAAAAGATTAACTGAATTATAAGCAATCCTTCAGTTCTCACATAGTTAATGAAATGCACCATTTCAACAAAAAAAAAAAACTAAACTAAAGCAAACAAAACCCATGACCCTTCTCCCTCATTTCTTCACTTTTCCATTTTCATTTTCTTCTTCTCTGTTCCAACAACACGCCCTTTCTATTTTCCATCTCACAGGCAACTAAGTAGTAGGCTGCTAGCAGATCCAAAGTTTGAGCATTATCACACTTTTAGTAGGCCTCCTTGATGGGTGACCCTTTTGTTTATGTATATTTTGAGTCTGTGTATTCTGCATCTATATTGAAGTATAGAAATATCTTTATTTTGAGATGTGCAAGCTTTATATATGTTATCTTTGAGATTCTGGTTGGGAATACTTGGTTGTAAACATGATTCTGATTTTGGGAGTATTGAAAACAGAGGGATACTCTGTCAAAATTTTCAGTGAATTATAGTTCAAAAGAGGTGGAGGAAGACCTAGAAAAACTACAACAGAAACTATTAGGAAAGATTTAGAGGTTAATGAATTTGATCAAAATATGGTTCACAATAGAACATTATGGCGTAATTTGATCCATGTAGCCGACCCCACTTAGTGGGATATTGTTGTTGTATAGTTCAAAGTAAAATTTGATTCAGGATCTAATCTTCTATTTGTTTGTCAAGTTTGGTTGTTAGGCTTGCCAGACTAGAAGTATCAGTTTGTGCGTCAGTCACAACTTGAGGTCTGGGTCATGACAGTTAATGTTACAGCATACAACTGAAAGTGGACATTCAAACAAAATTGTTTTAGTTAACAACCACAAATTTGTCATCAAAAGGAAAAGTACAGTAACACATAAAGGGACGTCAAATTAGTGACCAAAAAAATAATGTAATTTCCCAAGCATATTTAACTTCTTGTTCCTTATTAGGAGTGAAACTGGTATAAAATGTAAGATATTATAATTACAATTAATGGTATCAATCCAGGCTAATCAGAAATAAAACAGTACCATGTCAGGATCGAAGGAGCAACAATGTTTCTAATAAAATTGTATGATGGAAGAACATGACAGCGTAATCTCTTTTTCCCAATACCTCAGCTGGATCTGATTATTTAAAGTTTCAAACAACTTATAGTTATATCATAATGTTATCCTATCCATGTCAAAGTTTTTGTTCAGATAGTTAAGAAGAATAGTTTGAATTCGGACAATAATTTATGCAATTTAAATCTGAATCAGCTTCTAATTTATTGTCACTGTCTATTATCCTCTGTATTTTAGTGAGTTTGGATTCATGGTGGAGTGTGACTTTCTCTCCTATCATTTGCGATTTTGGTAAAAAACTAAATGTTTAATTACTTTGAACTAAATGTTTAATTACTTTGAATGAAAATTGATTTTCTCTAGCGTCTATGCCATGGTTTGAGTGTAAATGATAAAAAGGTAGCATTTGTGCCAAGTTTATGTTTTATATCAAATATCAAACTTTCTTTTAGCGTAGAAATATTCAAACATAAACCAATTCACTTCAATTTCAATCAAACCAACTACATAATATCATGTTCGCTAAAATCATATTTACTAAACGCTTGCCCGAACTCACACCAAGCTGTATCTGATTGGTTGTAATCCCTAATCACATCGTGATAGACTCTGCCTTTATATTCTAGCACTGTATGATGCCATTTTGATAAGAGGAAAAACTTAATATCTCATCTCCGAAATCACACTTTACATTGTGTTTATATCAAGTCATAGCACACCAACTTCTATAATACTTGGGATCTTTAGTGTCATAATAAAATTACCAAATGAATAATTATATTTACAAAATATAAAGAGGCGTACAGACTGATAAGTGCCTTAACTTACCATGACACATAGTGCTGAAAGTCACGTTTTTCCAGAGTAGTTTTCTTCTGCTCCATCCAGCTAGTAAGGCCCTGAACAGAAGTACTCAGTAAAATATACATTCACCGAGGATAAACTCATATAGTCAAGCATTTCAAACCCAATATCTAAACTAATTACCTGTGTCATTTCATACAGGGGTAGGTAAATTGCAATATCTGAATGACAGAGTTGCTCGAGCTCCATTTGTAGTTCTTTTGAAAGTATGACCAATTAGTTAACATCGTTGTTAAAATGATAAAAACAGAAGCTATAAAGATTCAGAAACATACTGTCCAATGTATCCTCTTCAATATCCACACTACCAGCATCACGACAGATGTCCTCTATATTGCTGCAAAGTTCAAACATGTAAAGGTCGGTTATATAGGGAAGAAACGGATATAAGCTACTACCGAAGTTTAACTCAGCTCTAGCTTGGCTTGCATACAACTGATATGAAGAAAAAAAACATCTGGAACCCATAAATAATTGTAAAAAAGAAATAATAAAGCCAGCACAATTTAACCCAAATCCTAAAACTGTCTTGTTAACTTGCAAACAAATAGAAAAGATGCAAAGCTTACTGAGCTTCATCGAATATCACGATGGCTCCTTGAATATCCACCTCCATTGCTCCCCGAATGACTGGATTAATGATGTAGTTATATGGACAAAATACCAACTGTGCATCATTTGACATAGAACGGGCAGCATAATAAGAGCAACCTGAAAGAGGGTATAATACAATGCTTGTAATTAGCATGGATTAGTGTAAAATTTAAATAAATAAAAGGCA
>Ga0315913_1001791_pt1 | contig 24369 bp, 21 predicted proteins | sample MpolsnodulesMG_FD_207736 | JGI IMG/M metagenome (GOLD analysis project Ga0315913, IMG submission 207736) | Medicago polymorpha root nodule microbial communities from Los Angeles, California, United States - small nodules | ecosystem: Host-associated > Plants > Roots > Nodule | place: USA...
AACATCGCCCCCTAAGTTTTGCAACTGTGGCAGTTTTGGCCCCCAAGGCCAATTTTGACTCGGTCTACGCTGACGTGGCATCCTAAGTGAGGTGCCACGTGTTTTTTTTTTTTTGCCTTGGGGGGCCGAAACTGCTACAGTTGCAAAACTTAGGGGGCGATTTTGAAGTTTTTTTTCTTAGGGGGCCAAAATCGCAACTTCGTAAAAGTTAGAGGGCAAAAACGCTATTAAGCTTATTAATTATTGACTATGAATTGACCAAAACTTACATAGCACATGCAACAAGGAGAAAAAGCCCAAAATCTTCTTCCCCAAATGCTCAGACACAAACATCCCTAGAGCCATTTCCTTTCTAAGCTTCTTCTTGATTTTTTCAAACTTTTCCCTGAACTCCTTCATCTAACAACTTGCATTCCATTTACATGAAATTCTTCCTCACTTTATACCACGCGCTTAAAAAACTCAGCGTGAAAAATGCATGCTACCCTCCAAATTACTGGTTGCCTTGAAGGCAATGTTGATGACAGTATAAGCAACTTTACACTGTCATATATAACATGTAAAACTAATATAACACCATTAAAACAACAACAATTTAATATTTCATCTCCATAATAAATTATTAGTATTTTAAAATAGATGGAACATTTTTTAATAGAATTTTAAGACTAAAATTATGATTAATTTAAAAAAAAATAAAAAATACTTGGATAAGTAACTATTCCAACTTGGTCCAATACCTTACTTCACAAGATTCAAAAGCACAATCCATTCATATTCCTATCAACATCTCATTTCCCCATAATCACCAAGGACCATAACGGTTTCCTTCCATTCATTGCCTTAACAAGCAAAAACATACAAATGGTGAGGGATCCAACACGAGATCGTCCCTGTAATGGCTCGTTATTACGCTCCTCGAACCCTCTTCCCCATTATAAATACGTTAGATGAGATAGAATAATTGATTAAGAGAGATATAAACAATGTCACCAAATATTAATATCACTCAAGTGCAATCCAACTTAAGTTAGTGAAAGGAACACAATTTTCATTCCTTTATCTTTGAACACCCACTCATTCTCATAGTGACTTGAGCGACGGGTACTTACAAGTACCACCTCCACCTTTGAGACGACAAAATGCTATTCAACTAACTCAACAAATCTCTCCAGTTCATTTTGGATTAGTAACTTTTAAATAGGTCTATTTAATAAGAACAAAAAGAAATGGAGAAAAAAATAAATAAAGTTGCAGGAAAAAACACCTTATTAAAGAACATAAACACCTATATGAAATGTTTAAATAATTATGTGCAAATTTATTACCAGTTTGTCTTTTTCCTAGTTACGTTTAAATAATATTTTTGTCTTGCAAGGTTTTTTCCCCTTATTACCATTCTTTTGTGCTTGTTTAATCTTTACTATGTGCAAATTTACTAACTGAGGGTTGATCGGCAATTGCTACAACAACTCTAAAGCTTCATCATTCATATCAACTTAACTCTTTCAAAAAAACAAACAACAATTTGGATTTAAATTTTTGCCTTTCGTCACATTTCAGCTTATATAAATGAATTCCATTGTCTATAGATGTTAGCCACATACTATATGATTCACTAACACTAGATTTTCCCATATGCTTAATACTTGAACTCTAATAATTTAGAGTTCGGCCGTGAAAAAAATAAAATATGGTGAAAATTTGAACTTATGTTTGTTTAAAGGATTCAAAGTTAGATGAAACTTATTAATCATTTGATCTTAACCATTATATTGATAGTGATAGCTTTTATTCATTAATTTTTTTTAAAAGGTTAAAATGTTTTATTCATTAATATTTATCCAAAACTCACATTTTTTTAAATAATTAAGAATTGAGATAACTATCTACATGTAGACAAACACCGATTAAGATTGCATCATGCAATTTCCAAGTTGAACAACATTTATTTAGACTATAATTACCTTACAGTCGAACAAGACCCCCTTCTTATGAGAATCGGATGGTTAACAAAAAAAATAGGACTGCATCACATGCTTTTGACCCTCTACAATCAATATCTTGACCTAAAACCTTGCCTAAAATGTAGAATTCACTATCATCCATGTCAACCTCATATTACCCTTTTTATAAATATATAGAAATTGAAGCAACAAATTTGACTTTAATGTATGTGGTATGCACTGGATTGATTGTCATGCAGTGTATGAAAAAGAAATAAAGTTCATGCAGTAGACAAGGCAATGGAATCTTATTGTGTTTGTATGTAGGACTTTGAGTCTCCAGTCGGTGTGGTGTGACACTGTTGTAATAAGCAATATTTGACTTAATTTGCAATCTAAAGGGGACCATTGTAGCCATGCATGCTAGCATCACTGTAAACCCCCATACTGATGACTACTAAAAATAGTAAATTAATCATATAAAAAGTTCTTTGTAATTACTCATCTAAAAAGTTTTAATATTGTATGTAAACAACTAAATACACCATTTACTGGTCTTTTAATGAGACATTTTAATTTGGAGGTAAATTTATGAGTTCCTGTTTCATTAGGAGAAAAATAAAAGCATGCAAAGTAGCCCTTAAAATTATATAGGACTAAAGAGAACTAAACTCACAAGTGGAGAGTAGGTTTTAAACTTGCAATTGTGGCTACAATATAAGGATTTCGAGGTCTTCACAACTACATCACATCTGCAATTTCGACCGCATCAACCACATTTTGCAACAATATAAAAGTTCACATCTAAACTACGACCATTATTTAAAACCATTTTGCATACAAAAAATAATAATAAGAGAGTTCATTCACAAGTACTTTGTTGATTGTTGCAAAACACACATTTGTAGTCAAGTTGAAAATCTAATTACCATTGATAGAAGTAAGAAACTAATCATAAAAGTATCATTAGTTATGACTTGGGTAAAAAATAGAATTAACTTTTTGTCCTAAAAAAGGACATCACTATCTTTTAAAAGGAGCATAGCATGGTAATGCAATGGTTCCATAGTTTTTCTCTTACCATATCCTTTCTCTAATTTTCACTAACAGACACCCTTGCACACAATTGCCAACTGGCAATATTGATTCATTCACATAAGAGATAAAAGAAGAAGCCAAAAAGATTGTGCAAAAGGACACACATCAGTTTAGAATTTTAAGGCAATTCCACTATATCTATCTTTTTCTTAGTGATTTTTTCCCCATCTTTTATTCTTCTCTTCTTACTTATGTTGAGAAAAACTATATAATAAGCACAAGGGTAAGAACTAAGAAGCATAGCAAATACCTCTAATAAGACTTCTATCATTCTATGATATTTCACTTGATCGCTAACTCATATTGAGAACTACAAAAAAAAGTTGAATTGAATGGATATATCTGCCTCAAAATATAGTGATGCTAGTGAATCTGGTTGGACTCACTACTTGGTCCAATCCTCTTTTTCTGAGAGTTATTTCCAAAGTAAAGATAAGATTGTAGAGAATGAAGGAAAAGGAGCTAGAATGGTCATGGATGAGAAGGAGGAATCTGAAGAAGATTTATCAATGGTATCTGATGCATCATCTGGACCTCCACATTATGACAATGAATACCAATGTGAGAATTGGTATACATGTCTTTCTTCAACAACCAAAGAATCACAAAAGAAGAAAAAGGTCAAAGAATATGATACAAGTCAACAACCTTCACCTCTTGATGACACTGCTAGCTCTCAATTTTTCAGTTGCCCCAAGAAGAGTCACAAGGTTAATGTTATTGATTGGCTTATTTGAATTTAAAGGCTTATGAAAACAACTTCTGACATTCATAAGTTATTCTCTTCTTATATCCACAAAACTCTACATAATAGCTTATGAAAAATGTTTATAACTTATATGAAACTGTTTGACTTTTTTATTTTCTATAGAATAGTCTTATACATAATTACTTAGAATTGTCTTGTGTCACTATATTTTCCTTATTATTACTTTTTTTTGGAAAAGACTATATTCTTATTATTAGCATTTAGCAATGATAAAATTGTTGATGGTTTATTTTGTTGTTGAACAGAAGAAAGACAGAGACAGTTTCTTAGGGAATGGAGCAATGAAGAGTGCACTGGATTTTTCTGAGTGTGTATATCTGCAACAACAATAAATGTTCAACTCTAGTTCAATTGGTAATTCTTTTTAAGATTTAATTTGTATACATTGTTAATGCAAAATACTTTAATAGATGCATCTAATCATGTTCCACGATTGTCATCTATCATAATTATTTATAAAATACATCTTTACAAATTTGTGTGGTGATATATGATGCATGTAAAACTTTTTTATACAAACTTAATCACCATTAGTCATTACATTATTACTATATATAAGCCACTTGCATGTCCATTTTATTCTGTTGAGCTTGATTTGTGCAGAGAAATAATAAACTCTAGAAGCATTTTTGTTTCTTTGAGCACTCTCTTGCTAGAAAGCTAGCTTCAGATCTTGAAGAAGAGAGAAAATGAAAGAATTTTAGGGTAACACTCGGCAATGCTATGCATTGTTGTGGAAAGAGAGAATAAAAGGTGTCAAAGGAGAGAAGCTGTGCAATTCAATCTCTGTCAAAAGGAGCATTTATTCTTGTTCTTGCTTTGTTATTTTTCGTTTATTTTCCATTCAATTTAATGTCTCACAAACGGACCTCAGTTATTATATATATAAATTATACCCTTTGGTCTCATTTGATTATACCAATTGATTACGACAACACAATGCATGATGCTAATTTTATGAATGTCATACTTATAAAATTCAAATGGATGATAAACTCTTCCTAAGAATTTTAACGCTAATGCATGCCCAAGGCTAAATTCAAACCCAGAACCTTAATAGGATTTGAACCCAGGACCTTGGTTAAGCTAAGAGACATGTGCCAACTCATCTAAGCACTCTTAGGTATAGAAGCATAAGCTCTATCACATTCTATCAAATATAAAAAACTCTTCGTACAAACATACAAACAATGACTATACACTCCTTCGGATTAACAGCCTAATTTATAATACTGTGCAAACAAACACACAAGATTTAACAGAAATGCTAACGCCTACATCATTAAATATTGAACAAGATCACAAAACATGAAACAATTACAATGAAGTAAAACTACTAGAAAAAGTTGCTAGCATTCCTCATAACTTAAACATGTTAAGAAGAAAAAATAAATGACTACCCAAAAAAAATGTGAAACTAATATTAAAAGAACAAAATTGATTATGACAACACAATACATGATTCTTAATCCCAGCAAAGGAGAGAATGAAAATGAAACAACAAAATGGGACATTTATCACCATGATGCATCCCCTAAAGCTGAGAATAATTCTATTAGGTAACCTATGCCCCATAAATATGTCTGTGGACTGGTTGAACATCTAAACTACTGACCACATCGGACCAGGGTTTTTCAATCATAAAGAAGTGATTATTTGAAATATGAGATAGATATAAGACACGATCTTTTTCGAACGGCAAAACTTCAAAGTTTTCAAAGCTCTTCGGCAAAACTTCAATGTTCTTCCTAAATTTTGTCCGTTTCTTAACGTTAAAATTTGGCGAATTCTTGACAACTGATTCTCGAGTACGAAACATTTCACTTTCATCCAATTCACGAGTATGAAACATTTCACCTTCATCTGGCTTCACGGGCAAGCGAAAGTCAATCAAGCACATAGCCCTGAAGATTAAACAATTTCAAAAAATGAGAAAAGATTACAGATATTCTCATATCATAAAAGATCACAGATAAACGTGATTTATAATTGACTCATGTAAAATCATGTCATCCACTCATGGGATAAGAGTAAGACTACAAGTGTCATCTCGTGGAATCTTGTATTGATAATGAGATATTAATACATAACTATATACTTATTTTGTAACTTATCACAGATCCTACATCATAATCATAAAACAACAAAATTCTAATATCAACGTATGTAAGAGGATTAAATTTCAATGAACCACCATTCACATACCAAAATACCAGCTTTTAATCCTGCCGGTCCTTTTTATTAGAAACATATGACACAGACATAGACCACAGACTTTAAAAGTAGTCAATGCTCATACAGACAGATTTTAGCAGCTATACCAAGATTTTAAATGCAAATCCAGAAAGATCATAACACAGACACGGCATGGAGAAACGGAATGAAGGGAGTAAATTTAGGCTATGTTTGGATTGATGGAATGGAGTGGGATGGGATGGAATAAATTAAAATTCCATTGTTTGGATAGTCATTAAAAGGATGGGATGGGATGGAACTCAATGGTATGTATTCCATCACATTCCATTACTTACTCTTATTTTGCTTACCCTCCAATTTGGATGGAATGGGATGGAATCTTTACATAGTTTATTTTTCAAATTACTAAATTACAAATATATCCATACCTTCTCTACGTTAATTATATATAACTTATTAATTCTATATCTTCGACATTAGTTCTATTATTTGCTTCGATATACATACATGTATATGCACTGCAGTATGCTGGTTCGTTATTACAAAAATTATCTTCGCGGCCTCTTCTTCCAATTTTTTTTTTATCATCGTAAGTGTCATAGTTCACTAACTACCATCATTTTTGTTTTATAGAAAGAAAAAAAGCTTGCTGCACTTTTTAATACCTACTATCAATAATTAGTAAGCTTTTTTCATTTCATCCTATTATACTCCAATACAGTTTAGAAATTGTAAGCTTTCAATTTTTTTTTATAATTATATATTTTGTAATCATTTTAATATAAGGGTAAAGTTGGAATAAAAAGTTATAACTCATTCCATTCCATTAATTTTCCAAACAATGAAAAGGTAAATTTATTCCACTCCATCACATAATACCCAAATAATGGAATGGACTCTACTCCATTCCATTCCGTTCCGCTCCATTCCGTTCCGTTCCGTTCCATTTCATCCCGCTCCGTTATGTTCCATCAATCCAAACAGAGCCTTAGTGATTGTGTGAAATCATTGAGAATGTGCTAGAGTACATAAAAAGGAAGTGAAGCACTTCAAGAATTCAATAGCCAATACAACATAAATTGAAACATCTGTAATTTTTTAAAGATAACATAGTCATATCCCTAACCAATTAAAGATGGAGTATTTCATAATTAAACATAAATTGAAACATCTTTCGCATTTTTTTGAAGATAACATACTGTTTTCTGTTGTCAATTGCAGATCGCAAAAAATAGCAGTTTGTTCCAATTCCACTACAAAACTGTGTTATAACGCTGTTTTTTTACATTTAATACTAAATAGGGTATCGGGGGACAATAGCAATTTGTTCAAATTCCGCTATGCTAGAGCTCTATAGCCGCTATTTAACAACACTGTTGTTGAGCCATGCTACGACAAACTGACTCTTTTGTTTAAGATTCCAGAATAAATAAAACAAGTAAAACGGTCGGAGAAGCAATTTTAAGTGCTTTGGGTTTGTTTACTTATAATTGTGCGATGAACATCTTTCATCTACGTTTGATCATTTCAACAATGCAACACATTAATATTAAATATAAACAAATACCTGGAGCTATAAACCATCACAGAAGATGAAGTTGAAGAGGGAGGGAATGAAAGTCCGATGACTTCACCAGGAAACTCGTGAAATCTCCTAGGAAGAACAAATGTATTCCGCACTGACCAATCCCCCCATTTCTTGGCATCTACGTCGAATTCATACACTCGATTTGAAGAGGTTGTAACTATCAGTACATTGTTGATCTGGGGTGAAAATCCACAAGCTGTAACAGAAGCACCATCCAATCTCGAAATGAACCAGTGCTGCCTATTGCACAAAAAATATTTATTATATTAAAGATGATTACATGGTATGGATATTGAATTTATTGATGGAACAGCACCCACATCCGACAATCAAAGAGCATGAGAGGTGTTGCTTAGGTATTACAAGTCAGTCAAGCCAACAGTTCTCTACCTAAACAAAATATTGATATGGTGAAGTGAGAACTACCACTTAGCAAAGGTTGTCTTGTGTGCATTTGTTTGTATCTTCCTAAAATTGTTTTTTATTATCAATTTGAGGTCTCTAAATTAAAAAGTTGAGCAAATTAAAGACAATACCTTAGTAAATCCAAGTTAAATACATAGATATCTCCAAAGCAATTCACGGCAGCCAACCACTGCTTATCAGAACTAGTAAACAATTTTGTGATGGGTGGTTCGGCTGGTGATAATCCATCATCTTGCAGTTCACGAAAGGGTGTAAAAGTATGTACTAGTTCCGAGCTATTGGCATCCACAACCTTGTAGCATTCAAAAGCAAAGAATATCACAAAACAAACAGAATAAATGCTTAATCCAAATATCAAAAACCGCTAACAAGCAAATGCACCAAAAGAGCAATTTAGAAGTCGATTATACAAACCAATTCGGAATTGATCAATGTTTAAATCCTAGAATCAAACATAATGAGAAACAACAAAAATGGCAGACATCAAGTTCCAGAACAGAAAAAAGCAAATTATTTACAATGACCATCATAAATTATGGAGAGAAGTAAGCATAGAAAAAAAGAAGTCTGGAAACACACGGGCAGTGATGTAAAGCATCCACACTATGCATAATCCAAAATTTTAACTATAAACATACATTTAGAGATGAAGAATGATGCTAACTTACATATATCCTTCTATCATAGCCAGCTACTATCAACAAAGAGGAATCATGAGAAAAAATCATTGAATGGGCAAATGGTAATCTCTCAGGAAGCTTCCTTTTACCAAAACTCCATGTAATTTTTCCGGCTTCAGATCTCTCCACTTTATAAAGAGTAGGCTTTTCATTATCAGAAAACGCAAAAAATTCCCCTGAATTAGCAAGGGTGCTACAAATTATCCTACGAGATGCCTTAATCTTGAATCGGCCAACAGTTTCAGATTTTGCGTAGTCTCCAGTTCTGCGAACATTTCTGAGATGTAGCAAACGGACTTCTATCCAATGTGAAGACTGCAGTAAAAGCATTGGTGACTGGTTGAATGAAGTATTAAGTGCTACTTGAATGGGTGTTCTTTGAGGCACAGGACAGATACAGTGAGCTTTAAAATTGGTGAATTCTTTTACGGGGTATGCATAGAGTTTTGTGTCATCTCCTGCTGAGATAAGCATGGGATGCCCCGAATGAGCCCATTTGTGGTAACTAGAATCATCTGGCTTTTCTTCACGACGAGCTTTTTTGATCCTTTCACCTGGCAAAGCATCTGCCAAACAGAAATCCATGGCTAAGGAAACAAAATGACATAAAAAATACTACCCATTTGGATGAACTTTTTTACAGCATACAATTTATTTTTGTGAGTTGAAAAGAACTATTGGTCTAGCTAAAAGATTGATCTGATTCTCAGAAAATAGCACCACAATACACTTTTCATTTTTTTCTAAAAAAACTTCTCCAAAATATTTCTCACACACCGGACATACAGATTGGGTAAGCAAGCTCATCCAAGCAATACATAGTCGCAAATACAACTAATACGAAATATATAACAAAAACTATAAAACAATAGAACTTTCAAACATACCTTCTTGACTTATCGGCACAGCAACAGTCAAGGCTCGGGCGTCAAGTTTATTAGCTACTTCATAATCAACGTATATCCACTTCTCTTTCTCTATCGTTGACTCAGACAGCTTATAAAGAATAACCTTCAAATAAAAAGTTAAACAAATATTATAATTCGCTAGGTTATTAACTATTGGGTGGCATTTAATCTTATTAAAATGAGCCAAAGAAAGGCAAGAAACAACAGTTTAAAGAAAAAGTAACACTAAAATATTTTCACTTAACACGCAACATTAATTGCATTTTTCTTAAGTGGATATAAAAAGCATAAATCAAGATCAGTTGAAGATAGAGACACAATTACATTTTAAACAAAGAGAGGAGGGTATCTGACTCTGTAGTTAAGAGCTAACGTAGTGGCCGCAACTACGCCATAGCATGGCGTAGCAGCCACTAGGCACTACAAGATCTGCTGTTGCATCGCAGTTTCTGGTAGCGGCTGTAGCTCACACAATTGTGGCCAAATCACAGCAAAATATAAGCTGTAGAGGCGGTATGGTGAACCTTTCGCAAAAACTAAATATACCCACAGCTTTTGAGCAATCGCCGACAGCTCTGTGAGATTCCAGCAGTTCCATAGTTCTCCTGCTACCCTTCTTTCTCTCACCACTGCTTCTTCATTCTGTCTAACTCTCGGATCCGTGCATGACTTTTCATTTTCAAATAACTGACGCAGCAGTGGGATTTAGATAGCTGAAATTCAGGGAATAGGGCCACGTGGCCCATATGTTTTATCTTGGTTTTTTTGTTTTGGCCCTCACGGGCTAAATAATCATATCTCAGAATGACATGGCATCATTTAATAAATTGAAAACATTCAGAAGAATAATATGATGAAAACAAAACAAAATTATAATATACAATGTAATAAAGAAAATAATTACTTATAATATAAAAGCAACATATAACATAACGACAACAAGAACAATAAATCAGGAACTGTTTGACAAAAAAAAATCAGGAACCAAAAGATAAGTTAAACAACTCATATTGTCAGACAGCTAATATGTTTTATTACACATATGAACATGAGATCGACAGTTTGTTCACTTCATTTTAGCGTGTAAAAGATCAAAAAATATGGTCCATAACAATGCACAGATTACGCAACTACATACCTGTCCATCAGCACCAGCAGAGAACAGCATATTGTGATCAGGGGCTACTGCTAGAGCATGTACATCTCCCTTGTGTTTAATAATAGGTTGTTGAGAGGGAGCTCCTTCACGGCAATCCCAAAACTGGACGCTACCACTGCTGTCTCCACTAACAAGTATCCCAGACCTAAATAATAACTACTAAATCAGCAACACAAGTAGCATACAGACAGTGGTACTCCAATACTAAAATCAAAGCAATGCAGTAAATGTGAATTGCAGAAGTGTGCAAATCATTGACAGCTAAGCAAAAGGATGCAATTGCGTTCACCTTAAATACAGTAGTGACCATATACAAAGTTCATGTCCACTGTCTCTACCCAGTCCTGCTGACATATTATGGGCTTCAATACCTGATTTGGCATCCCAGATTCGAATTATCCTATAAGAGTAGAGAGAGAAACATGTTACCCGAATGATGTCAAATAAAAAAGGAGAGAATTATGGAGCTGAATGTTTTTAATTTGTATTGGTCTTGTGCTTTTTTTATTAATTAAACATGTAACATCAGTTCTAGTAAGAAAATAGGTTATAAACTATAAAGTCCTTGTAACTATGTAAGTGACACAAGATCGTGGTCAGAAAACAAAAAACTACTTTTTAGGTTCATTGAATAACTAATGTATCAGGTCAATAAATATAGACCAAATACATCAGTTATCCAATGAAGCCAAAAAGTATTTATTTGCTTATAATAATGACCGGAAAGAGTACATGACTATACCAATCACGGCATTTATACATACCCATCACTACTTCCTGAACATATGAATTTAGCATCCGTGCTCCAAGTCACACTTAAAACTCGTCCTGAAAGCAATACCGTAAATCATTCTCTGAACGGGAAACAAGCATAACAGAGGGAGAAAGGAAAAAAAACCAAGACAAAGAAAGTCTAACCTTTGACCCGGTTCAGGGACTTTAAATATATAAATTCATTTGCATCAGATATAGTGTAAATTTTAACACATCCATCATCAAAAGCAACTGCGACTCTTGGCTTCACTGAACTGGATTGCTTGAGAACATCGGGTGAATCGGAATCTTCATCACTTTCACTGTTCTCGTTTTCATCCGAACCATGCAATTTCTTCAAATAACCATTCCCTATGTGATGACCATTAGTTTCAACATCGTCACTTTTAGCCAGTGTCACAGCCATTTTCCAGATTGAGACACCAGTTGATTCAAGCACCATCTGCAACCATGTGTCATATTAAACAACGAAAAATAACAAAACCATTAATACCATTAGTCAAAAAAGTACGATAAAATAAAAACAAAAGCACCACTCATTGATAACATAACAATCTTTCAAAAGGCACAATAAATACATATTACACTAACGAGAACTGCAAAGACACTCTCAACCATCACTACCATACAAATCCAACCAAGAGCATATGTTTGGATTAGCTTATTTGAACTTAACTACAGACTTAAGCACTTGTGAGACTTATTGGAGGAGGCTATGAAAACAGTTTGTTACATGCTCAAAAGCTGATTTCAGCTTATTTTCATAAGGTCTCCTGTATAGTTTATGAAAACGGCTTATAGCTTATTTTCAAACATTTTGTCTTGATTGTATATATTTAATAGCTGAAATAGCTTAAACATAAGCACTAAAATGAAAAATGCTTATGCTTTAAGTGTTTAATTAAGCTATTTATCCAAACAAGTCCTATATACCTAAACACTAGTAACTATCATGGGATTAAAAGTACCACTAAATCTATATCTGTCAAAGAACACTTCAAAAAGTTAAAAAATTTCACTGATCCATATAAAACTCAAAGCAAGAAAGAGCTTATTATGAAATTTTCATAAGGTATTTCCATATGAAACTGCTAAATAGCTTATACAAAAACAATTTAAATTTATTTTATAAGCTGCATATTAAATTGTTTATCCAAATAGGTCCTAATTGTACATCCTCGTATTAAAAACAAAACTACTGCATAACAAAGAAATGACAGAAAAAATCATACCGTTTGTTTCAATTGTTGGAGATCCCAAAAAGAAACAGAACCATCAATGTTTGAAGAAAACAAACGACCATGAGGAAATCCAGCACCAGGACACCAAATTAAAGAAGAAACAATTCTATTAGGGTCTCCATGAATTGTCTGCAATATCAAAATCAACACACATTTAATTTCCAATTAAGAATAATTAACAAAAAGCTAATAATTTCATTTTGTTATACCAATTGACAGTGCCAACCAATTGTATTAGCAGAAACAAGCCAAAGCTCTAAAGAACCGTCTTCACGCGAAGCTGCAACACGTGTACCGTCTATGCTTGCAGCTAAAGCAGTAACTGGTGATGGTTTCCAATCTTCGTTTTTGAGTTGATACTTCACTTTGATCTTATCCATCTTAGAAATCATAGATGACGAAGAAGTGAGAGTGAATTGATTAGGGAGAGAAGAATAGGGTAGTGAAACTGAGGAACAACGAGACGGCCATAGTTAGGTTTCGTTTTGAGGTTTAAGCGCGGTGGCTCTAAGCTCTATTTATATCATGGGTTTTTTCTTCAAGCCCAATTCATTTTTTGACATCAAGCCCAAATTTATCTTAGGTCAAAAATAAAATATTATAATTATCAAAATATATATAATTTGGATGAGTTTGATAATAAGAGTGTAATAGAATTAATGAGTTTGATTCTATAAGTGTTTGTGTGTTTCGATTTTTTAATAGTCATGGTAGATTCATTCGCTTACCAAATATGGATAAGATGGTATATAAATTCATGTTTACTAATATATGTATACGTGTGCTAAGCAAAGACTAAAATTTCGGTAAATTCGTGTTTTTTATGCAATTAAATGTCATGAGTTATGGGATAGATTATATCATTTATGTATGGTATTAATTGTTATATTTTTACTTAAAATAAAATAAAAAAGTAAAGATAAAAAAACACACTATGTCAACCACGCGCGTATGTAAAACTTGGTTACGCGCCTTGTTGTGTTCAAAGTTAGTTAGGAACGTATATTTGCGCGCGCACTTACAGTTACGTATGGTGAAGGATAGAAAGAGATTTATGTACATATAATTGATGTTAACGGTCGAGAATAAAAAATAAAAAAAACAAATGGCCGAGAATATTTCTCACCCTTTGTATTGGGAATAAAAATAGAGTCAAAATAGGCAAAAAAAAAATTATTTAAAATAACTTATAGCTAGGTTATATTTTTTGTTTATGTGTACCAAACATGGGGATAAAATATTTCTCATCCTTTTTTTAGGGGAAATATTTCTCATTTTAAATTTGTATTGTTTTTTAAACAATATTGCGGATTTTTTTGTCAAGCTTGGAGCTTCCTCATATATTGATTTTTCCCTCCACGTTTTACCTCTTGAAGGACTTCAAAGTCTTCAAAGGATTGACTCAACTGATTTTTTTTTCTTTGGAGTGTAGTTTGTTCTTTTGTTCTCTCTTTGTTTTGCTTGTTTTCATTAGCATTGTAACCAAAAAAACCAATATTGAATTTGTAGTTGGGAAACAAACTACTCCTAGATGATATAATATAATTTTTTTAAAATAAAAAAAAACATAATATAATAATGTAGCATCTGTGTGACAAAACCAAATAGCAGTTCCCTCAACAAAACAAAAAAAACCAAATAACAGAAAATTTAGAACTTGAATGAAATTTGATGAATTGTCAATGCTCAAAGTTTATACGTGACGTACATAGTTTTATTTTTTAGGGATGACTTACATAGTTGATTATTTTTGTTTTTGCCGTAGCACCCAAGCGATTTTTTTATGAATTGCCGTGGTACCCAAGGCCTTTCATGTCCAAAATATCAAGAATTATTTTAAAAATATCCATTCCATAATATAATAGAAATTTCATAATCAACTAATCGATTTGTATATTTATAATCTTTGGAAAAAAAAATTAATTTGTACTATCTTTATTGTGGTATACTACAAGATTTTCTTGTCATCCGTGTATAATAATGTTAAGACATATGTGTATGATTTAAGACATAATGATGTTGCATGAGTATTCAAAAATTACCTCAAATTCAAATAACATCTGGCACTATCATCCCGTTTCTCTATTTACGAGAAAAAAACAAATATTCAACATAAACAAAATAAATTTAATTGCAATTTGGTATCCTATTTTATTAAAAATTAAGAAAGAAGAATGTTAAACCGTGTCTTTCGGATTAAGCAACCAAAACAAGTAACTTTCTATAAAAATGGTGACTTTTGGTCCTTCTATTATTATATTTGTGACAATTTTGGCCTAAATTCATGTTTTTCCTCTACTTTGATGCCAAAAAAAATGAACTACAGTCTCAAAAATGATATTTTGTCTTTAAATTCAACATTGGGGCAATAATAAATCGCATTTTTTGGGACCAAAAATCACAATTTTAAAGAAAAAACATGAGTTGCAACCAAAAGTTCAACAAATGTGAAAATATAGGAACCAAAAAGTTTCAATTTAAAAAAGAAATGACTATTTTCATGAATTTGATAAATTAGGACGACCAAAAGTACTTGCACATGAGTTTGGTGTGTATGTTGTTCGTTCAAAGATCAAGAGTTTGTCATATTTCCATAAATAAATGTTTGTTGTGTGACCATGTAAAACTTTCATCCGAAATTTATGCAGCTACCATCTATTACATATCGTATATATTCCTTTTGTTATAAGCATTTTAAGTATACAGGTTCAACAGGAATAAAAAATTAAACCACCATCAGAAGGAGCTGCGCTGTCACCAACATTGCCCATTTCCATTTTCACCACCTCATCCTCTTCTTTCTCAACCTTCAATCTCTGCTTGAGAACAGTAATTTAAGTTTTAATTAGAAATACAATTTACGCAGAATTGAAAAACCAATGAAAACTTACAATCAGCAGCGATTAAGAACAAAAAACATGTGACATAAGGTAACTGTTGGCAATTCCGCCTTCATTGCAGTCCGCCCCTAGCCGCCTAATTGTGGTATTTGGGTTTCCTTCATTGCAAACTTCCAACACCTTCATTGTGTTGGATGTTAAGGGGGTGAATTTAGTCCCTCATTGCTTAGAGATATGATATGACCCATGTGGTGTTTATACAGCTTGGGCAACCCTCACCTTACAAGCCGTTTTTGTAAGGTTGAGTTCGACCCAACCTAAATTCTGAGAGTAACACAAGTTTTAAAAACATAAAAGAGTTATCAAGTCTAAACACTAATTACCTTTGTTTTAGGTGCAAACATACTTTCATACAGTTTAGCATCTTTTTTGTCACTATCAGCTTGAAGTTGCTTCAATTTCATCTTTAGTACCTTTACCTCCCTGGAAAATGAAAAACCATGTTCTCATAATGATAAGCTTTTAATCCAGCAATTAATTTCTCAGGAGAATCAAATCAACCATTTTTAATTACCTGTTTTGTGGATCCACCTCAAGAGCTTTCTTGATGTCTACATCTGCTAAAAGAAAGTCTCCTGTCTCTATATATGCTTGTGCTCGTCTATACAAAGCTTTCACATTGTGAAATTCAACATCAAGCACCTGATCAAAAGAATAAGTGTGATATGGAAGTTACACTCGAGCCTAAAATAATCATAAATGTGATATGATTGGCTACACTTATATAACTCAGGTATCCATGTTAAAAGCTGAATGATGAAGCAATAATAATCTATCCATTTACTCTTTTGCACCAGAGGCTTATAATATTGCGGGACAAAAAGTTTACTTCTCAACGGCTATCACTAGTTGAGTCTATGAAGATTCAACAAGCTTGCATACTACAGACCATACCAGACCAGAAGAGTTCGGTTCAATCACCTCTTCGGTTTGTAGGTCAATGCAAACTTGAAACGATGGATATTTTCAGGGTTATTTTTTATCCCTGAATTCGTTTATACTGGACTGAGATGGAAACAAAACTCAACTCCTTTACAGATAGGTTCATGTTGGGATCTTAGATGCATCAGTGGAGTCAAGTGCTACAACTGAGGTTAATGCTTTATGCGCTACTAAACCTTACAGATCGGCTTTTCAAATTTGGGTTTTTTTAAAAACAATGAACCACTATTATTTCAAGCATGTTTGGAGGAAATGACCATTATGTTATAAACCCGTACAATCGTCTTCAGGCTCGTGATTCTCTGCGAGTCTATATGAATCTACTTGAGTTTACACAAAAACAAATTTTGTACACTTTGATGCTTGGAGTCGTAAACTAGTACGATTGTGTGCTAGACTTTGCCAAATGAGTCGATTGGCTGTTTACCTGGGTACATAGTTTGATTGCTCCAGGAAAGTCATTCAGTTTAAGGCAACAAGCTGCACCATTCAACCCGCATGAAACTCTCAATGATTTAGCTAACTTTTCCTCATCATCCCCTAAAGATCCATCTCTGCTAACAAAATCAGCAGCCTGAGAGAAATGGGTATCATGGATTTAGACCAAAGTCGTGAATTAAAAAAATAATAATGGAACTTGAAAAGTCAAAGTTGTTGCAAATAAAGGATCCACCTTATCATACTTCTTCGCTGCTCGCTGATATTTGCCACTTTTAAATAATAAATTTCCTTCTTCTTTCTTCCTCCCAGCCACCTCAATTTTCTCATTACTATTTAACTCCCATGGTGCTTTCTCCTATGAATTTGAATCAAATAAAAGTTAGTATTATTGAAACCGCTAATGTAGACAGACACATGTATGTACATAAATGACAAACTATAAGCATACTGCAAGTTAATTTGTTTTCTCCATGCTAGTAAATGATATAAGTTTGAGTAGCATTTCAATCCTCGAAATTGTAATTGTCAAGAAATTTAGTCCCTCAAATTTACAAAATAGCAAATTAGTCCTTTAAATTAAAGAATATCAATCAATTTAGTCATTCAATCAAAATATCTCTTTAGCCAGCATCCATGAAAATTAATGAAAGACATGCATATTGACTTGAATAGTTTCTTGTTGCATTAAGATAAACTTACAAAATTTATAATTGAGGTGTTAAATTTAGAAAACAAAGATACTAAATTCACTAATGTTCAATTTAAGGGACTAAATTGATATTTCATAAATTTGAGGGACTGGATTGACCCACCCTTACAATTTCAATGACGAAAAATGCTCGGATAAGTTTCCATCATAGTCTATATAAAAAAGGGCAAATTACACTAACCTCCCCTGAGGTTTTATCAAATAACACAAACACCCCCTCTAGTTTTCAAAAAACACTAACCTCCCCTCACTCTCACATTGTTATGCTCTGTTAAATAAAATAAAAAACCCTAAAATTTTAGGTTCACTTTCTATATCTACTTTCAAATTGTTAATCGAAAGACATCTCTAATCTGGACGTTGATAATGAAGAGGTAACAGGCGAAGGGAATGCCATCAATATACTTGCGTTTGCAGCTGAGGACTGTCTTAGGGGACAGAAATTGTGAGTTGTTTGGATTCAAAAGCCGACAAGGTATAAGGTTGAAGGACATAAAGCGTTAATAGATAAAGAGGGTAATTTAAGGGTTTTGATGTTGGAAATTGGAAAATGGAAGAAAAGGAAACAAGGAGATATCTACTTCCACTATTCTTTCTTTAATAAGTTATGGAGGAGATCTAGTAAGTCCACCGTATGAAACACCACTCCAAACATAACATAAATTGCAAATTCAAGGTAAAAATGTATCCTGAAATTGCCAATGAATACTCACAGGTGTTTTTACTCATTTTTAATCACATGAATGTGTCTTTATTTGTAACGAGGCTTTGAAATATTACCTATATAAACGAGGATGTAGAAAATTAAAAGACATGGCAGACTGCCTATAATTAATTGGGGAAGAAGATGTTTCAGTAGAGTAAAAAATAGTAGTGATACCAGCGGAGCTACTTGGAAATTGAGCAGTTATACATGAAACAAACGGCGTTAAGAGATAGGGGGGTATTTGTTGGTTTGATTGAAAAACAAGGGAGGTTAGTGTTCACTTAAAAACTAGAGGGGAGGTGTGTGTTATTCATGGAAACCTCAAGGGTGGTAAATGCAATTTACTCTATAAAAAAACCTAGATCTCCAATTCCTCAAAGCACCAAGGAAGAGGATTTCTTTCCTTTTACCTTAATAAAATCCACCATTTCAATGTCATACACTACTTTTGAGCCTGGTGGCACAATAGCAAGATCTTGTTTCACTTCAACATTTCCAAAAGCATAATCAGGATGTATACTGATTATGGCCCTTTCACCCTTCTTCATTGTTGCCACTGCTCGGTCTAAACCAGTAATCACTTGTTCTACAGATAGCAAAATAAAAACACTAGCATCATAACTTCCTAGTAGTCATAAACAGTTGATTATAAGGGGTAAAAAAGCATGTAAAGGATAGTGGTTGAGAAATGATAAGAATAAACTCACCCTCATCAGTTACAAATTTCAAGGGTTGTGTTTCATCAATTCCTCTTTTCTCGAATACAGTGCCATCTTCTAGCATAGCTGTGTATCTGACTGGCATGGCAATTTGAACAAAACCAATCAGTAAACTGAGGCTTCTTCTTCCTTTCCCTCTTTTACTTTCTTTGTGCAATAAATAACACCATACTTGTAGTACTTTCTTAGTTTGAAAATAACAACTAAGTTTATGCACCTACAATAGGACTTTTTCCTAGAAAATCATTCAAGAAAAAATGCTACATACAAGTGAATTGTGTAGCTTTTATTGTCCGTTGACTTCTATAGTAACCATTGCATTGTCTTTCTTATGTGTGCATAATAATGTTTTAACAGCCTTTTCGACAAAAGCAACAACGACAAAAGTCTTTTCCCACTAGGTATGCTAAAATGAACAATGAGGGAAACGCAATAAGTCTGAATTTGAAAAATTACCGTCACATTATCAAGGGTTTGAAAATATCCAATAATCCTTTAGTCAAAAAATATATCAGAAATTTCTTATCCAGTTGCATGACTACAGTCCTTATTGTTCTGAATCCATTCTGATTTAAATCAACTGAACCAATAATGAAATGTGAGTCATTATCTTACCAATAACAATTGCACCGTCATTAGCTGTGAAAGCACCCTCCCCTTCTTTAAAAATCTTCTTAATCACCATGGAGTCACCAGTAACATTTATGACAGGCTTGAAGGACACCAACTCAATATTAATATGGAGCATTGAGTCTGGTGGAATTGAATGGAACCCGCTGCCAGCTTCTCTCCCCTTCTCCCCAAAGGCATCTACATTCACCGTATGAAAACAATTCAAGAGTAATTATTCATGAAGTCTTGATATGAAACTAGGTTAAGTAGAAGAACAAGAGGCGTACACCGAGGTTGAACAATTAATTCAGCTTTCTCCCCCCTTGTCATAGTCATGATCACTTTTGGCAATCTAGGAAGAAGATGACCTTCAACGAGTAAAATAATTGGTCACAAAGACTGGGATGAAAAATGAAATTATATTCCCCGTTCAGTGAAATAAAATAGGAGTGCAACTTAACATTATAATCAGTATTACCATCATTCACATAGAATTCAACTCCTCCTTCCGGAGTTTCTGCAACAACAGTGCCATCTTCAAGTGTCACCTGATACTTCACTATAGTTGCAAAAAAGACCAAAAAGACTAATAAGCTGACATAATCTTCAATATTAAAACACAAGCCAGAAAAGGAGAAATACAGCAACAAAAAACATCGTTAAAATGGATAATAACATAATAAATCTCAACTTGTTGCCATGTGGGAAGCAAAAGAATTATGTATAAGTAGCTGATAGACTACCAAGGACTTCATCAAGATCACCGGGTCGATCATTCCCGTTCCCCTTCTCCATAATTTTCTTGATAATTCCACCATCTTTGCAAACATCCACCACCGTGATCCAAGAAACGAGTTCCACCTCAAATTGCACAACCAGGTTGGAGTCTTGTGGAATGCTTCCAGACTCAACGGCAGGTAATGTGAACAATGCCACCTCTCCTTTCTTCATGGTGACGATTCCATCATCCAATCCAGCATACAATTCACCTATCGACCCAATTAACAAATAAACAAATCTAAATCACACCCACATTAACATTATTAATTTACTCCTGAAACACAAACAATTCACCTTAGTGCTGTATGGATTGGCGGTGAGTTCGGCAGAATCACGGTGTGTCTCCGTAATGTCGGCAAAAACTACACTTTTGAGCTTCAACAAAATTACGGTGTCACCGCGAATTCGCCAAGCTCACTATCAATCAAAAACACACGCTTAGAGGGTAAGTAATCTCAACTGATGATGAATAAATCACCGTTGAAATTCCAATGTATATATGATCTGCCTTTCTTGTACGAATTGTCAAATGGGCCGCACACACACACACATTCAACAACAGGAGAACCTTTGGCGATGTGGGATTCTGATACAACTTCAATACATCTAACATCTACTGTTGATTTATTCATCAACTGTTGAGATTACTTATTCTATCATCTAAACCAAATATCTCAATTTAGATGAGCTGCATCCTAAAATTACATAGTATGATTAAAAAAAAAATACTCAATAATTGTCTAACATATTTGGTGACAATAGTATGATTAAAAACACAGTTTCTTTCAATCACATTTTAAGTCTAAACGATACCCACATAAAAAAGTAACTATAATTTGAAATCCAAAGGACACCCACATAAAATTTATAGTAAATAACAACAAAAAAACATTTTTTTATTGAAATTACAACAAAACTAAATTATTGTCATCTTTTCACTCACCCTGTCCAAGTGAAAATGTGACAGGAGAATCAGAATCCCTAGTAGAACCCAATTTCGTTCCATCAAGCAAAGTTCCAACATAATGAACTGCATGCATTTCAACAAAGAATGCATTAAAGGGTGTTAATTTTACATTTATAAATTCAAGATTATAGCATAAAGATGAAGATGATTAAGAACTAACGAGTAACATGATCGTTGAAGTTGGGGGTTTCCCAACCGTGTCCGATTTTGAGAAGCTTCTTCTTGATCGGCGAGTTGGAAGTGAGTTTCCTTTCTTCGCCGAGCTTTTGAGGCGGTGCTGATTCGATGACTTCGCCTGGTTCTTCGTCCAGTTCATCTTCTTCTATCTCTGATAACACTGCCATCTTGGAGATACAACTCTATGAGTATGGTAATGGAAATGAAATGAAATGAATGCAACATTCTAAATTATTCTTGTCAACTATAAAAAATATATATATATATATATATATTGTATACTTTTTTATTTGGAAAATAATAAAAATATCAAATCCATAAATTAAAAAAGAAATAAAAATTATTGTGGGAATGAGAAGCGAGGCTGAACCGGTTACTAGTTAAAGGAAAATGCTGTGTGGTGCGAATTATCTATCGTGCAAAACCCACGAATTACCTTTTTTAACTTTTTCAATTCAACTTCAATAGAAAGAGTGCGGGTAGCCATGTGCTCTCCTACTAAATGCCATGTTGCATCGATGTAGGCTTTTTTATACATTTTTATTTTTGAAAGATTGAGGCATTTTGTACATTAGTTTACTGTTTATTTTGATTAAAATAATAATAATAAAATTCTTATATATATTTTTTAAAAAATATAAATTTAATTGTACTTTTGATTTTTTCATTTGTTAAAATTGTAATTTTAGTCCTTTATTTTTAGTGCTATGTTAACAACCCTAAGAACATTTGTTAAAGAAATCAATGTCTTACAAAATTAAATTCATCGCTTTTCTCCATTTTTCAATACAGTAATTCTATTTTCATTCTCTTAACAAATGTCTTTAGGTCACTCTTTAGTATTTCCCTTATTTTTAATTGCGCAATTATGGTCTTCCATTTTTTTTATTAATATATGATTTTGACCATCTAATTTGTTGATGTGGTAGTAAACTATGTAATCTGTGATTTTCACTCGACTCTCTCATAGAATTCTCTCTAGAATCTCTTTGTAACCCATTGAAATTTCACCGGAGAACTACCTCCACCATTAACTAGAATAGCTCTGCCTAGGCATGGCAATGGGGCGGGGTGGGGACGGGTTTTGTCTTCCCCATCCCCATCCCCTACTTCCATATACTTACCTGTTACCCTACACGTATCCAACGGGGATGAGAAATTGAATCTCATCCCCGTCCCCATAGTGAATCAAATTTTTTTAATAAAAAAATAATCTTATTAAGCTTCAATGCTAATGTTGTAATGCTTTATCCAACAATTTGCGCTCATTTTAACATTTTCTTACCAAATAATTCAGTAGCTTCTTTAACTATCAATGAAAGTTCTTATATCATGACAATTATCAAACCAAATAACATGACATGTCATTATCAACCCCCTCAACATAAACAAAAACATGACCTTTCTACATTCGGGTAGGGTTTGGGTATGGGTTCGGGGTGGGTACATATATCCCCGTTACCCGTTCCGTACTCGTATTTTAAAATTGGAGAAAACCCATCAAATCGGGGTTGGTTTGGGCGGATACCCATGGGCATGGATTTTGTTGTCATGCCTGCCGTATTAGAAAACTTTTTGTATACATTACGTTGATTGAATATATACATTGATTCAATATACAATAGATCACCTATTAATTGAACTATATTCACAATCTAATGATCATGTATAAACCCTGCAACAATGTAAACATTTTTAAAACTTGAAATGAAATTAAAGAAGATAATAGTTTGCCCCTTTTCAAAAAACAAAGTATTTTACCAAAAGAATAAAAAAGAACAAACAAAAAAGACCATAGCTTAGTATATTGGGAATTTAATAACCCCCTCGTGCAAGTCACGCGAATATTCATTCGCACCATTTAGCAACACTGCTAGTTAAAAGCACCAAATTTAACAGTAAAATTAGAACAATGATTACTTGATTTCTTGAATGAGTACACCATATTTGTTGTGGGATTTAAGTCTTGATCATATTTTTTGTTAAAGAAATTTAATTAGTCTATTCAAATTAATACCGAAGAGAATCAAACATAAGAATTTGTGGATGAGCACACTTCAAGATCCCAAGAGAATACCAGCAAGTTAACCCAGGTGAGTTAACTCTTGATAAGATTAATACATACATAAGGAGGAGTCCTTGTAGGAAACATTACAAGAGGTTTTGTGTGAAGAAGGTTTGTGCAATATAGTCAGAGAAACGTGGAAGTTACGAGAGCATTCCATAAAAGATTGTTTGATTTTACATTTGATATACAATCAGAGGTGTTGAACTCTAAGACTTACGAAATTCTATATGGAAGTTTATAAGAAATTCACTAAGTGTTTATGGGTTTGTTTGGTAAGACAAAAAAAATGAGCTTATAGCGAATAGAGAATAACTTATAAGTTCGTTTGAGCAAAAAAGCTCTTTTGGTAATGTTTTTTCACCACGAGCTTATAGCTTATTTCACAAGCTTATAAGCTATTTTTCAGACGTTATTAGGGCCCATTTGGATTGGCTTATTTTGAGCTTATGTGGGCTTATCTACTCCCATAAGCTTTTTTAAAGGTGTTTGAGTAAATAAATAAAAATAGCTTATCATAGTTTCATAAGCTGCTTATGCCATATTTTAATAAACCTAAATTTTCT
>Ga0315913_1001792_pt1 | contig 24365 bp, 12 predicted proteins | sample MpolsnodulesMG_FD_207736 | JGI IMG/M metagenome (GOLD analysis project Ga0315913, IMG submission 207736) | Medicago polymorpha root nodule microbial communities from Los Angeles, California, United States - small nodules | ecosystem: Host-associated > Plants > Roots > Nodule | place: USA...
AGCTTGTGATTCTTCAATTTTTTATTATTTATAAATTGTGATAAATATGTGAAAAAAATATTGTAAAAAAAGGTAAAAGTTAGACATAATATTTTTTCATAATGATTAGTCTATATTCATGAACTTTAACAAAAAAGTCAAAATTCATGAAAATATACCATATATATTTGTAAATTTGTGATTCTTCAAAAAAAAAAAAGTTTATAAATTGTGATAAATATGTGAAATAAAATATTGTAAAAAAAGGTAAAAGTTAGACAATTTTTTTTTCTTCATAATAATTAGTCTATATTCATCAACTTTAATAAAAACAGTCAAAATTCATGACGATATACCATATGTATTTGAAAAATTTTGATTCTTCAATTTTTATTTTATTTTTTTATAAATTGTGATAAATATGTGATATAAAAATATTGTAAAAAAGGTAAAAGTTAGACAAAATATATATTTTTCATAGTAATTAGTCTATATTCATGAACTTTAATAAAACCAGTCAAAATTCATGACAATATATCATATGTATTTGAAAACTTGTGATTCTTCAATTTTTTATTATTTATAAATTGTGATAAATATGTGAAAAAAAATATTGTAAAAAAAGGTAAAAGTTAGACATAATATTTTTTCATAATGATTAGTCTAAATTCATGAACTTTAACCAAAATGTCATATATATTTTTAAATTTGTGATTCTTAAAAAAAAAGTTTATGAATTGTGATAAATATGTGATAAAATGTGAAATCAAATATTGTAAAAAAAGGTAAAAGTTAGACAAATTATTTTTTCATAATGATTAGTCTAAATTCATGAACTATAATTAACAAAGTCTAAATTCATGAAAATATACCATATATATTTGAAAATTTGTGATTCTTCAAAAAAAATAAAATTATAAATTGTGATTATTATCACTATAGTTGTATTTATACCACATCATTGATGATTGATGTAGCATAGCATATATAATCACATGTATAACTCTATGCCAGTTATACCGTATTAATTCCCACATTCCCGAAAACACCCTTTACAAAACACGAATTCCAATTTTCCAAAATAACAAACCCATGGGCAAAAATGTAAATTCCACTCAACCCAATACATTGCCGATCAAAACACCAGAGGCTCGTTTCGTCCACCATGGATTTGAAGCTTGAAGCAAAATCAAATTCTAACACGTTCTTCCCCAATTTTTTCCCAATTTTCTGAATTCGATAATTCAATTACACCATTGCAAGATTTGAGGTTTGTTTTACGTGTTTCTTTGTTTTTTTGCGTCAATTTTGAGCCTGCTTTTGTTGAATTTGGTTTTCAATTTCAACTTCTAGGGTTTTGATTTTTTAATTGGTATTGAATTTTAGCTTTATTGGGGTAGTTTGTGCATTAAATTCTTCGTTTTTATTGTATTGATTGTATAATTAGGGTTTATTTATGTTGTTAATTTTCTATGTATTTTTTTGTTTTGAATTATGAATTTGAACTTTTGAATTAACTAAATTTTATGAATTAGAGGTTGAATAGTATCTGTTTGTATGAATTAAGCTAAATTCATGATCTAATTTAATTTTAATGGTATTTTATCTGAATACTTTGGATAGTGAAATTTGTGATTAGGAAAAAGCTTGAGGTTTAATCAGAGGAGTAGGTTTTTTTTTATACCGTGTGGTGATTTCATGTTAGTATGGCAAATAATGCTTTGATCAGAGGAAAAACATAGTCGAAAAAGTAGACTGGAGTTAATGTTGGAGGGAAAATAATGTATTTGTAGCCTTGTAGCACCGACACTTCTAATGGAAGGTGTGTCTGGTGTTTGACACCGACACGACAACGACACTTGTGATTAAGTTCAATTAATTAATTTTTCAAAAAAACTAACGGTGTTAATGTGTCAGTGTCATGTTCGTGTTCGTGTCTGTGTCAGTGTTGTATGGCTTGTAATCAATGGTGTTCTGTATGTTTTCATACAGGCTGACAAATTCAGGAGTAAAATTCAAATGTTTTGATGGGTTCATTTGTAAAGTGAAAGTTTGATAGTTTCTAGATAACGAAACAGTAGTTGTCATGAGATTGACTACTTGTTTTTTTGTTGGAAATATGATATTGAAGTCTAGTTAATGAGGCCATGGCTTGTGTTTCAAATCCAGATGATAATAAGTTGTAGTAATTGGTGTTAGAAATTGAAACTGTACACTGTTGTAGCAATTGGTTTTTGAAGTGTAGACAGTGAGTTGTAGTAGTATTTGGTTTGAATAAAGTTTGTTGTCGACAAAATCTTTATAACATTTGTCATAATAATGTAGATTTCGTCTTGATGCTGTATTGAGCATTTATGTCTATTAAAGTACATTTCTGCATGGTACTATGCTGTCATTATTAGACCTGTGTTAGCCATGTTCGGTTGTGTATTTATTTGATTTATTATATATTTACAATCAATGTGACGAGCTTGAGACTTGAGACGAACTTGCAGAAAGTTTTATCCATTCAATAATCTTCTGTTTCAAAAGATTTGTTCATTTATATCAGAAAGGGTTTCTGGTGGTGTCAATAAGACTAGAGATATTTATACCATATCTAATAACTTGGACCTTTTTTTTTGCAAAAATGTTTCCTTGTTTCTGAATTAAACTGTTACATAGATATCATATAGCTGATTTAAACTTAGTTCAAGGTTCATTGTCTATGGAGTCTTTGTATTATCAGTCTTTAGGGTATATCTATTAAAATAAAATCTTGTCCTAGATGTTAACTCTGAACTTGAAGTTAGCAGAGCTGATTCTTAAACCTTTTATTTAGTGTCCACATGAATATCTCTGCATCATATCCAATGGAGTTTGATTCTCTGCTATTAATTTGAACCTTTCAGGTACGTTGTCCAATTGTTCCCTTGCAAATCAGATTTGCCCTTTATGTGCTATAGTGCCACATCTGTGTCATGCAATACTCTCTGTTCTGTATTTTTTGTTTAAAAGATGTGTGGAAATTAGTGCAATGGCAGCATCCAGCAAGTTTGACGTATCTTCCACCAGCCCAGATAGACCTTTGTACACTGGGCAGCGAGGATCCCACATAGCTGCTTCATTAGATAGATCAGGTAGCTTTCGTGAAGGCATAGAAAATCCAATTTTGTCCTCTCTTCCAAACATGTCACGAAGCAGTTCTTCAGCGACACAAGGGGATGTGATGAACTTCTTCAGTTGTGTGCGTTTTGATCCAAAATTGGTTGCTTTAGATCATAAGTCTAATCGTCCCATGGATTATAAACGACATGTCAGTGCTGCTCTGGGAATTTCACCAGATGAATCTCCATCTAGTTATGCAAAAGGCAAGCAATTGACATCCATAGTACCAGAAGATATCAAAAGACTCAGGGATGGTTTACATGCAAACTTTAGGAGGGCAAGGTAGTTTTTTAAATGCTCTTTTACTTGCATTGAAGTTACAACTATTTAATAACATTGTACAACTCAACAGGGATCGTGCTAAAATGTTCAGTGAAGCCTTGTCTAGATTCAACAAAGATTTCCCAAATATAAATTCAAAGAAGAGAGCTCGTTCGGAAAATTTTTCTACTGACCGTTCTAGTTTTACATTAAGTGACCGGCCAGTCTTGGGCCCAAACATAGGTAAAGTTGGCATTCATGGTCATGCAGTAACAGGTAGTTTTGAACATGACCAGCAAAAGTTAGAAGAAAGAACCAAAACTGCTGTTCCAAACAAGCGCACTAGAACTTCTTTGGTTGATGTCAAGGTATTTCTTGTCTTTTGTGCCTCCTAATGTTATATCTTTGGTTTCTTGCTGCTCTCAACTTAATAATGCATGATAGTAAGCAATAATATATGACTATATATAAACCCAATTCATAAAGTCCAAAAAGTTCGATATATCTTTGTCTGACATGAAGCCTGTTTTATGTTTGTCTTTGCGTAAGTTGCGAATTATAACATTTTACCTCTGTTATTTGGTGGAGTTACCACCTTATGTGTATAAACCTATTATAAAATTATGAGATGAATGGCTATGCACTATAAGTGTAATTTTTTTACACATGCATCCAATCAAATTACACCATGATGTCACTTTGTTATGTCCGTTCCTAAATTATCTCCATAAATGTTTACGTGGTAAGGTGTAATTGAATGCATGTGTCAAAAAGATTTATGCTGACTATTCTAAAATTATTTTTATTTATGTTTATTGCATATATGTGTTTCACCCTTAAGCATGTATGTATGTATGTCTGTAATGAACTCTTTCATCCTTATTTTATTGTTTTCAAACTAAAAAAAAATCAAACAAATAATACTTGTGTTGGAAAACAGTTTTGAAAAACTATTTTACCGAACAAATTTTAAAAACTAAATCCAAAATACAATCAAAGAAGTGTCGAATATTCTTTTATATTTTACGGTTTTTTTGTTTTAATATGGCTTGCGCGTATGTCCCATGGCTTTACAACTTTGTTTGTACTACTCTTTATATGGAGTGTCATATTACATATTAACTTGGTATGCTTCAAACTCTGTTGAGCAAATCTGACTTGGGGCGTGTTTAATTCTAGATGGATGTGCGGACTAATTCGCTCGTTAGGTCATCTGGAACTGTAGATAGAGAGAAGGATATCCTACGACTTGCTAATAATGGTACAGTTCATGGCGAGGAACGAATTTTTCCCATTGTAGGTGATGGTTGGGAAAAGTCTAAAACAAAGAAGAAGCGTTCAGGCATCAAACCAGACGGGTCTTCAAGTACAACATCGGCAAAACCTGTTAACAATTTCCAGGAAACTAAGCAAGGAATGCAACAAAGACTAGCCACTGATGCTCGGTCAAAATTGAGTAACGACTCTCATTCTTTCAGGTATGAGTGTAATCGTGTGCCTTTATCTTTTCATAAACAAAGAATTAGCTTATATATGCTTTGATAAAGTATTATTTAGCATTTTGAACTTCAAGTAGAGGAAAATTTTCAATGATTGTTCTTAGGATGAGGTTTTCATTGGCTGAATTCCATTGCTAGGTAAGCTGTGGTATTAGTACTACATGCACCAATTCAGGATGAATTATCAGTAATGTCCAATTTATACATAAAGAAGGGTTTGAAGCCTTTCACCATTTACAATATAAATGAAAAATTGAAACGACTTTCATTTTTTTTTTTTATGATTGTATTTTGTCCATGAATGGAAGAGATTCCAATAAATTACCATTGGTAGACTGAGTACATTGTATATAGCCTAAAATGTAATTGGTTTCTTATTATATTAGGTATTTATGCAATTTGGTCAATTTATTATTTGACAGTAAATGACTATAGCACAGTAAAAAATTGACGTCATAAATACTGATAGAAAAAAAATTAACTTTAAAATTTACATTTTCAAGCTACAATGTTTTATATTGGTTGATAAAAGACAAAGTGTATTAGTAGATTGCATTTAAACCACATTTAATGATGCAATGTAATAATACACACTGTCATTTCTCAGTCAGTGTAGAGCATTGTATTTTGAAAATGTAAATTTTAAATTACATTTTTTTTCCTATCAATATTTATGATGGTGCTTTTAATAGTAGTTGACTAAATTGCATAAATATTTGATATAATAAGAAAAACCAATTTCGTTTATAAATATTCTCCACGTATATAAATATTCTCCATATATATATATATTCCCCATGTGTATAAATATTCTCCAATATATATTGGTTAAATATGTTTTTGTTTATTAGTACATTGCATCTAAACCACAATACACATCTTGGTTTAGATGCAATGTACTAATAAACAAAAATATATTTAACCAATATATATATATATATATACACACACACACATTGTAATTAGTCTTCCAATGGTAGTTTGTTACCAATTACGTTTTAGGATATATACATTGTATTTAAAAATTAAAAAAATAAACTAGAGAGCCGTTGCAAATTTTCTTTTTATGGCAAAAGGCTTAGTCTATAAATTGGACATTACTGTGAGGGATTATGCTCAATGATTTAAGTATCTTCAATGTGAGATGACATGTACATATTTTTTCTTCTTCTAAATTTTGATTGATTTTCTCTAATTCTTAGGCTATGCATTTGATATTTTCATGTATCTTTGTCTAGGTTGAGCCTTTCTAATGGATTAGATGCAATGTAATCCATTAGAAAGACCCAACCTAGACAAAGATACATGAAAATATCATATGCATAGCCTACAAATTAGAGAAAATCAATCGAAATTCAGAAGAAGAAAAAATTGTTACATGTCATCTCCCATTGATGATACTTAAAATCATTGAGCATAATCTCTCACAGTAATTTCCAATTTATAGACTAAGCCTTTCGCCATAAAAGGAAAATTTGCAACGGCTCTCTAGTTTATTTTTTAATTTTTAAATACAATGCATATATCCTAAAACATAATTGGTAACAAACTACCAGTGGAAGACTAAGTACAATGTATATATCCTAAAATGTAATTGGTTTTTCTTATTATATCAAATATTTATGCAATTTGGTCAACTTATTATTTGGCATTAGTCGACTATAGTGCCAATAAAGAATTGCCATCGTAAATATTGATCGGAAAAAAATATAATATACATTTTAAATTATATACATTGTACTTAGTCTTCCAATGGTAATTTGTTACCAATTATGTTTTAGGATATATGCATTGTATTTAAAAATTAAAAAAATAAACAAATTTTCCTTTTATGGCAATAGGCTTAGTCTATAAATTGGACATTACTGTGAGGGATTATGCTCAATGATTTTAAGTATCTTCAATGGGAGATGAAATGTAAATTTTTTCCTTATGAATTTCGATTGATTTTTTGTAATTTGTAGGCTATGCATATGAAAATTTCTTGTATTTTGTCTAGGTTGGGCCTTTCGAATGGAACTGCTGGAGCTGGAAAATCAGATGGCATCTCTCAGCAAGCTGGGTTGGGCACACGCGTCTCTACTCCTAGAAATGACACCGATAGCAATTCTGCTGTCAGTGATAGGCGGGATCGTCCTCTTAATTCAGACAAGGAAAGGATGAATTTCAGAGCTGCTAACAAGTAAGCACACTGTAGAGCCTTATGATTTATGATTTTGGAAAAAAAGCTTTATTTTATCCGTAGCAACAATTTTCCCCACATCATGTTCATATTGCCCCTTCCTTGCTTTTGTGGGGTTGTTCAGTTGTTTCATTTCCGTGTATTTGTCGATCCTTATGATCTGTCATCAGTATTGATAGTTACCTTCTTTATTGTGTTTTAATTCTTTAATTGATTAGATGTTTTGAATTAAGCAACTCCTATAGGCTAAGAATAAGTGGTTGGTTTCTTCTTTTTAAAGAGATGTTAGAAATTTGTTGAGGGATAGTGTAACTATAGTTTGTTGATGTTTATCGGTCCTAGTTGTTTACTTTTACTTTTTTCTTAACGGATGATCTCTGTCTTTCTTTTGAACATATTTTATAATTGATAATTGATTTAGTTTTTATGTTTTTTATATACCCAGGGCAACGGTCCGTGATGAATTCAATTCAACTAGCCCTAATTCAAGCGCAAAATTGAACACAGCTATTCGGGCGCCACGATCAGGTTCAGGAGTTTCTGCTTCCAAGATGTCACCAGTTGTTAACAGAGAAACTGTTCCTAATGATTGGGAACTATCTAATTGTACCACTACAACCAAGCCCCCTGCTGGTGTTAGCACAAATAATCGCAAACGTGCAGCATCAGCGCGTTCATCTTCTCCACCTGTTGCCCCCCTCTGGCAGCCACCACACAAGAGCTCCCGTACTGCCAGAAGAACAAATTTTATTCCCGTTGTTTCAAGTAATGCCGATTCCCCTGCTTTGGATTCTGTATCTGATGCGTCTGGCAGTGATCTTGGGTTAGGAGTTGCCAAACGTTTGTCTGGCGGTTCTCCCCAGCAAATAAGATTAAAAGGCGATCCGTCATCTTCAGCTGCCTTCTCTGAAAGTGAAGAGTCAGGGGTGGCTGAGATGAAGCCTAAAGAGAAGGGCAGGAAACCGGATGGGATAGATCAGAAAGCTGGACAAAATGTTCAAAAGGTTTCTAACATGGTTCCTCCAACAAAAAAAAATAAGCTTGCATCCAGGGAAGAACGTGGAGACGGTGTTCGAAGGCAAGGAAGAACAGGGCGGAATTTTCCTGCTACAAGGTCATTGACGCCAATGACATCTGAGAAGCTTGGAAACATTGGGACCGTAAAGCAGCTCAGAAGTTCAAGACTAGGATTTGAAAAGAGTGAAAGGTTAGAATCCCTCTTTCTAAATCATTGCTACAGGGCCTGTTTGTGTTTTTTTAAAAGAACACATACCCTTTAATTATATATTTATTTCCAAAAGTTATAAAAATTATGCAAGCTCTGAAGAAAGTATCGTGAAATTGTTTATTTGGGAACGGACTAAAATCTTACTATGAAATCCGTGCAGCAAGGCAGGTCGTCCACCAACCAGGAAACTTTCTGATCGGAAGGCATATACTCGTCAAAAGCACTCAGCTATTAGTGCATCAGCAGATTTCCATGGTACTGGTTTAAGTGTCAAGAAAAACATATTGAAGTTAAATTTCCATTTGTAATACAGCTATATCATTATTCACTTTTGGTTTCATTGATTTAGTAGGTCCGGAAGATGGACATGCAGAGCTATTGGCTGCTGTAAAGGGTCTAATCAACTCTGGTATCAATCTTACTAAATACTATCTAAATGTGATACCTAAATACTTATTATCTGATGGAGTAGCTCTGAATTTTCTTATTACTGCAGGTCGTGCTATTACTGGCCAATTTTGGAAGCAGATGGAGCCTTTCTTCGGTATGATAATTGAGGAGGATGTTGCTTACTGGAAACAAAAGGTGTGAATCCTTATCTTGTTAGTGATTATTAGTGACAATTATTGTTACTATACTTTTTAAGAGTTTGTGTTAGGTCAAATGCAGCATGACTCTTGTCTACCTTATCCATGTTTAGAGGTTTCACATGTAATAAAAGAGCACAATACAGCATTGCTTTAAATTTGTCTTTTGTCCATGATATTATTGTACTTAGGTTGCTTTGATTGATTTTTTATAAATTAGAATATAGTTTTTACTATAAATAAGTAAATGTTCCTTTTGTCTCGAATCTCCTGATGTTACCTGGAACTATGACATTGGCTGTTATATAACATCAGGAGATTCGAGACAAAAGGAACATTTACATATTTATATTAAAAACTAGATTCTAATTTATAAATAATCAATCAAAGGCAACCTAAGTGCAATAATATCATGGACAAAAGACAAATTTGAAGCACCGCTGTATTGAGCTCTTTTATAATTTGATATATATTGAAAGTTTCGTCTCAGTTCTTGCATACATTATATTTGTTGTTAGTTATGATAATAGCATGATTTAGTTGATCCGGTTTTCTTAAACATACCTGTTGGTGAATTATTTATTTGAACTTCTTCACTAATTTATTCATCTTTCAGATAAATCTTGAGTCAAGCGGATTGATGCCAACTCCAGTTTCTTCAAATATAGATGATTGTGAAGCTGTTACTAATGGGTTAGGGTTGATGGGTTACGCAAGAGATATCGGACATGATGCTCAAAGGGGTGCTGGAATTGTCGGTGAACAATCACAACTAACTAAAGGGGATTGTAAAGCAATTCCCCTTTGTCAAAGGCTGTTATCTGCTTTAATTTCAGAGGAGGGTTGCAGTGGAAGTGAAAATTTCAATTTTGATGCGTATGATACTCAATTTGAGACAAACGGGGAGTTGGAGCTGAACCATCTGGATAGCCACCCACTAGCTAATTATAACTTCACTGCTCATTCTGCTTGCAATGGTTATAGGACAACTCAGAAGCCAGAACATCATGATACTATAAATGATATAGTTGATATTCCATCCAATGGGTTGGAATATGATGCCATGGATATGAATGAAAGGCTTCTCTTGGAGCTTCAAAGCATTGGAATTTCCCCAGACCCTGTGGTAAGTCACTTTCCTAATAACTTTTGTGCTATTTTTCATGACATCTCATTGTGGGGAAATATGAACATTATCAGATTTGGTTAAACTATATTTGTTCTAGTTTATTCTGCTATACTTTCAGTAGACTACTGATCAATAGATCTAATGAGTTTTTTTTTTTCTTTTTCAAGTTCTGTTTATTATTGTTAAATATTGTATGTTTTTGTAGTACTGATTTTTTCTCTTTTAATTTTTCTAGCCTGAAATATCGCAAACAGATGATGTAGCAATATTCGACGATTTGACTGGGTTTGAGGAGAAATATCAAAGACAGGTACTAACTGATGCTGAATGTACTAATAACTGCTAGTCATCTAAATGTTTTTTTGCCAATATTTTTTTTTATCATTACGTATTTTTTTAAAAACATTGCTTCCCAAATTCATGTTAATATCAGACTTTTTATTGAAGCAATATAGACCAGGCCTAGACATCTTATTTATGAATTTAATTCTGAACTTTATGGATGTGATTTTGATATTATATAATTGACGTTGTAATTTTATTTTCATGTATACCATAGGTTTTCAAGAAGAAAGACTTGCTAGAAGGGTTATTGAAATCTGCCTCAGTGACCAAAGAATGTCAAGAAAAGTAATTGCACTTTCATTTATGCCCTGATAATTTTCTGGATTTAAACTTTTGTTGCTCATTGCTGATGTAAAATTTTGATTAACAGGGATTTTGAGCAACGCGCTCTAGACAAACTTGTTGTGATGGCTTATGAGAAATACATGGTAACCTCTTTAAAGTTCAATATTACTTTTTTTATATAACCAGTTTTACAGTTTTAAAATAGTATTTTTGCACTCCAACCTAGTCAATTATCCCTCAGGCCTAGTGCTCTGTTACAATGGTTGAAAGGGGATCTTTTCATTGGACTAGTGGGTATTAGGTAGTATGGACAGAGTGAAGATATGGTCTAACTCTGATTATTTAAGTATGCGGCGGGAACTAGAACAAGGAACACATATAATGTATCATATGCCCTATAAGTGTTGGTGATCCCAATCTCTATGACTTGTGTGGATTGTTGAGGTTATGGAAACCTACCATTTGCAACACAACCATTAATTACACTATTTTTTTATTTTTTTTAATCCAGACTTGTGACCTGTTTGACCTATTTTATTTTAGTGTTCTATCATAGAAATCAGAATCCATACTCTGCATGAATATCTTATTTAAAATTGTCTCGGAGCAAGAGTTAACACTCCATACCCAAATGTTGATGCCATCATATTAGAAAATGTTCATTGTTTTATATTTAGGTTTCATGGCATAGTAAATTGACAATAATTGGTTGACAGGCTTGTTGGGGCCGCAATCCCTCAGGTGGGAGAAATACAAGTAGCAAAGTGGCCAAGCAAGCTGCATTGGGATTTGTTAAACGAACATTGGAGCGGTACCATCAATTTGAAGATACTGGCAAGAGCTGCTTCAACGAGCCTTTATTCAAGGATATGTTCTTTGCTGCTTCTTCCCAGCAAAGTGGCATGGAGGCTGAATCTGCAAAACCTCATGCTTCTTCTGTTTCTCTGGAAGCAAGAACAGGTGTCCTGTTCAATATCTTCTTGAATAAATGGTCTAATATATTATTTTGTATCTTGTTGTGTTTCCTATGATCATCTTAGCCAAAATCTCTCATGTCTTTAAACCTTTAATTTATGATTGTTTGTGCAATCCTGTCTACTCTCCTTGTCCCTAATGATGTCTTCCCAATGAAATACTGCGACTAAGGCAACAAGTACTGCCAGCTAAGAAAGTCAACTGGCGACTGAGAGGCGTCCTTTTTTCCTAGCTGTCAGTATTTTATACAGTACATGATTTTGGACATGGAGGGGAAAAATGATTTCTATCCTTCATTGCCTGAATGGTTATATATAGGTTTTATTCTCCACCAACCCCCCCCCCCCCCCCAAGTACAGACTAGATTTTAATTTTTAATTTGTATTTCTTCTGCAGGTTCCATTAGTTCACGGAGGAGCCCTTCACAATTTAGTCCGAACATGAATAATCATGATGTCAATTTATCAGATATTTATCCTGTTATAAACAACTCATCTGAACAAACAAGTGGGAAGGAAGATCTTTGGTCAAACAGGGGGAAGAAAAGGGAATTGTCCCTTGACGATGTCGGTGCTTCAAGTGTTCCATCGGGCATTAGAGGTTCTCTACCAAGCAGCACAAAAGGAAAGAGAAGTGAAAGAGACAGAGATGGAAAAGGGCAGAGCAGAGAAGTGCAATCCAGAAATGGAACTACCAAAGCCGGTAGGCCAGCACTCTCTAATACTAAAGGAGAAAGGAAACCCAAATCAAAGCCTAAGCAGAAAGCAGGTCAGCATTCTGTTTCTGTTAATGGCCTCCTTGGCAAGCTATCAGACCAACCTAAACCAGAATTGCCATCTGGTTCAAAATCAAATGAAAAGTCTACCAATAGCAATGCCAAGGAAAAGAATGAGTGTGCCCTGGGTGAAGATGAACCTATAGATTTGTCTAACCTGCAACTGCCTGGAATGGATGTGCTTGATGACCAAGGTCAGGATATTGGTTCGTGGTTGAATATTGATGATGACGGATTGCAAGAGGATGGGTTTATGGGCCTTGAAATTCCCATGGATGACCTTTCCGACTTGAACATGATGGTTTGAAACAGCTTTCAATGTATATTACCGTTCATTATACCAATGACAAAGGAAACAAAGTACTTTAAGTTATGACTAGTTACAGAGGATGGTCTTGTGGCTAATCCTTACCTTAATTAGGTTATATAGATTCTTTGGTAGATTACCCTCTCCCAAGTTTTTGAGTTAATTTCAGCTGTTTCGGATTTTGCTAGTCTTGAAGTCCATGACTTCCAGTGTAAAAACCTTTTTGTTCAAGTAACAAGTTAGTATTCCCAGTGATCATAAGTTAGCAGACATTTGTATCCTGGTTGTAGCTCTTATAGATCAGAGAACAAGTCCTTTGTACATACATTTAATATTTTAATAAAATCAGCTTTCATTTACCGAAAGGACTCCTCCCCACCCCCCACCGCTCCACCACACACACACCCCAAATTTTTGCTTTGTTATTTTGTATTTTGCAGATGAAGCTGTCAAGCAGTTTACGATGCTTCGCGGTGTTCGTGCAGGATTTTCCTGGAAGCTTTCAGGAAAATAGGTGACCATGTAAAATATGATCATTTTGTGTTTGATCAAATGATGAGTACTGTTTGTTTTTCTCTTCGTCGTTGCTATCCTTATGATTTATGTATATGGACAGATTCTTGTAATCTATCATCATTGTTCAGGTTTCAGGCTGGCTATCCAATATTTGATTTATTAGCTAAAATTCTCAAGCTCTTGTTTTGGTTTTTATAGTTTTTTTAAAGTGAATCTGGATTACAAATTTTCAGTGATCTTTGTAACAATCTGTATGTAAAAGTTGGGTCTAGGAACTTCTGATGTCCTTGCAGTTGATTTTACTGCTATTTCTTTAGTTGGGTGAGTAACTGCATCTAATTATTGCAGGGGGCAACGTAGGAAACTTACCTCAAATGTTCAATAGACATGATACTCCCTTTTGAGAAATTAATATGCAAAGGAGTTTTATTATCAAACAAACGAAAGAATTGAGCTGTTCCTTTTACACAGGTAAATAAGCTTTGAATCTTTCTTGGCTTTCCTGACTCATTTTACCTTTCCTTTGATATTAATATATATTGGAAGTTGCTTCTTGGCTTTTTGACAATTTTACCTTTCTCCGGATGGACATGTCCAAACAGGATTTGTCTGGATTATAAGTTTGGACGGGGTTTGTCCGGATGGGTGTACACTTTAGATGGATGATATGTCATTTTATTGTAATGTTCCTATAGCCAACTGTCATGACCTTATTGAAATCTTCATTACTAATAAGGGTTGCATATGAATATACATTTACGTTAATATCTTCAAATATAAGAGCAACTTCATAGTTAGTTGAATGTTTGTTTAAGAAATTTTGTACTCGAAAAGACGAAATGAAATGGGTTCGAGATCAAGAAATCAGATTATCACCTGTTACTGTTGTTACAAGTTCAGATCACGGTGTAGATATAAGAACAATTACATTGGTATTGGGATGTGAAAGAGGTGCGAAATGTAAAGAATACAAAGTAGTCATTGAAATGCATCGAAATTGGATCTAAGAAATGTGTGTTCATTCAGATTGCGGGATGGTCTTTTGAGCGTCGATGTGTGGAAAGTCAACGCAGTGTGTCAAAAAAGAAGTGATGACAGAAACACTAGTAGGTCATCACATGATCAAAAGCATGAACCAATGAAACATTCTTCCCACAGTTGAAAGAAGGAAGTGTCCACAATGTGAGTATTATCAAACATTATATAATGCATGTTACAAATGTAACAAGTCTTATAGTGGTCCTAAACTAGAAATACAACATCTCATGATATTTCTGCTGGCTGATAACTATGTAAATAGGTATAAAATGGTGGGTGATTTGGATACATTTAGAGATATATTTTGGTCCCACTCAGATTGCATTAAGTTGTTAATGCTTTCTACTGTGTTGTTGAGGGATTCAACATATAAAATTAATACATACCGCTTACTTAGCTTTTTGACTCATTATGCTTTCTTACTGAATCATGCTTAAACTTTGATATTCATGACTCTGACTCAACTCTCTCTTTCGTCTGTCTTATCCTATTGCTTGATTTAGGGTTTCTGAATTTGGAATTGAGAAATGGAAAAATTTAAGGGTGTCCGTGGTGCGGTTTGGTTCGGTTTTGAGGCTAAAAGTCAACCGAACTGCAAGATAAAAAATCATGCGGTTTGGTTTGGTTTGATTGAATTTTAAAATAAAATCTTAACCAAACAAAACGAATGCGGTTTGGATTTGATCGGTTGGTGCAGTTTTTTTCAGAGACAGTACAGTTTTTTCCTTTCCAACATTAAAATCGAGTTAAAAGTTATAACACAACATATTTTGAGCAATGTTTCCGACAATGTTTTAAATTTCATCCAATGCTATAGTTTTATTTTCACAAAACAATGTAGACGAAATTAAAAATGTGGACAAAAAGTAATCCTATTATATAAGAAATGTAAAAGACTAAGATTTATCATTCTATAAAATTTCAAGTAGCACATAAATTCATTTTTGAAATAGAAAGTAAAAAAGATTTCTTAACAAGAGAAAAAAATGTCATTTTATAAAAGTTTTCATCGAGTTTCTATGAGTATTTGTCTAGGTGACATAAGTTCAGTTAGTGTTTTTCTTATGTTGCAGTTTGGTTCGGTTGATAAAATAAAAACCGCAAACCAAACCATGTGGTTGAGTAAAAAAGTGATCCGAATACATCCAAACCAAATGCAGTTTTTTGCAGTTTCGATTTGAGTTGGTTCGGTTTGCGGTTTTTCTATTAGATTGGTTCAGTTTTGAACAATATTTCAGAATTGCAATTGGAATTATGAGTGTTTGAGAATTGGAATTGCAATTGCAATTGGGTTTCAGAATTGCTTCTTCACAATGACTATCATCTATCAAGCATTTCTTTCGAAAATTATAAGTGTTGGATTGGATTCAAATGTCATATAAACTAATATAGTGTAATTTGTTGTCTATCTCTAGAAAATTATGAGTGTTGACATTGTTCTATGAGATTCGCCATATGAGATTCTCTGGTGATAATTAGACCCTAGACCACACAGTCTCTATTTTGGAGTTTGGTGCTGTTGGAGATGGTAAAACATTGAATACCATTGCATTCCAGAATACAGTTTTCTATCTCAATGAATTGGATTAACTTTCTATCATATAAGATTCTATATATATATTTGCTGAGGTAAGACTGTTTATCCATACAAGATTCATTTAAGTTATTTGCTATATCATCAGTTTTTCTTCATTAACTTCAAAAGTAGATGTGATGTTTGGAAAACTATGAATATGTCTGATAGTAATGAGAAGTGATTCACTTATGTTTGTGAAACTTGGATTTCAAATATGTTTGGTATAGTTTAGTTCATATTTTAGCCACACCAATATGAAATGTTTGGGTCCGCCCCCGTTCTTGATTTAGAGGCTATTTGATGTGAACTTTCTTGACTTGAGTTCGCTGAGTTCAGAACGCCAAGTGTTTTAATTATGATAAACTTATATTCAAAATTTTAAAGTATTTTGCGACAGGAAAGCTATTTGTCTTAATAATCAAAGAGCAAAAGTTTAGAAGGCCACGACATAATAAAGTACTATTTAGTGCATCACCAGAATCCAAATATTTTACTTAGAACATCGATACTAAAAAAGCAATGACAATAGAGTGGATCAATATCCTTGATCAAATTATTCAAGTCATATGATCATAACATAGGTCTAAGATGAAAATTCTATTTTTTAAACAAACGTTTCGAATGAACTTCTCCTTATAAGAGTCCTTAAAGAGATTTTTTATAAGAAACTGTTTGAGCCTTCTAGTAAAAGGATTATGAGAAAGTGTTAAAAACAATTGTTTTATGCTTTTTTTTTGTTGAAAGAAACAATTGTTTTATGCTGAAGAGTAGACAAAATAAATCTTTGTATACATTTAACTTTTGACCTGATTGAAACTGTTATTGCTGTAAGCCTGCTGATCAATCAATATAAATGTATAATTATCGATAATTACTTCTTTAAAACACCTAAAGGTTTAAAAGGGAATCCAAAGTTTTAGGAGTTTGCCCTTCTTGACATTAATTCTGACTGCAACCTTGTTAACTCATGAAGTGATACTTTGTATTTTCTAATTAAGGAAATGGTTTCTATAAATATTCAGAATTTTATTTTTAATTTCTACAAATAAAAATCACATTTTTTTAGTCTTTGTAACATTTTTCTATAGCATTTTAGGAACTAAAAATATTGACGGAATTTTTTATAGGATTAAAAATGAAGATGAAAAACTTTACAATGACTAAAAATGCTGACGGAAAACTTTATAGAGACTATAAAGTATGATTTTCCTTTGTAAGAACTAAAAACGAAATTCCTAATATTTATAGGGATCATTTACTTATTAACTCTATTATGTCATTCTTGACCCATCATTATTACTCGAGTCTTTATAATTTTCAATGACCAGGGAAGCATGATATATATCATGCTAAGAATTTAATTTTGAGTATCCTCTTGAGTGCACACTCTCTTACATATTCTCTAACAATCACTATGTTATTGAATGAAATCCACGAGTTCCACCACTTTATGTAGGATATATTTTTAAAGTATGAGACTTATATTGATTTCACTCAATAAGATAATGAATTTTAGAGAATGTCGAAAAGAAAATGTTCCTAACGCTCATCTTCAAATAATACCATCGTCAAATTGTTTTTAAGCATCTAGAAACTCGTGAAAAATATGCGTCTAATAATACAGTATACGTCCCAGTCTTGTGTCAGCTCCTTCTCATCAGTTGAGAAAATTTATGTCTTGCAATGATCTCCTCCTTCCTATTGAACCATGTTCTCATATAAATAACTCAAGCACATAGATAAATATACAAATGCTCAAGATTTGAGATTTAGTCGAGAAAGTTTGTTATGATTAAAGTCATATAAAAATGGATATAAATTCAAAAAGACCCATCCATGGAGGCAGTCCGAGATGGATTGAAAGCTATACACACCTTTGCACAATAAATCATATAATTCAAAATATTTATTTAATATATTATGTTACCTATTGATTTTTTTTCTTCTAGTCACACCCATTAAACCCTTTAAAAACTTGAATACACCTCAAAATAACCAAAATACCTTTAATTTAAAAGTAAATTTCTAATTGCCATCCTATTCTTTGTTTGTATGAAACCCTTTCTAAATTTATGTTGAATTTCTGTAATATGTTTATTGATTTTCAGTTTGAAACAATTCATATATTATTATTATTATTAGGGAAGAGAATTGAAAATCAAAAAGCTACAAAGTGCAGCTTAAAAAAAATGCATATCTATATGTTTACACCTTTAAAATTCACGAATAGATAAAAAAGGATTTCAGTTTTGAATGATATTAGACAACTTGATCAATCATTCTGCTAACTTGTAAGGACTAATTTGACCGTGACTAATATAATGTAGAGATTAATTTGCAAGTATATGATATCAATCAACGACCGATTTTCTAATAAGTGATATACTTCATAGACTACTTTGTTAGCAAGAGATATAATTCAAGGACTAAAACAAAAATAAATTAGATAAAAGTTAGTAAATATCGTTTTAAACATCCGATTGAGTCAGCGAGACCTTTTTTTTTTGTGGTGGTTGGAGTTTGAACCCCGAACCTTACATATATTATGTATTGTCTATATAAGCTCACGAGGATGCGAGAGCTCTAAATTATGGGTTAACTGGTTGAGCCGGTTGAGAAAAATAAATATAATTCTAAACTTCATAATTAATTAATACAGACCATACTTTACAAAATAAAATTTACTAATAAATAGATTTTTTTTTGTTACACTAATAAATAGATTTTTTTTTTTTGGTCAAGTAGTCTGGTGACTAGAGCTCACACAATTTAATTGTGGAGAAGTGGAGTGTCCGGAGTTCGAACCCCGGCCCTTGCATATAAAATGCAATATCCCTACCAACTGAGTTAAGCTCACAGGAATACTAATAAATAGATCTAAAAAGCCTATTATAAGGACATAAAAAAAACTACTTAATTTTTTTTAAGCATAAAAAAAGATGTCGCTAGAAAATTACATTCACCCATGTTTTTTTTTTGTCAAATTATATTCACTCATCCTTAAAAAATCAATTCTAGCTAGAAAAAAGAATAACGGACTTTACGGTAAAAAGTGCAACCCTAATTTTTTTTTTACAAAGTGCAACCCTAATTTTATTAACTGATATTTGGAACTTGTTCCGCTGCGCCGTTACATCCCATCATCTCTTCTTCTTTTATGGATTTATAATGTGTTAAGTTGCCTCCGTCGCTTGTGTTAATGCGCCTCTGTCGCTTTGTAATCAAGAAAATACGAGTTTGACTAGTTACTCTCTAGGTTAGTCCTTCCGGTTTTTTCATTGAGAAGGTGGTTTGGTTAATTTTTATTTGTCGAGGAGGTGATTTGTTTAACTTTTTAACATGAAATTACTCGTTTTTCGTTCCTCTCCTTTTAATCTAAATAAATAATTTTCACATAGATCAAATTTTTTCTTGTGTTTTTTCATCTCTGTGTGATGTTGTTTTGTTTGTCGTATCAATGTTGTTTGATTTCTCGTCTTGGTGTGGTTCGTTTGGTGGTTCAAATTGATAGATCAATTTCAATCTATTACATATTCAATCAAATGACTAGGTTTCCAACGTCGTAGATCCGGAGGTATGAGTTTTCCAATCACCTTAATTTTATCACTTGCGGTCATTTTATTATGCTATTAAATTGAATGATGTGAGTTTGATTGCAAGTCATATCCTTTTTTATTTTTTTTAAAATGTTGAATTTGTATCTAATGTACTATCCCAATATGAATGAAATAATTTCGTTTGTTTTAGTCGATACACACAAATAAGAAAATGATCAATTGGCACCAAAACAGTTAAACTTAATATGACACCCCTGATAATCCTTCATCACATAATCATATTACAAAATCTTAACATAAATCATGTCTATAAAATATGACATTAAACAAAAATGATTTATTTCAATAAGATACATCAAAATTAACGTCTTAATTTTTTTATTTTTAAATACAAGTTAATTTTAAAATATCTTATTAATTACCACATATACCCAATTCACATAAGAAAATTATGGACAACAAAAAATTTCAACCTATGAAGCACATTCACAGACACCGAACACGATCCAAACACTAACACGCCAACCCCAATAATAATTTAAGAAAATAATATAATTTAATGTAATCATAGGTGTTGTATTGGTGTCAGTGTCAAACACCGACACATGTCTGACACTACAACACACCTAATTCAAAGAATGTATGTGTTTCACAGATTTCAACTGAGAATCCATCCCCATTGTTCCTTCCCAGTTGAATCTATTTCTGTTCTATAATTTAAAAACATTGATTCCTTGTTTTGTTGCATTGATATATCTCCCATGCGCCCTTGAGGATCTTTCCATGATATTCACGCCCATACCTTCGGTCTCATCTTTGTTACGTATCCTCCTTCTATTGGTCCTCCACATTTTTCGTGTAATTTTTTTTGTTAAGAAATGAAATATATTATAGGGTTCAAACTTGATCTCGACTATAGTATTAATATTTGTAGAATGGAACAGGATTGTGAAAGATACCAAGGCCCACAAAAACTTGATGAAAGATTGAAATTAATTAGAATCACTTTCATGTTTTAAATCTTGTAATGGTATTTGTCATATTACAAAGAAAAAGGTTCCTTTTAGATATTTGTTATTGAATGATGTAAACCTAACCTTTAACCAACCTAACCAACCAACCACATTCTTGCATCATATTCAACAAAGGAACAAATGTAAAACCCCTTCATTTCTTCTTTTGTTGGTGAAGAGAATATTTTGTGCAAGACTTTTTTTCCCTAAAGTTTAAAATAGGGCAATCATCTTTTAGGTATTTGTTTGCATTTTTTTACATAGCACGGACACTTCGGAGTAAATGTATAGAATGTCTAACATGTATAAGTTTTCGACACCTACATAACACCCTCAGATATGATTATATTTACTTGTTTTACAACTTTTATATATCTGAACATCCCTGTTTCATACACTCATTCAACACTTCGTTATCCTTCTATTGCATCACTCTATGTATCTCTTTCTCTCTCAATGTGTCAAAAAGGGTTTTTGGTGTCTCTCAATCTTTTTCCATTATTTTCCATTATTTTTTTTCTACACTTGGGATGCTAGTTTAGTGGTAAAAACTTAAACTTGTAACCTCAAGATACAAAATTCAAACTCTGTAGGTTGCGGTTATAAAATAATCATTAGTGTCACTTTAATTATTAAAAACATAAAAAATATATTTCATTTTCTTCGATTATTATCAATGCTAACTTATTAGTGTCATTGTTTAAGCATATATGTTTCATTGTTTAAGCATATAACTAACCATTAATGGCATCAACTTGTTGAGGATATTGATTTTGTTTGTTCCTCCTTTTCCTTTTATTCCTTTTCCATCAATCATATCGTATATCTATTTTATGAAAGTTTGGAAACACAATTTATTAGTGCTTTCACTGTTTCTAGAGATAAATATCAGTGCACACAAAAAACAGTTCTATGCACAATATTTATTATTGATAGCAATGGAAATAGGAACAATCACAAAGTAGGTGGGAGCTAGCATGACCAATAATATTAGCCATATTGTATAATAATGTTGACAAATGATAGCAAAAGAAAATGAAATCACAATGAAAATTCAAGTGGTAGAATTTGTTTCCCTAACTTTAAGGGAAACTAACTTCTAATTTGTACCATTTCTTGTTGTTGGTGTTATTTATATTTTTTTGTCATTTTTAATGATACTATTTTTTCTTGTCTTCTTGTTTGTTAGAGTGAGACAATATAGGCACCGACCTCATCAATATTTTTGGCATTAGTTTCTTGAATCATCTTTTGTTTTCTGTGACAGGAATCTAAAGGGTTGATTCTGAGGTTGAAATAGAAGATTTTTGTCCTATTGACTCATAGGATTTAATTATATAAAGTCAAAAAATGGTAAGTTATGAAAAAATGTTTTTGTATTTTATAGTATAGTTGCAACTTTGCAAGATCTTTTTGGTGTTTATATAACAAACAATTGAAGTGTTACTAAAGAAAAGTGTTACTAAAGAAGAGTGTTAAGGAAGGTTAAAAATTATAGGATTCTAGAGGATAAGGATATTTTTAGAAAGAAAAGAAAACTTATGGAGGAAATAAGTTCGACGGTTGCAGTGCCATTTTTAATTGGGAATTTAATACAAAAAGAGTCAACAGTGACAAATCACATGGAAATAACTGGTTTAAATCTTATGAAAAATACATCATCAGTTTTAATATTAAATCCTGCTTCAATTGAGGGTTGTCAGTCTTTTTCTGTTGGAAGTGGTGAAGACGGCGACGCGGATATTAGTCCACAACATCAACAAATATCAGTGTCTTTAGAGGTTAAGGAGGATCAAGTTGCAGCTGAACCTGTCTCAGAAATGGTTCTTGAAAGTGATAGTTTTGAAAGATATGATGAGGAGTTCAAGACAGCTAAGGATTTTCAGTTTATACATAATCAATCCTCTCAATCTTCTGTTAGGAGCAAAAGCAGTCCTTTTACGGGGGAGTCTGCAATTTCGAGGACTAATTTGTCTGAAATGAACACACCGAATATTGTCACGGTTGATGATAATATCGAGGATGGTAAGTATGGTTTGAATGAGCCAGTGGCGAACACGGCTTCTTTTGTAACGAAACATGAGAGTGAAGATAGAAGTATCTCAGATGGTCCTGAATCAAAACCGATTGCAGCGGTTCATGAGATGTCAGAGCAGCAAACAAGCACAACAAGCTGTGATTATGGTTTGGAGTTGAGTAATACTCCTCTTTACGGTTTCTCGTCAGTTATTGGAAGGAGACAAGAAATGGAAGATGCTATTGTTATTAAACCTCAACTTTTTCAAGTACCTTCAATGATGCTAATGGATGACCATGTGAATGAAAACACACCAAACTCACTAGCACACTTTTTTGGTGTCTATGATGGACATGGGGGAAGTCAGGTATACCTTAAAATTCCTTCCTATCGATTACTTTCTCCGCTCTTTTTTAACTGTCACTTTTGCTGAAAAATTTCGTTTCTTTTTACTTGTCGTTTTCAAAGTTCAATGCAACATTAACTATTGTTTTGCCAATAAGAAAAATACAAATAGTTACTTCAAAGGTAACAAGATGTCTTGGTTTTCTTGGTATGTGCAAATCCTTAAAACAGCAACTAATACGGAACGGAGAGAGTATACAATTTGTGTGTATTGTCGAAGTTGATTCATTCCATTTACCAAGTTTGTGATGGATTCATAGGTTGCCAATTACTGCCAGAAACATCTTCACTCAGTTTTGGTTGAGGAGATAGAAGCTGCAGAATCAAGTTTATCCAAAAATAATGAAAAAGACAATTGGCAAGATCAATGGAAGAAAGTACTCACCGATTGCTTTCAAAAAGTAGATGATGTGATTGTAGGAGTTCCTGAAGCTAATGTTGGAAAGAACGGTAATGACGGATCTGAGTTAGGTACTGAGGAAACTGTTGCTCCCGAGACTGTTGGATCAACTGCACTGGTTGCAATTTTGACTCAAAACCACATAATAGTTGCAAATTGTGGTGATTCAAGAGCGGTCTTGTGTCGAGGAAAAGAAGCACTTCCGTTGTCTATTGACCAAAAAGTAAGGCATTTGTTTCACAATTTGTTTGCTGGACTCTTAGAAGCTGAAGTGATCTGATGCAGGAAACTTTATTTCCTGTTTGCAGCCAAATAGAGAGGATGAGTGGGAAAGGATAGAAGCTGCAGGAGGAAGGATCATACAATGGAATGGATACCGAGTTCTTGGTGTTTTGGCAGTGTCAAGATCAATAGGTATGTGTTTTACTGCATTGTTTTTGAATCATCACTACCAACTTATACAGATACATAATTTATGATCAATTCTGAATCATTAGATTTTGAAACATATAAAAAAAATTCTAAGCAAATCAATGACTTTGTAAACTTTCTCTATTGATTACTTGACATGATGTTGTTCATGTAACAATATCTTCAGATCACAAATAAATTTGTTTAGTGAATGCTTAATTGTGTTTAGTGAATGCTTAATTGTGTTTAGTGGATGTTCAATGGATATAACAAGATGTCACAACTCATTGACCATCCACTGGACACAATCAACCACAATTTTGAACATCGTTAACCACAATTTTCAAGTGTATATTTGAACGCAAATTGTGATTAATAGATATCATGTATATTTGAATTTTGAATACTGGAAATTGTGGGGTCATGTATATTTGAATTACGTTATGTGGATGACTAACGAGCTGCAACCTTGTTATATTCGTTAACCATCCACAAAATGTAATTAACATATATTAGAATTGTGTTAACCATCGAAATTTATGTCTTTTGTTTTCTTAATTTTATCATCCATATTGAGTTTATACTCATCTTTGCTGAAGTGGAATTTTTTTCTTGTCCACCACCAGGTGATAAATACTTGAAACCATGGATAATTCCAGATCCAGAAGTCAAGTTTGTCCTCCGAGAGAAAAACGATGAGTGCCTTATTCTAGCCAGTGATGGTTTATGGGAC
>Ga0315913_1001796_pt1 | contig 24338 bp, 16 predicted proteins | sample MpolsnodulesMG_FD_207736 | JGI IMG/M metagenome (GOLD analysis project Ga0315913, IMG submission 207736) | Medicago polymorpha root nodule microbial communities from Los Angeles, California, United States - small nodules | ecosystem: Host-associated > Plants > Roots > Nodule | place: USA...
AAGAGTATGTATTGAGAATATTATGAAAAAAGTGTGTTATAATCACTTCTTTCCAATGAATCCTTAAAATTCATAAAATCTTTAGAAATCTTATAAAATCCATAAAATTATTTCAAATCCTTTAAAATCTTATGATGTAAATCCATTAAAATCACGAAAGTCATTAAAATCATGCAAAGTCTTTTAAAATCCTTAAGACTTTTTTAAACAAAAATTATCCTTTAAAATCCAGATTCAATACACCCCCCTAAATATCACTAAACTAAATAAATATCCTAACAATGATATTTATAAGTTAGAATTGTTATGATTAAAGTCATAAGGAATATTCAATGATATTTATTAAAATCATTGATACAGTTACTAATTAAGTTCTCCAAAAATACAATTTATTTAATTGACTTTTCTTTCTATAATTAACATCACGTTTGTCTGACTAAGCATATGTTTGTTTTTACGCGTTGCATTTTTCTTTAGACATAGTACGTGCAAAAATCTCAATTAGTAACTTTTGAGATTTCATGTTTGAAGTTCGTTATAATATAAAACGGTTTATTAAACGTTGATCCAAACATAAGCTATATGAGATTTTCAAATTGTACGACACAATAAATAATAATATGTGTAGTTTTATTTTTTTTTATCATTGTGCATAATTAGAACTTGGAGCGTTTTTAACGGGGTGAACTAAAGCGGTAAGCTAAGTTGCTTTCCTGTGGGACCAAATTGTCATATAAGATTTAACCAATCCGTAGTTGATATAAATAATGTTTATTTAATTGTGATTGTTTGTAAAGAACTTAAAAGGTGACCTTTGTGTTTTTAATTGTTTTGAAATAGGGATTGATAGTGTTCTCTACTTCATTCATCATGATTCAAATTCACGACCCTTTGAATATAAACGTAGTGTCTTGTCAACTAATTGTTTGGACTACAAATGAGATTTTAATAGTTCCAATTTCAAAATATTTTCGATAATTGCAACAATAACACAGATATTTAATATTATTTTGTATATCTTTAACAAACCTTTTCTTTTATGAAACCTTTAAGAAATTTGATATCATATAACTTAATTTTGATTAAAAACTTATGCAACTACTTTTAAATCTTCAAATAGATTTTTGTCATTAACATCACGAGAAATGTTATGCTTTAGGTGTGATTTGAGAAATTTACAACATGCTTTTCGTAAAGTCTATAGATTCTTTAAGAATTGTATAACAATCATAGGCTATCTTACCAAGAAACATGGCCATGAAGAATAACAAGCCCATAATTTTCACATTTCCTCTTCAATTTGGAGTGGAATTGAGGCAGAATACGAGTCAATCTCATAAAATTCTCACTGGTTGGTTTGAAATGATCTGCACATCAGCTTTTAGTGTGACAATTGGTGTGGTCCCCTGATCACAAAAGCTCTCCAAATCAATATCACTTGTAACTTCCATCCATCATCAATTGTTTCTAATTTTATAGTAATTCCTCCTCAGTTAGATCAACAATTCCAACCTCTGTGACAACTTGTGCAACAAGATACCTTACTTATAGAGAACAATTAAAAAGTCAGGATAGTCTAGAAGCACACTTTAAATGAAAATCTTTCATTTAAAGATGCTTACGAGTTCAACGCTCCTCATTCTAAACCCATTAACTGTGGTAAAGAAACTCATAACACCATTATGGCAGCTCATAAATTAGGTTTACTTACTTTCCATGTGTCGCGTTTTCATTTTTCCTTCAACAAATATACATAAAATAATATTGATATAATATTTTCTCATCATTTTTTTAAAATACTTGTAACATTTAAAAAAAATGTCAAAACATCATTCTTCTCAGCTTGTCTTTTACAGGTTATCATAATTATTTATTACACAAGTCTTATATCTTCAGAGGACACCATTATGTTGGATTATGCTACAGGCAGCGTTGCTCCATGAGCCTAGAGCTATCAATAGTAATGTTACCTTAATTGTCTTTCAGTTGTTTTTTTGTTAGCTATTGTTTTTTAATTATAACTTTGAATTAAATAGTTGAAAGGGTTTATACGGTGTTTGTGCCTAGACAAGGGTTGTACTTTTGACTTTCCATGAAGATGAATCATAACCCAAGCAATCATACTCATATTTAATTAAAATATGTAATCTGAAAATAAACAATTTACTACTGTTCTTGTTCAGGCGAAGACACAATAGTCAGTCTCATACCTTGACTTAGAGATAAGGTGAACCACTAGTTGAAAAATATTTTAATGTTCGGAACATATTTAAATTAGACTATGATACAATAGTCATAAACTGAATATAAACCTTTATCAATTGAATCTAACATATAAATAGATGTTCATCGTGGAACCCTAACCAAGAGAGGTTTAGTTTCTCATGGTAACTGAAATGAGTGCAAAGGAAAATAATATAACACAGAGAACAAGAGGAGGAAAATAATATAATATAGAGAACAAGAGGAGGAGAGAAACTTGTGTTGAAGCTTTGAATGTATGACCTTTGTCATGTACAGCCAATTTCAGTACGAATAAAAATATACACAAAGGTCTTTGTTCATAAGCATTTAATATTATATGTTAAGTCGTGATTTCAGAGCTTTTCCCCCTGATCCAGCTTGGAAATCAAACTGAGAAGTGATTTCTGCCCGCATTAAAGCGCAGGCGCATGGCCAAAAGTGTAGGGGTACATGAGGTAGCCCCCAGAGTTGTCCAAAGCGCAGGCATGGACGGGACATCATCCAAGTTGCGAATTATGCAATTTTACGTCTTTTTCAAGCGTTTTTCCGTCTTGAAATGTCTTAGAAGTTAAGATGAATTTTCCCAAGCTTGTATTGTCATAAAAAAACCAATTAAGTGTTATTGATTTCGTTATTCATGTTCCTTGATCCTTCATGTGATGTCTTGTTTTGTCGAATTTCATGATTTAGCAATAAAATACTCAAACACCTATGAAGTTGCATGATTAGGAAAGAAACTGAATTACAATGACTAAAAAAAAATATAAAATGTTCCTCAAACCATGTATAACTCCTCCAAATGACCTCTTATTTGTATTCTCATGAAGAAGAAAAAAACCAAAAACATAGCCTAGAACATCATATGATGCTCCGTCATCACTCAACCACACGCATTATCAATGTTCCTCCACCAAATAAATAAAATAGTTTAGTTTTTATTTTATTTTTTAACTAAGAAAAAGTGAGACATCTGAACATGTGAGATGCATACCGTGAAAATACACCTCTTTAACTTCAACGAGTCACATAATTGGTCTCCTCCTCAAACTCTAAATTGAAATCATCAATCTTTAATCTCACTAACAATGCTCCTTGTATTATCTTCATACATTTCAATGAGACATAAATTTCATTTCTCCCTCGAACCATGAATTGAGCGTCTTTCAACTTATTGAGGTAATTTAATTGAGTTTGGAACAAGAGAGTAACTATTGTACATATTATGTTGTTTTTCATCTATAAATATGTTCACTTCATCCAATTAGGGTTAACTCTTCATCTCCCTTGTTTTTCTCGAGTAAAATTTAAATCTTCCTTTCTTAATCTTGAAACTTAAATTTTTCAAAGTCTAGAAAACTATATTATGTTGCTTCAACCACTCATATAAAGAATCGTGAGACATTGTGGTTTGAGACATGGACTTATGGAGATGATTCTCAGGGATGACAAAGTTTTAATGGTCCTTGCATATTAGTAATGGATACCACGTATAATGGGGTCTTGTTTCAGTTTTTTTTTTTTTTTTTATCATTCCAAGTGTGATTTACCTGGTTGATGGACTGTTCTGTAGGTGAAAGTTCAAATCGTTTAAGGTGAGTTTTTTTTTCCAAGTTTCATTTAGGTTCAATAGTTTAAACATCCATACTTCTTTTATGTGATTCATGTTGTTAAAAGAATGAATATCACGGCTCTTAACTGTTGAGATTTTTCATTAATCATTTGTGGGAAACTTGTTTTTCATAAAATATTTTTGTTTCTTTTTGTTTATTGCTTTTTCCTACAAATTTGAGTAAACTCTCATTGATGTTGGATATCATGTTCGTATAATCTATAACAAGTTAAAAAAATAAACTTTATGTATGTGGTTTTACTCTAGGCTTTAGAGATGGTACATTGAAATGTGTTTTTTCGTAAAAATTAGAGATGTTTATCCATGATGCTTACCTAATATTGACGTATCACCTACATTGGTTATCAACCACCACAACCTAGAAAACTACATGCATACTTCTACTATCAATTTAAGAATATACATACAATCTAATTGAACTTCCTGCATCATCCTTACAAAATCTCTAACTCTGAGGATAAATTAGTCATTTTGAGATCACCATCCCTCCATAATTTGAATTTCAGAATTTTACAAATTCAAAATTTTGTCTCACCCACAACTTTCCCAATTCTTCTCCTTTTTTTTACAAGAATCTCTCTCTCTCTCTCTCTCTCTCTCTCTCTCTCTCTCTCTCTTCCCCTGTCTCTCCCTCTCTCTTTCCTCTTTCTTTTTTTCTCGCCTAAATCACCTCCATTCACAGTTCTTTTTCTTTTATCCTTCTCCCAACAAAATTTCTTCCATCTCTCTCACAAACAACAATCTCATTCTCTGCTTCTTCTATCTTTATACTTCATTCATGTCTTATTAAATTCGTCATTTTTCAAGAACACAAAACCCTAATTTATCTCTTTTGCAAATATTTTCTCTTTTTTACTACATCACATCAACACATAAATCGAATAACAAATCATAGTCTTTGACGATGAGTTGATCGTGCGACATGGATTTGAGGAGCTTCATCCATTTTGAACACTGTGTATGAATACAAAATCATAAATCCATTGTTGGTCTTGCATTTGTAGTCATGCATATAGTCATGGATGAGTAATTTCACCTTTGCAAGAATCGAGAATCAGCTGATACTCACGACTAAATTAACGATATGAGAAATGCCACCATCACACTCTCTAACACACTCCAATAACATAAAGCCACGTCATCCACTTTCTTAACTCCTTTACCCAGTGACCGGTTCTACAGGTGGAAGCAAAAGAACATTTTTTTTTTCTTTTTTTTTTAATGAATTCAACTGCTGGTTCGTCATCTCCATGGGGAAGCTGTAACCACAACCCATTTCTCTGGCCAACACGTTTCTTTGTCTTGAGCTTTCCTGTTGATGGGGGAGTTAAATTGATATTTATATATGGGTACCATCCCTCTCATAAAATATATATGGTTTATGGGTTATGATTACGTATGAGTTTAATTCATCTCATAAAATAGAAGTGTGAATGATCCATATCAAGACATAGGTTTAATTTCTTTTGCAAGCTTTCCTGCGAATGAATCGATTTCATATTCGGGCCAATTAGTTGCAAATTTATTTAATTTATTTTCTTTTGGTCTAAGGGCAAATATTAAATCGGCTAGTCGTGTTTAAGTTTTTTTGTTGTTTCATGTCTTGTGGTTGAGCACTTTGATTTGTTGTGCCAAGAGAGTTAAGTAGAAGAGTAAGCTGTGAATCTGCAGAGATGAATTTGTTGAAGGTGAGTGTGGAAAAGATGAGTGGTTTAAGTCCAGATAAATAAAAAGAATAAAAAAATAAAAAATAATGTCTCTCAAGTTATATCTGGTAACCGAGTTAAGGAATTAAGGAAAAAGGTGAGGTGGTTTGATGTCATTGGAGTGTGTTATAGGAGTGTGTTAGAGGACGTATCCATAACATTCCTCTTAATGATATTGTTCCCTTAAACTTTCATTGTAGGGTGTTTGTATCAATGTTCATTTTTATGTTCTAATTTTGCATGGCCAAAAAATATTAGAGGACCCTTCAAAATAATAATTAATATCAGATGTAAAATAGTATTATTTTTTGTTAGACTAAATTAAATATAGCCAAAAATTTTTTTGTAGGGAGTCAATTAGTTTGAAAAATGTCAACAAATATCTTTGGGAGAACCTTAAAATAAATTTTTGCATATTTTGTGTTTGAAAATTGAAGTATTTAATTTTTAAAAAAATAATTTTTTGATTTAAATTTTTTAACTAGAATCTAAAGTTTTGTCCAAAAATAAATAAATATTGGAAGCAATAGTTTTTTTAGTTTTTTTTTTTGTTGGACGGAGTTTAAATCATGAACCTTGCATATATCATCCATTGTCCTTATCAACTGAACTAAACTCACAAATACGAAATAATAGTAGTTAACAAGATGCAATTAGTTTTCATTCGTTATTATTAAAATGCTAGAAACACACATTTTTCAACCTACTCTATTTAATTTGGTAAGAGAGTGTATTAAAAATGTGTGTTAAAACATAGGAGAATGTTAACAAGTGCCGCAATAGCTACGGTGTTAAATATCCCAAACTAGTGAATTTTCATAGAGAAAGTTGTGTTCCTAATATTATATATCCAAGATAAAAATGTGTGTTCCTAACCTTCATGTCGTTGGATAAAAGTAAGTAGAGCAGAATATCTAGGACACGCGAGTTACCTCTTCTGTTGCTTGAGTTTACGTGAAACGTAGAACCGAAAATGGACTTAATCGAACTATGGGCGATTTTCGGTCCTGGCGTCGCCGGAGCAGTTTTCGGTGCCGGCTGGTGGATCTGGCTCGACGCCGTCGTATGTAGCTCCACCACCGTTCCTTTCCTTCACTACCTTCCTGGTCAGTTTCACGTCTCTCTTTTTCTCTATCTTTTAGTTTTAGACTTTTAGGGTTTCAATTCACTGATTGTGCTTTTGATTGTTGTTTTCGAAGGAATTTTTGCTTCTCTTGCTGGTTTGATGTTCAATTGCGTTCGAAAAGAAGATATTGATTATTCTCCTTATGATGAAGGAGAGTGGAGGTACTTACTTTATTGCTCATTTGATTTGTTAATTGTTGATTTCCTTGTTGATTATGGCGATGTTGTTTCTCTTGAAAATCGGTAAAGAATTCCTATATATACGAGTTAGGACAATCTCTCACAAGATATAAGTTATTTATAAGCCATTTCTCCAGAAAAAGATAAAATTAAGTTAAAATTGTTAACATACATGCCTTAAGTTGTTTTCATAAGCTGTATAGGAGAACTTACGAAAATAAGCTGTTAAGCTGAAAACTACTTACGACCAATGTCAGAAATTGTTTTCGTAAGTTCTCCCATACAGTCTCACAACAAAACTTATGCCAGTAGATAAACTAAAATAAGCCAATTCAAACATTCCCTAAGAACTGACTATTTTGAATTACTTTAAGCTCACAAAAGTGCAGGCAAGCTTTGTGGTCTTTTTCTCCTGCAGGAGAATTCTCATTCAAATATTATTTGATGTGCTTATATACTAGACCGTAAATTAGCTAAACAGTCACATACAAACTTTGCTGGCTTTAAATAGCTAGCTGATCAATGTTTACAAGTTTACGGGTTTTAAACAACCAGAGAATTTGCCAATAAATTCCATCGACATCTCTCCTCAAATTGATGCTAGTAAGTCTATAGACATCATTCTTCTAACTAGGAAAACATGACACTGACATGTCAAAGATTTGGTGAAGATGACATCAATCTGTAGTCTAAACAAATGTCAAGACATGATATAGAGTGATAATTCCTTGGTTACATGATTCCTTGATAGAGTGACAATTGACCTGCACTATTTACGGTAAACCTTGTTGCAATTTGTATGACGCTTCTGTTGTCGGTGTCAGTGAAGTTGGCTTTGCTTGAGAAACAGCGGGAAGACCACAGAACCAAATTATCACAGAGCATGCAGTAGACATTGCACAATGCTCCACTACCTCAGTGAATGATTTAAGTTTTGTGCTTTTGCATGATGTAAGCAGTGGAATTGAACAAAGCGTGGACTGGACGTGAGCCCTAGAAAGACCATGATTATAAGGAGAGGAGGTTAGTCATAGCATAATTCTCTTAGAAGCGGAGGATTTGGTATTCTCTTGTAAGAGCGTAGGCTTTCCTTTTGTTTATGTAACAGTCTTGCATCAATTCCTATTTTGAGTGCTCCATCAATTGGTCGGACCTGCCAAATATGGGTTCAATGTGATGCTTTCAAAATGTCTTTTCATGCCACTATTGATGATAAGCCTTACGCTTGCATTTCACTTTAAAATTTCATGCGCATCAAAGCAAAGATGGCGGATAGATTTGGATCATTGGAAACTAAATTTGCTTCGTTAGAAAACAGCCTTGGCCACGAGATGAATCAAATGTTGGAGAAACAAACTATGAAGGCTATAGTTGGCCTGGTTTATTTTGGTCAAACAATGTGGTTCTGAGGTAGAGTAGTAGTGAGAGAGGAGATTAATATGTCGAGTTTACAATTGGTGTATGGATGCACCACCAGTTTTGGTAGATTCGTGAGTTTGGCAACTCCACATATATCTATCAACTGGACTATCTCAATTCAAGAGGGAATAGAAGATTTACAAATTTACAATTGTATAGATTTGCTGACTTTAAATGTCCTGCGGTACCATGCGTTGAATTTGCTGGTTTTAAATAACCAGCAATTTTCCAATCTATTTTTTTGACCAATTATTGGTTTGGCCCTTATATCTTTACTTTCCAGGTTCATTACTTCAATGTCGCACCTTGCTTCAACTCAACTAGACAAAATAATCCCAGGATTTTTATTCCCCTTAGTTCAAAGCTTCTTAAGAATCACATGGCTATCTATTCTGTGTTGTCTTGAGAATATGTTTTAACCTTTTACTCTTGTCAACAGACTGAAGCTGTGGCTCTTCATTGCATATGTTGTGTCCTTCGTTTCTTTAGCTGGATCAGCGGGGCTACTGATCCAAGATTCACTTGACAAATCTTCTCCATCAGTGTGGACTGGAATTGCAGGCGTTTTGCAGTGTGTATTTGTCTTGATCAGGTAAGGACAGGTTTATTTCCTAACGAGAACTGATTTTCCCCTTCAGTTGTTATGGAAAAGTGCCTTGAATTTATCATTGAAGGAATCGTGTCGAAAAGTGAAAACTATTAAAAATGGAAAATTTTGAATCACCAATCATATTAGTAAATATTTAAAAATCTGTTTGAAAATGATTTTCAAACAGCCAGCATTTCAAATTCCACTGGAAATATGCCTAATTTTTATTTCAAATAATGTTACTTTTGGATAACTTGAAATCATTATGGTATTGATTTCCCAAAGTCATTACTGTATTTTAATAATTCCATCACTTAAGTCAAAAACTTGAAAAATATTGATACTTCCTTTTATGTCAATCTTGAAATTGGTTAACAACTTAACATTATGCTGCCTACTTGTTTGATGATTATTTTTATGCCAAACCAATTTTTCGTTGCATGCAGTGGACTGATTTATTGGACTTCACATCCCGAATAAGATGGACCAGGCTATGATTTGGAGCTTCAAATTATACCAGACTATGCTTGCCCATTTGCCATTTTCTTTATTTAATGTGGTGATAAATAGCTGGCTTGGTGTAAATCAGTAAATGTAAATTGTCCTAACAGTCTCGAGCCACAGGTTCATATTGCATGTTTGACATGATTGATCAAGATCTACTATCCAATGTAATTTCAGTCGCATGGTGGTTTTTACAGAGATGTCTTCTTCATTTTCTTAATATTTGAACTCAGCAAACCAGAACGGAAACGTTGTACTCAATTGAAGTTGGCAATATCTAAGTAAAGACATGTATTTTAATTGAAAAATTTAAATAATAATTTGAGGTCTCTAGTAAAGTAAACTATGTAACATTTCATCAACTCCATTGACTTCTTATTTGAATAGTTTTATAATTCTAATTAAAGAAAGATGCGTGCACCTATTAATATGATAGAAAACATGACATTACATAGATGTGCGAAAAAAGTTACATTACACAGGCAATATTTTCTATCATAAAGCACCATTCATGCCAAACTTTCGAACAAATATTTCCAATAATAGCTGCGTTTACATTGTAAAAATGTCATACATTTGCAGAATATTCTAGAATTTATTAATAATTGTACATTTACTGTGTAGAAAGTATGGTACATTCATACAAGTAATTTAATTGTAACCAAAAAAATACAAGTAATTTTATTCACTCTCAATATCCTTCAAAGATACAACTACAAGTAATTTAATTCCCTACCAATATACTTCAAAGTGAACGTCAATGGTCCCTTTCATTTTCGGGGGAGTACTGTTGTGGTGGCCTCATCAGAGATGACCATGGTAATCTAGTCCAGGGTTTCTACTTAAAATCATATCTACTTATTCTCAACTATAAGTCCTTTCTTATAAGCCCCTCATTTTCTTCCGTAAGATTGGAATCCTTCAATCTAATTGATCAGGAATCCAATAAGTGTACATATTTGGAGGCTTCCTTTGAGTTTATCCTCTTCTACATGGTTTGCTTAATGATGATGTCTAAGAAGTTTGGTTTCTGACTAGTTCTTATTAAATTTTTTGGTGATAAAACACCGTAATTAAGGTTTTTGGCAACCTTACGGTTCCAGAGATAATATTACCACAAACTTGGACTGATACTTGTTTGGTTATCTCGACTTAAAGTTATTAGCCTCTTCCAAAAGTTGTGTTATGTCGGAATCAAACCATGGTCGTCTCACACAAATTCAGCACTGCTTAACCAACTAAGCCATGCCCATGGATAATTTAATTTCTGTTAAGTCCTAACAATTTCCTTCTCATAAAAAATCTAATATTTGGAGGGTAAGAAGATAAAACTATCAGAGATTTTGATCTTGAATATGGTGTTGGGCAGTCCGGGGAGCCCTGGAGCGGCAATGGGTCAAACGTCCAGGACCATAAGAGACTTGAACACCACACTCTTACCCAAAACCTTAAGGCAATGGGTTTATGGGTTCCCACTCTTATATATCCTTTGTTTCCTCCATTCCTAGTCGATGTAGAACATAATCACTCACACTTGATTACCCAACAATCTCCCCCTCAAGTGTGAATCACCTACATCACTAGCCTGATCCACACTAGGATCCCGCTCCCGCTCCCCATTGAGCCTAACTACGGCTCTGATACCACTGTTAGGAAATAACAAGGGCTGAAGAAGAAAATAAACACAAGAATATAACACAGAAACTCCAAAACCGGAGAAAAACAACGACCGTTGTCTAAACCAACAACCAGAGAATAATCACTATGTGAAATTTTTTCCAACACATAGACTTCTCTCACTCTCACCCCAATGCCCCAGTACACCCACACTCTCACAAAGCAAATATTTAAACTAAGTCAGATATAAGCTTAAAGTGCTACTGACTGGTGCATCTAAAAACAAAGAAACTAGGTTCAATATATAGCCTTGGTCTTCCTCTTGCTTCACTAAACTAAGCGATGTGGACATAATCACCAATAACTAATATTTTCAAATCCCCTTCTTTTCAAGAAACGTGACAATCAAACCCAACAATCTCTACCTTGATTGTAAGGAGGAGTCTTCCCCTTGGTTCATGACAGTACCTCATTAATCATATAAATATTTTTTCCCTTTCATGCAAGTGACCTTGTGTAAGTAAGGTAATCATGATTCATGAAGAGGTAAAATTTTGCATATGAATGTTGATTTAGTTGATAAGAAGTTTGTTATCTTGCAAGAATGTGGGCTCAAATGTCGCAATGAATGTGAAGATTTTGTTGGTGTGTGATATGTAAGAATCTCGATAATTCAACCAAAAACTTAACACATTTGGGGATCACTCATCCAAGTTTAACCACATTGTTGCGTAAGCTGCCACATTCATGATTTTTGTTGTTGATAAACGATGGGGCCAAAGCTTGCAAAAGACAGAGGAGTAACATCCGAAGTAGAGACTCCAAAAACATTAGCAAGCAAGCACTCCTTAATAGCAATAAAAGGTTGCTCAAAATACACAAAATTAGCTAAGGATTTTTTTTCCCCCAAATACACTTTACATGTAATATATACTATTTGAATAATTGATTAATGTTGCCCACACATTTGAAACTATTTAATTAAGACGTAACCATTTCTTCAAAAAAAAAATAAAAAAATTAAGACGTAACCATGTTCTTTAGTAAAGTTAGTGTAGAGTGACGTTGATGTTTATTTTCAAATTATCTTAATAAGTACATGTGGAAATTGCAGCTACTCAAATAATTTTATTTGCTATACTATCAACAAACTTATGCAAAGTTATCCCACAAGAGATGTATAAATAGCTAAACGTTTGTTTGGTTACTTATACAAAGAGAGTCATTTTTGTTGGCATTGAAAAATGGCAAATCATTTAATACTTTTAGAATATAAAAAGCGCAGAACATTTATAATTTATGATATCTATTTATACTTTTGGAGGTTTTTGTTTCATGGTTGTAATCTGTAAAAATTATTTTTAGAAATATGGAAGTTACAAAGATGAGTTCCTTCGTCTCTTATAAAGTTAGGAAATTAGTTCCCGAGCATAAAACATTTGTAGGAATAAAATAACTTCTCATTCTCCATGCCGATATTCTCAAGGAAATGGATGGGAATAAAATATTTCCATGAAGGCGGGATTAATACTCAAGTAACCATCTAGTAACTAATCCCATGCATATGATAAATATTAACCAAACGCTTTTTCTAAAAAGTACCTGGGACATGATATAGGGTCACCTTGACGGAGTCCCTTTTCTAGATGAAACATGTTAGATCTACCAACAATACAAAGCACATTAGTCTTGACACTCGAAATACAAGCCATCATGAATGCAATCGATTAAGTGGAAAACCAGTTCTCATACTAATTTTCCCCGTGCTATCAACCATATTTGTACTGCAACAAAATTCTCACAAATGCTTTTGGTAAATACAAAGTCAGTTTAATATGGAGATATACTATCGGGAATGAGTGGTTTTAAGAAATTAACGATAATCTTAGTCAACTCCTTAATGTCACATTACAAAGTGAACTAGGAATGAGATATTTATTATCAATTGTTATGAAAAAATTCATCATATTGATACCCAACTGGCTCTGGGGTCTTACAACTCTCCATATCATGCAAAGCTGGCCTAATCTCCTAAGGTTGCTTTATAGGTCCCCAAGTTGCTCCACCCCTAAAAAAATTCAATCGGAATATTTGATGGAAAAAATACCGATCCATTTGGCTTTAAGACTTTCTTATTTTTCATACCGAAAAAATACCAAAATTTTAAGACTTTCTTATTTTTCATACAATCTAATTACTCCGTTTCCTAACAGCGACTTTAATTTAAGAGTATTACTTTTTCCACTCTATGCCCTTCTCACGCGCCCTGCAAAATTACCAAATTACCCTCTAGAAAACAAAATCCGGAAATTTAAAATTTGGTCCGGATTACATATTCCAGATAGCTTCGAAGTATAAAAGTAAGTTCACCCTCCATTTTTATAGTTTTACTTTTTACTCACTCTCTCTCCCTCTAATCCCAAAATTCGAACTACAAAAATCCAACCAAAATTGGTGTAATCTTGCTCAAACGGGCCGCATTTCAACCCTTGATAAACATCACATGGAAGGTTAGTTCGATTTCTCTATGCATGCAAGTAATTTGTACCGTTTTTTTTCTTCTTCTGCACTGAAGCAATCCGGATTTCGTTTTCCGGAAACATCATTTCCCACCCCATTTATTGACTTTCATCGGGGTGATTTACACATGTAGGATTACATAATCCGGAATTTGTACAAAATTTCCGGTTTATGCACTCTGAATCTATCTATTCAAAACTGGCATCATCATCCATCAGGGTGGTTGAAGTGCCAAAATCCACGAATTTATCTAGAATTAATATTCCGGAAGGTGTTCGGACTATATATTCTGAACTAGGGGTATTTTTGGAAAAAAAATAGGGCGCCTGAGAATTCCATAGGGTGGGAAAAGTTTAACGTAATAGTCGGAAGTATTCTTATCCCCGTCATTAATCCATTTGGCTCTAGACCTTTCATGCCACATCAACTCCTCCTGATCTGAGATTAGTAGCGAAGCCAAAATTTTTGAATAGTGGAGGCACCATATGTATCATTTGTAGCATTAAATATATACTACATTTCATTTTTTAAAGCAGAAAATACATCACAATTGTTTTATACGATTTGTCATCTTTTAGAATTATTGAATGTTTTTCTCATTTTTAATCTCAATAAACACATTTCTCTATATATAAGTAACAATCATTTAACCATTGATCTCATTGAGATTTTGCAACTCATTCTTAATAATCTTCACAGCAGATAAACCTCTTTTAGTTGTTGCAATGCCGCAGGTATATTCAAAGATAACTCTAAAAACATATATACTCACGTGTAAACAATATGTTTTCTTTTCTCCACCGTTTTATATTAAGATCACAAATCCCCTCTAATTCTCAAAATGCATCAGAGCATACATCTAATGAATAATTTTTCAAGCTTGGGAATTGAGTGCAAATGGTTGAATAAAAGACAATTCCGAGGCTAAATGAATCTAGACACACACAAAGCAGTATTATATCTTCTAATTTTGTAATACTAACATTGTAATAGATTAGAGCTACATTTTATTAATGCCACAAAAGTACTATTTAAGAAGCTTAGTGCACTATTTGGATACTATCTTGGCTCACTTGGGTGTCATGCAAATGTCACACACTTCTTTTAATTTCGTTCGCATGAGCACCTCCTTTATTCACATTTAGAGAACACATATTATTAAAATTGCCAGCCAACGGTCTTTGACCTGTCATAACAAACATAATCTTCACCAATGCAACCTCAAAAATTCCGCCTCAATGCATTAACAGAGTGAAAAGGAAGGTCCAAGTTCCATGCATGGTGATTTGAAAAGCATTGTTTTACATTATACAACACAATTGAGTTTTAAAAATGGGTGTTGCTATTTATAGCAAAGAAAGTTATCCCGAATGTTTCACGAACTGTTTTTCACCCTTAGATTATCACATAATTTGAACATATGGGTCAAGGAAAAATATAGTGGTATTGTTATTCATTCCGCCATCGTGATTTCATTCGGACCAATTTTTTCGAGATACATAGCATTTTCCTTTAAAAATACACAAATATGTTTATTTCAGGTCGAGATGTTTCTTTTTATTTTTAGAAAATTAATAACCACACATTTGCTGCTATACTTTAGGGGATTTATATTTGATTTTTGAAGAACAAACTCAACGAATCTATCGGGCTGTAATGAACTATTTTTTTCTATTAAAAAAATCGTCTTCGAAAGACCAAGACAATCACGTTGTTTACATTTTGGGGATAGAGTGTAAAATGAACTAGGTTGATTTCTCTTATACGATTCTTAGTGTACACAGTACACACTGAGCTTAGTGTACTTCCTACTGGCATATTGAGGCCCAACAAGATGAACATAGACAGTCTACGTATGACCAAATGTATACCACGATGCTAGGAGGGGGCCTATAGTGAAAAGCTGTGAAATCGCATTGTTCCTTTCGTGACCAAAAAAAGAAGCATGATTTGCTAAACGTTTCTTTTCTAGAAAACAAAACAGACCACTTAGCCTAAGCCCTAAGTTGTCTTCGTTATGATTGAGAGAACAAAACAACGAATACCCAGTTGTGTTTGTGTATAGAACAGAACAATCCTCTAGTCCCACGGATGAAACGAGGGAATGTTTGTAGTATTAGGGGTAATGTCTTGGACCCAATGTTTAACTTACATAATCGTATATCCTTTTGGCTTTAACCCAAAAAAAGGTTGAAAATGAAAGAAAAGAAAGTGAAAGAAAACAGATTTAGACCTAGAATATGCATGATGTGTTTGCAAATCACATTCTTAATATAGAGAATTTTACACTGCTACGGTAGGTGCGATAAAAAAAAGTGAACTGATGACAGCGAAACAAAAAAAGCATCAACAAGAACTTAAATTGATAAACTTTTAATTTTGTTTGTTTGTAAATTTACCAAAAAAAGTCATAAACTTTTATCATTTAAAATCAAACCCTCTTGAAAGAAAAACGTATATGAAAGTACCCCAAAAGATGAAATTGCCCAGCACCTTCCTGCAGACAAAATAACCCCTACGCTACTACCACTACCCAACCAACCTATTGCTTTTACCACGCCTCAGAACAAAAAAAATCCCCTGTTAAGCAGGCAGGCAGGCTTGAGGCACCTGTAACTTATTGCAATATTTGCAAACGCATGGTTCCAAACAAAACCCACCCTCTTTTTTCCCTCCCAAATCACCAGCCTTCTATAAAAACAAAAGAGAAGAATGTTACTAGCCAGATCTATTCATGATACAACCAATAGTTCAAACTTCGGATCCAGAGTCGGAAGTACTCGACCCAGCAGAAGCTCCATTCAAGTTAGTAGCATAAGATTCAAAAAATTTGGACAACTTTGGCTGCATGCCTGGGCATAGCTTTAATGTGGTGGTGCCCATTTTCAAGCACTGCAAACAAAAGTCAAAAAGAATAAGTTTTAGTTTAGACCAACATGAATTGATAACACCATTAAATTTATCCAGAGCAAAGTCAATCAGAGCTACTACAAAATGCCTCTTGCTCAAGCATCAGATTTACTATTATATATTACAAATCAGTTTAGCCTTGATTGAAAGAAAAGGGTAGTTTTGAACACATTTCATTCAATAAAGAAAACCCCCCTTTTTTTCTAAATGGCAATGAAGAGAAACCTTTACCTTGAAAAGGGAAAATTTGATAAAATTAGATGAATCGTAAAACTTAGGTGCAATTACTTGTGTGCTGTTTTTACTGTTTCCTCTTCACAATTAACACATGGACTGTGTATCCAATCCAATAATATAAAGTAGTTACTTTAAGCTTAAATATAACTAAAATTTAATCCATGTGACATGTTATAATTGGTGAACAAAAGACAAGGAACAACGCCCAAGTTTCCCCTTAGAGAGACGCATAGAGATTTTCAGCAACTTCCAATTCATAATGAGCTCAATCAATAAAAAAAGGGATAAAAGTAGTTGATGCTCACCTCCTGATAAAATGTATTGATCTCCTCTTCTGTGAGGCCTTCATCCTCATCACCAGAATCCTCCTCCCAGCCAAGAGAACGAAGAAATGCAACTTCTTCCTCATCAGGGGTTGAATCTTTCAATCTGATGTTGGGAAGTCTGTGATTCTCCAAATGGGCATTACCATTGCTAGTCACTTCAGTACTATTTCCAAGATCTTGAAGGCTTGCAGGGGGTCCAACTGCTTCCATATTCACTTCACCAGATTTGTCAGACGTGGCAGATGAAACCACGGAGCTAGAATCCGGAAGAACTGAGGAGTTCAGAGTTTTCCTCTTAATGAGATTGAAGAAATCATGTCGGCTCTTCACTTGAGAAGCAAACTGTTTCTTATCTGCAGTGGAACCTAATTTCAGGTCCAAAGAAGCTGGTTTCCGCTCTGTGGTGGATTTAAGGTTATTGGGGTTCCTCAAAGGCGCAGAAGCAACTGCAGAAGGAACAGCCAGATGATTTCCGGGTTTGATGTTAGAATAATTTGTTGGAGTTGAAGCATCCTTCGCCGTAGGAGAAACACCATTTTCCCATACCACAGATTTAAGATCAGTGAACTTTCCAGATGTCTTTGGAGCATCACCTTTGGCATTTCCATTGCGGACAGAATGATTAACAATATGCAATGCAGAGGGTTGCTGTGGCACACTCTTGGCAGCCATATTCATCTCGGAATTTCTGAGTGTTGCCTTCGGCTTAGATTTTTCAGAATTATTAACCTGAAAAAATATCCCAAAATCACCAAAGATTTTAAAAAAACCAATCATTTACAAAATCAAAATGAAGACAACAAATAAGATGTTATAAGTATAACAACTTCCAGTAATTATGACATACAAAGAAAACCTGAGAAAAATCTCAACGGCATCCAAAGGCTAAGAACAAAAGGGAAGGATAATATTACATAATTCAATGTTATTGACATATATCCACAACCATCATAATTATACAACAGTGGGGCAGCAACCAGCTTGAGCATGCAAAAATCAGTATCCACTGATTAGTGTTTTGGTAGACATGATAGAAACCACAACACAAAGCATACAATATTGTTTTCCATTTGCCTAATAACCAAAGTAGAACATGGATGTAAAAATGGTAAACTTTGGCTCAACTTAAAAGATGAAACAAAAAAGAATACAACACAACAGGCTATGTGGCTTCATTTTTTCCGTCAAATGCACTATAATGTGAATGTAATAAAAAGGGTGAAATCATGTAGCATTTGTAGAATTAACTGCACATTCATAGACGTTGATTAGTGCACATTATACATGCAAGAATCACTAAAACAAAAACCATCTGGTTATACAAGTGTTCTGCATCATGATTCAAATTCAGGCATCAAATTCAGGCCTAAGAAAGAAAAACCTGCAAAAGTTCAAGCTTCTGATGCTACTGCTACTAACAATCAAACTGTTCAAGCTTACAGACTAGAATTCTTACTTTAAATCCATGTTAGAATAGAAATATAACAGTTTAATGAAACAATAAAAAAGAGGGATGGGAAAATGTCAAATATGTGCCACTGATAGAGGGCGGCTAAGAGAGGGTAATAAATAGTAAACAACTTATGGCTTCTATAATACCACTCTAACCTTAAATTTAAGCAAGAAGCAATCAAATAAAAGAGACAAACATTGCAATGTTGATAAGTTATTTGCATTTTCCACATGCATTATAAACGCAGTAAGAAATAAACACTAACAAACTTCATGTTGTTAATTTCTTTGACATTGTGCTCATTCTAAGTCTAGTGTCCTCCCTAGAAACCCACCCTCAGTAAAGCATCGATTTTAAAACTTCTTGTACTTTTCAAATTTTCTATTTCAACTAGGTGTTTACCATTAAATAACGCCCCATAGCAAGAAAAAGAAATGGATCGAACGCAAGTGCAAAACCACTTCAGGAAATCCTATGCCCTGGTAAAAGCTAAGACAGACCAATTTTCGCAATTCAAACAACAACAACAACAATCAAGCCTTATCCCACTAAATGGGGTCGGCTAATTTTCGCAATTCAAACCAATAAAAAAAAAATTCAAAGGCAGTTTACTCACCAAAGCCTTAGGCATTGATGGTGTCACTGGAATCAGCTGTCTTGACTGCTTAATAGCAAGTTCTTCAAGCCTTTGGGTTTTGACCGAAACCTACAATTGATATACACATTATTAGCTGGTCATTTAAATAAATGAAATCATTATATTTAAAAGAATGATACAGAAAGTGACAGACAGCTAGCTCAACTACCTGAGGAATTGACTGAGATCGAGATGGAGCCTGCACCAAAGCTTCAGCCATGTTAAGACCAACTGATGTACTTGAAAGTACAGACCCAGAGGTTGGAGTAACAGTTTGTTGCGCTGTTGGAGACCCAGTACTACTGCTTCCAATCATAGAAGGTACTTCTGCTAGTGCAGAAGTCCATCCTTCTCCGCCAATCAAAGATGAACTGCCAACAGGTAGAGATTGACTAGCAGTACCACCCAAACTCAAAACAGGAGATGCAACTCTGCCTATTTCAGCTGAACCCGGCCTTTCATCTCCTCCAAGTGATGGAAAATCCTTATCAAAAACAGCTTTGTGAAAGCTGCTACCAATACTACCCCCAGAAAGCACATCATTGCCGTTGCTCTGGTTGCAATTGCTACCAGATTTTGTATCTACTGTCCCTCTGTGGTTCACGGGCTCACTCTGCTTCCTGGAGACCAATGAATGAGAACGCCTCAAAGTATCCCTCTCTGTCCTTCCAGCAAAGAGGTCAGCCAATGGTTCAGAACAGTTACGATCCCAGTGGTCTAAAAAATGGGATCTATCTTTATCTCTATCCCTATCTCTATCTCTATCACGGTCCTTATCACGATGATTTCTGTTGAAACTACTATAAGCATGCTTTGCAGAGCCATTGATAGCACTCCTCCGAGAATTTGACGAAAATGTCCGTTCAAGAAACACGGAACGAGGACTATCAAAATCACCAGCTGTCTTAGAAGATCTATTCCTTGTATGATTGGCTACACTATGAGAATCTACACAACAATGTTAAACCTATCAATATATAATCATCTACACTATGAGAATCAACACAACAATGCATGCTATTATAAATTGATAAAAATTAAAGCATAAAAAACACTAAAACTATCAAGGAAGTCGAAATTACCGGTATGATTAGAAGAAGATGCAAAATGGGGGGATGAACTGGCAACACTTCCAGCACTTCTCAACCATTGTGGAACTAAAGCTGGTTCACTTTTTTCCATAATGAAAACTGAACATCATCAGAATCAACCCAAAAAATGCAGAACCACCTTCAACACCCCCAACCCTAAAACAACACTGTTGTTATACTCTGAATACTAACCTAAACTATTCACCCCTCCTTTTTCCTCGGTTCTAGAAACCCTAAAAAATTAATCCCAAATTCACGGTTGTAACGGCTCCAACAACGCCGCAATCTCAAAACACAAGACAATGCCGTAAAGGAAAAGGTTCTCTAAACCTCCATCTTCAATTAGAAAGATTGATTCAACCAAAACCTAGAAAAATCAGAGAATCATAATCTCTCTGTAGAGAAAATCGATTCTCACAGCAAAAAGCACAATCCGAAAACAAGGATGAAACTCTTAACAATCGATTAAAGAAACCATCCAAAGAATTAAGCACGAATTTATGAACCGATTGAAAACCCTATACAGGGCGAAAAATGCGTCTCGGAAGAGAAACCCTAGAATTACACGCACGTGATATAGAAACTATTCCAAAACTAGGGTTCCAGAGAGAGAGAAATTTGGGAATTGATAAACGAAAGCGAGAGAGAGAAAAATGGTTTCGATAACCCTAGAGAGTTTTTTAAAGCGAGTGAGTGATTTTGATTAATCGAAAAAGAATTAAAGAAACGCAACCGTTTCGATAACCGTTTTGAAATAACAGTGATGTTGTTGTTGTGAAAATGCGTTTCGAGTTTTATCGCGAAGTGTTGTTGAATTGTGGAGAGTGTTGTTTGTTTTGGAAATGAGGTTGGTTTTTGTATTTGTTGAGAGAGAAAGAAAATGAGTGTGTTGTTGAGAGTGGAAGGAAGTTAGAAAAATAGGGTTTTGTTTTGTTTTGTTGTTGATTTGTTTGTGCGATGTGGTGTTGTGTTGTGTGTGTGAGAGAGAATGCGAGAGAGAGAGAGAGAGAGAATGTGTATGGTAGTGTATAAAATTTTCTGTTAGTTTTGGTACTCTTCAGAATGAATGAAACGTATCAAGAACACCCTCTTCAAATATACACTTTTTTAATTTAGGAAAATATTTATTTCATTTTATTATTATTATATTATATGTGTGTGATTGACCAAAAGTCTGTGTGTGTGAAAAAAAGGAAATATCCCTCACTGATTTTGTACCAAAAAAAGAGATATCCCTCTCTAGTTATTCTGACTTTTCTTTTCCTAGTTGTAGCCTCTCAAATTCTAACCCTCATCGATCTTTCTTTGAACTTGCGTTTTTTTCTTTTCTTGTTGAAAAAGCCTAATGTTTGCGGTATGGTTGGTTGTGATAGTTCTTGACCACGGATGGACAGTGGGGGTGAGAGGTATCCAATCAAAATCTCTCACTCTCCTCTTTTGTTATAATGCATGAAAAAAATTTAAATATAATTCTCTTGCATTCTAAGAATCAGGTAATCCAAAAGTCCTACCTCAACTGGCAAAATGCCGAAATTGTTAGGCCGGATGTCATGACCGGAGTTCGAGCCCGATACCTCCATTTGTGTTTGTGAATTTATAATGTCTTTGTCATTTCGTCTATTTATCAAAAAAAAAAAAAGAATTAGGCAATTAAATGTTTAGATAAATATAGTTCTTACAACTACCATTTGTGAAAGTCGGATAAGCCAAATAGGGCCGCTAATATGAATTTTCTTGGCCTCGATTTTAACCACGGTGATGAGATCGTACTTAATGTGGTAAAGGTCGGCAAGGATGAAATGGCATAGGGCAAACTATTTTTCTTTGTGGAAAAAATTGATCAATTAATCTGGTGATTTGTAGATATTGATTGAACAGAACAAAACACGTGAGTTGACAACTAATAATGAAGGAAGGAAACATGTTCCTGACCGGAACAACACATTTTGTTTTGGCATAATGTTTAATGAAAGTCGCATGGCAGTGACACATGGAACATAAGCTTTACGGGGTTGTCGGAAGTAACGAAAGAACTTGCGACCTCGTCGTTAGAACATTTCATATGAGACATGAAAGTTATGAGTGGTAAAGCTCCAAAAATAGGAGGTTGCTGCCACCATATGAATGTCAACCTTGACAGGATACCAGGATATTTTGACAGAGTCAATGATGTCGAGATAGTCTAGCAAATACTTTTTAGCTTTCCCGACTTTGTTGAGCTAATTCAAATATCTAGGAGGGACAATAGTAAGAGGCATTCTTATAGTGGCCGGTTTATTTGTCTGGAAGTAAGAAACAATGATATAGTTTGATAGAGGAGCAAAAATTGTCTCGTTTTTTCGACTGAGAGAATGAGGTTTAACAGTCTCTAGAATACATTTAGGGCCAATGTGAGGCCAAAAAAAATAGCAAGAGGGTTTTTAACATCAAAGAGACACGAGACATTACATGAGCCCATAAATTTTTGTTGGATGACATCCCACCTGTCATGGTTAATGGAGAGATTTTTTTAGCCGGGGCATTTATGAGTAGGGAATTCAAAAGAAAGAAAACGCAAAAGAAACTTAGGATGTTGAGAATCGACTTTTTAAGGAAAAACACTTGAAAATGTGTAATGATGAAAAGGTTGGTCTTTAGATTTTCAAAGGGTGCAGATACTCATCACATTACTTCAACGCGGTATTCAAAACATGTGACCTTTGATTGGACTCGTGATGTGTGAAAGAAGCAAACAAAAACTCGATGATTCATATAAAATGAGTTAGCCTATGTTGGTCCATCACATTTTAACATTGACGCCAAATTTCAACCATTCTAAAGATTAAAATTAACTCATTGAGATAAACTCACACGAAAAAGGGGACCTCGCAAATCAGCTTACAATCTAACGAACTTTTCCTATAAATAATTACATTATAATCAATAATACAACAATATTTCATACGATAAGAAAGAGACTTTGAAAGTCACCACATAACATATACACGATGGTTTGACGAGTTTGAAGGCATCCTGGGAAAAACATTAGAATAAAAAAATACCACGAGGCTTCCTTTCAACGCTGGTCAACAGATTTTAATGACTAATGTGAAATGAACATCAATATTGTATAACTTTCAAATTAGTGGTAAATTAGAAATGGAAAAATCATTGAATATGGTTAGGTAGATCAATTTAATAAAAAAAATCATCATTAAAGAAATTCAAAATATAAAATTCAAAATGGAAAAATCATCAACACTTGAAGAAGGATGATTGATACTATAACTGTTGTGGAAATACGAGGATTGATATTCTATATGCATGTGCATGTATTTTTTGTTTTAATCTTTCGGTTATCAATAAAAGGAGATTTTGATAACGCGTAATTTGACTGAGAGATAAGTACAATTTGACTCATAATTACAATAGTTAGGATTTGAGTTATCCCCGACAATTTATCAGTAACTAGAGCTCGCTAATAACTTTAGTCTAATAAATTTGTTATATATACATATGAACTACTAATAATGAGTTTTAAATATATATAATTTAACTCATTTGAGTTGATCTGATGGTGTTGACTTGAGACCTTAGATTGTGCTCCCCACTTCAAAGACTCATGTTCGACTATTCTCAGTGTCAATATGGACGGACTAATTTAGTTTCTTCAAAAAAATTTAATTTATCAAATAATTAAATGTTTAAAAAGTTCATGCAGATAAGGGTCACTTTGACTTTGATCACTCTAAGTCTCTAACAAGATTTTTCTTTCAATTTGTCCGTGCAATTTCAAAACACTTTTAATTTAGTCTATCGTCGAGCATTTCTTATTGAAGAGTTCGAATTTTAGTGGCGTGTCATATGTCACCCAGACTTAACTTATGTTGATTCATTAAAATATCTTACTAATTAATTTTATTAATTTTTTTTATTAATCATGTCACTATCTTTTTATTAGTTTTTGTAACAAAGAAAAATAAAAGTAGAAATTAGGGTTCATAGAAAGTGGAAGTGTTGATCCAAGTTCCACGATTTTCTTCTTCTTCTTTTTATTCTTCTTCTCTCCATCCATAATCTAGATTTAGAAATAGTTGAGTCACCTTCCACTCACCACTGCCCCACTACAACCATTAAGTTAGAGTTCGAATCCTTTCCACTCTTATCCAAA